>PDWI01005541.1_pt1 | contig 16236 bp, 17 predicted proteins | sample 1430891 | NCBI WGS metagenome assembly PDWI01 (sample SAMN01162508, study PRJNA174530) | Oral metagenome, whole genome shotgun sequencing project. | biome: Marine environment; feature: Marine mammal; material: Swab sample of the gingival sulcus; isolation source: swab sample of gingival sulcus...
TCTACTTTGGAAGTATCATATCAAATGTAGCAATATTCTATTATTAATTATCTATCAATATAACTTTTTCCCCATCAGAAATGCTAAATTGACCTTCGACAACAACTTTATCGTCTGCTTGAAGCCCTTTTATAATTTCAACCATCTCGCCCTTGCTCTTCCCTATCATAACACTTTTTTTACTAACAGTTTCACTCTTGTTAAGTACGTAAACATAGGTTTCATCAGCAAATGAAATAATAGAAAGGCGTGGAATCATAATTGCTTTTTCTTTTTTATATGTTTCAAGTAACACCTTTACGGTCTTGCCCGTTAATAATTCATCTGTCGTATCTATTTCTACTTCAACAGGAAATAATAGATTCTGTTCATTCCTATCTTTAATCGATTTTATCCTACCTTCATAGACCTCACTGCCTATAATAATTTTAACTTTCGTGTCTATAGCAAAACGGTCAATGTCTGCTTCATCAACCATAATGAGACAAGTTGGTAATTGTTTTTTCTTTATCTTAATAACATCTTGTTGCCCAATGTAAGTTCCAGGTACTATCGTTACTTCCTCTATTCTACCTTCAACTGGTGATAAAACGTTTGCTTGCTTTCTACCTTCTGATAGCGTATTATCTAGTACTTCATGCTGTTCATTCAACTGATCACGCTGAAGTTCCATTTTCTTTAACTGATTTCTAGCTTCCTCTAATTCAGTAGCTTCAACCAAACCTTGATGATATAAATCATTTAATTTATTAACTTGTGGCGTCAATTGACTTATTTCTAAATCTAATAAACTTGTAGCATTTTCTAATTCCCCCAACTGAAACTCGGTGCTAGAAAGTGCACTTGATACATCTAGAGTAAATAATGTACAACCTTGACTTACTTCATCACCCTGCGAAACACAGACATCTTTTATTCTACCTTGAACCCTATCTGCTCCTATATAAACAGTGGAATCCTCTATATACCCAAAATATTTTAGATTGATAACTAAGTCATTTTGAATTACTTTTTTAACGACAACACTTTGCAATTTATCGTTAGTACTCTCGTTTGGTTTGAGAGGACTTTTACTAAGAGAATGTAAAACAAATAGTAAAGTGATAGCTACTATTATTCCCATAAATAACTTAATCCAAGGAATTTTTTTAAACCAATTCAACTTTTTCATATGATTCTCCTTTTGTAAAACTAACTTTTCCTGAGATGCTTTCTACTATATTTAAAACAACAGGCACGACAAATAGCGTTAATACTGTTGAACCAAAAAACCCAAATATTAAGGCGTATGCCATTTGCCCATAGTCTTCACTATATAAAGCTAACGGCGCTACTCCTGCCATCGTTGTTAGTGATGTTGCTACAATCGGTTTAAACCTTGCTAAACATCCCTGGATAATAGATTCTACTCTATCATAGTTTTTTTCTCGTCTTAAATTATTAATGTAATCTATAAGCACGATTGCATCGTTGACAGCGATTCCGACCAAGGAAACAATACCAAGAAAAGATAATGTCGAAAACGTGATCCCGCTGATATAATAACCAATAGCAACACCAATAATTGAAAAAGGAACGCTAATAATGATGACAATAGGTTGCAAAAACCCATTAAACTGAATTAACAAAATAACATAAACAATTAAAGCTGCCATCATAAATTTTTTCGTAAGATCAGCGTAAGAATCCTGCATAGCTTTAAAATCTCCACCTAGAGAATACGTCGTAGAAGGAGATAGAACATTCGAGTCCTCTAACTGCTTTTCTAATTCCTTTAATACCGAATTAACCGTAAATCCATCCGCTAAATTTGATTTAACTTTTAAAATCTTTTTATAGTTTTCATGCTTAATTTCGTTAATTTTTCTCTGCTCTTTGTACCTGACAAGATCTTTTAGTAAAACCGGAACTCCTTGATTATTTAATACACTTATCTGCTTCAGTTCTTCTATAGAATTAAACACATTTTCTTTTTCAATAAACACATCTGTTTTAATACCATCCATCGTTATTGTCATTATTTTTTCATTTGCAATAAGTTCTCTTATCCTAACAAGAATGGTTGAAGGCATAATTCCCATTTTACTAGCTAACACTCGATCTACACCAATAGTAAATATAGGTGCTCCGTATTCAAAATCAATTCTAGGCGACACCGTTCCTGATATGCGCTCTAAAATCTGCTGCATCTTCTGCGCATCTTCAAACATTTGATCACTATCATTATTGCTGATTGTAATAGAAATTGGCGTAGCGTTCGCTTCATCACCCTCTACAACAAAATTACCTTTTATATCCGGCAACGTAGATACATAAGAGATTAACTCTGTAATAATCCTTTCTGAATGCAATTCTCGATCTCTTTTATCTTTCAATTTAACAGCAAAAGATATCGTATCTTTACCTATATCCACGCTGTAATCTTCAATGTATTTTCTGCCAGATAGGTATGTATTAATCTGATCAAAAACTGCCACACTTTCTTGTTCCGTTGACCCTTTTACTAGCGATACCTGTCCTGTCAAATATTTGCTATCAACTTTAGGCATTGCTTCCATAGGAATATGGCCGGATAATAAGAGATTGCCGGAATAGATTAATAACATAATCATTCCAGTGATAACGATAAATTTATAATATTTTGATTTCATTATCGCACTAATCGCTTTTTTATAAAGTTCATTTTGGCCCATTTTCTTTTTTCTTAAAATAAAATAATACTTTATGATCGATGCTAATAAGAAAACAAAACCAGCAATATAAGATGCCGTTGTCAACGCCCATTGATCAGAGAATGCATAAGCCCCCAAAACAGCAATTACAATACTATAAATAATAGCTGTAAAAACGGAAGGCGCTTTATCCACTTTTTTAATAAAAATATAAGCAAATACAGGTGTAACTGTTATTGAAACTACGAATGAAACACCCATAGCTAATGCTGTTGCAATAGGGATCGTTCTAATTAACGCACCTTCTGCTCCACTAAGAAAAGCCAAAGGAATAAATGCACCTATTGTAGTAAGTGTCGAAGAAAAAATAGCTGTTGCTACGCTATTGGTAGCTTTTATAATTATTTCAGTTAGTGACATGGATGGATAATGTTTTTTATGTTCATCAATCATCTCAACAACGACAATCGCATTATCAACCAACATGCCAAGTGCAATAATTAGACCCATAATACTCATTACATTTAACGTTAGATTAAAAGATTCAAACAGTAAAAAGACAATGATCATCGTAATAGGAATAACGAGAGACGCTAAAATGGATTCTCTTAAATTTATGAACAGAAAAAGAACAACAATAACAGATAATAAACCACCTAATGCATTATTAAAAACATCATTAATATTTGTTTGGATATACTCGGAAGCATCCATACTTGTTCTTATTCCATATTTATCTTTATTCGGAAGTCTCTCGTTGTACTCAGCGACCATTGTTTTCACATCATTGGCAATGGCTACTGTATCACCCTTTGGTTTTTTATAAACAAATAAACTGATAATCGGTTGACGTTTTCCATCCTCAACTCGATAACTACCTAGTATTGTTTCCTTATTGCCATATGTAACTTCAGCAATATCGCTAAGTTTTATCAACTGATTTGCACCTAAATTAAATGATATATTTTTAATTTCTTGAATGCTCTTAAGGCGATTATCGGATTCAAAATAGTAGTTCAGTCCACTTAATTCACGATTACCTAGCGGAATATTAAACTGTTGTTCTTTAATAAACCCTGAGATTGCTTCATATCCTATTCCAAATCGATTCATTTTTTCAAACTTTGGAACAATTCTAACAGAAGGTTTATTTAATCCTTTTATTTCAACGCTCTTAACATTGTTTACCGATTTAAGACGACTATCAAGCTCGCTAACAACTTTTTCTAACTGAGGGTATGCCATATTCGCATTTAATTCCACTGCAATAATTGGAAATTTAGAAATATCATATTCTTCGATAGTAGGCGTCTCAATATCTTTAGGTAATTTCGCTCTAATATTATTAACTTTTGTTTGGATTTGCTGCACTTTTATTTCAGCATCAATACCTTCTTTGAACTGAATAATGACTAATGAATAGCCACTTCCAGAAGAAGATGTCACTTTTTTCATATCCTTTACGTCTTTAATACCATTTTCTATTGGTAAAGTTACCATTTCTTCCATTTCCGACGCACTAGCACCAACTAAATGCGTTTCAATAGCAACATAAGGTAATTTTACTTCTGGTAAAATAGACTTTGTCATGGTGTCATATGTTCTTACGCTAAGAAAAGTTAGAATTATGATAAGAAAATAGATAATCTTTCGTCTATTTAATGCTACTTTTGCAATCTTACCGAATATGTTTAATTTCATACGTTCTCCTAATAAGTTTATTACTGTGTTTCATTTTTATTGTGTATCGAACAATTTGGGGTCGCCTTAATACTAGCCCCTTTAATAGTTTTTGATATTCCATCTTAACGAAGTGTTCGATTCAACCAGTCAACCATTAAGTCGAGTGCTCCTTCAGCAAAAATATCATCACCATAGAAAAAAGCATAGATAGCTATTAAATCTTTTTTTTGGTTATATTTGCTATCAAGAAGTTCATGGTTGGCGTTTTTAACTAAAGAAAGCTCATAGTCTATTTTTTTATTATCTTCAAATATTGTTTCGTACACTTCAATCGACTGGAAAACATCCACATTTTTATCTGAATCTCCAAAAACTCCTAAGAAAGGAGCTTTCATCGCCTCGATCCCTTTTTTTGCATTTGAATCAAAATTTAAATATACGAAATGAAAACGTTCTTTTGTCATAGGCGATTCATAATCATGGCTTTTAACATAATCTACATAACCTTCATAGTCATTTGATACAATGAACGAATCAACTTTCCTAACATAATTCAAATAGGTCTGGATTTCATCTTCGCTATAGCCTAATGACTTAGCGTACTGCGTTTCATAGTAAATATGTTGTTCCATCCAATCAATTGCACCACCCACTATAATGTTAAAATCAAGTGGTGTATCCATAAGCGCTAGTTCGGAGCTTACCCAACCGCCCTGTGAAAAAGCTAAAGTTCCAATAGATGCAACTTGAACTTTTTCTTTAATTGCTTGAATTGCATTTTCGATTTCTTTTGCTCTACCCCTCATAGTTTGATTAAGCCAATTTCCACTTGATTTTGAAATACCAGCTTTATCATATGAAAAACAAGCATAGCCTGATTGCAAGAACCGGTTGATAATAAAGTTATATCCACCATCTAACGTTCTATTGGATGGACCATCGCCATGAATAAAAACAATGACTTTATAAGGCCCTTTTTTGTCAGGTAAATAAAGTGATCCAGACAAACCAGAATCAAATTCAATTTCTTTTATTTCTGCTGCCTTTATGCTCATATCATCTAATCGATATATGGTAAAAAGAACTAAAAATATCACTATCAGGATGACAATAAAAATCATTTTTTTCATAGCATAAAAACCCTTCTAATCATACAGCCTTTCTCATATGTGTAATGCCGGAAACGCCAATTAGTTTTTCTATAAAATGTGGTATCTTTTCATATGATGTTTCCTCAAAACCTAGTCTTGTATATAATGCTTTCGCTTTGGGATTTTCATCAATGACGTCTAAATGAACAGCTTTATAATCATTTTCCTTTGTCCATTCAAATAACGCGTCAAATAATTGACTACCGATTCCCTGACCTCTAAACCTTTCATCTACAGCAATGCCATCCATTAACAGCTCATCTTGTGGGGCTGCTTTTCTGTAAAAAATAATCCACGATACAATCCCTTTCAATAAGCCTTTGAAAACACCAAACTGTTCAATAAAATTAGAGAAACTTATATCCGTTAGGGACTTGTGGCCAATATGAAAACCCGCTAGCCCTACCAACTGTTCATTATGGTAACAAGTCAAACAATAATCTGGATTTAGTCGTTTCTCTAAAAGAGACGTAACGTCATCTTCACTACCAATTAATTTTTCAAATTTCCTTTTAAAAGCACTCGCATATAACCGTGCTGCAACAATGCGGTCTTTTTCTTTAAAACCTAGCCTTACTTCCATCATTTTCCTCCAGACCAATATATAAAACGGCTGCCAAAGCGTCTCCCGTATAATACGATGGCGCAGATAATATATTTAAAAGTATTGCACCATTAAAATTAAAGTCATTCTTTTTAGCATAATCCATCATGTACCCAATTGTTTTTTCAATATCAGATTCACTCTTATACAAAAAAGCTTTCAGTAAGTACACGGAACTTTTACGCAAGCTATCATTAATAGAAAAAAACATATTCTCTTCAGAAAGCAAATGATCAATGCTTAAAGCACTTACATCGATAACTTTAATGTCTTTTTCAACTTCTTGTATAAAGCAATCCTTTTCTACCAAAGAATAAAAAGATTCTAATTCGGAAATATCATTCATTAATTTTTCTTTAGCTCTTTCCAAAGCAATTATTTGTTCTTGAATTTTTTCAATACCTTGAGATAAAATTTTATACTGTTTTTTAGGTTCAGAAGAAAACGTATCTGAATTAATTTTTTTTATTTCATCCAATGAAAAACCAGCTTCTTTCAATTGAATGACACCCTTTAAAAATAAAAGCTGTTTATGATTAATTAATCTATAGTTATTCTCATCTCTTATAAATCTAGGCATCACACCTTTTTTTTCGTAAAAACGAATGGCTTCAACTGAAATATTTAAATAATTAGCAACTTCTCCTATCGTATAATGCTTTTTCATAAAGCCTCCTCTCATTTAGTGTATACCCTGAAGTAACTTTAGGGTCAAGCACTTTTTGGATTTTTCTAACAATTATATGATTTTCCCACACTAATTAACATCAAAAATCAACTATTACATTAAAAAAAGAACACTTTCGTGTTCTTCTAAACAAATGATACTCCACTATATTTCTATTTCATTAGTTTTTTTCTCTTCCCATTTGCCTAAATGCTTTTACCGTAGCTAATATTGCCATCAAGAATACAATGATATCCGTTACAGCAAAACTGCTAAATACCCCAAAGAAGCCTAGGTTTGCTATCATTGGTAGAATAAATGCTAATGGTATAAATAATACCACCTGCCTTAAAATAATGAGTTGACCTGCTTTTTTAGCATTTCCAATCGCTTGGAATAATGTAACAAATATAATAAGCGCACCCGCTAGAGGGAAGACAATCATCGCTGCCCGTGCATCAAGAATGCCATTTGTGATAATCGAAACGTTATCTTTAATAAACCAAGAGAGTATATTATCTGTAAAGATCATAAATGGTAACCAGAAAAGTAGAGCCATAACAGTGGCACCTATCGCAAATACTTTAGTTGATTTTTTGACCCTATCAAAGATTTCGGCACCATAGTTTGTTCCTGCAAGAGGCTGAAAACCTTGACTAATCCCCCACACAGGAATGAACGCTAGCATCATGTAACGCATAACAGCGCCCATGAGTATAACTTTCTCTGGTCCTCCATGTGCCATAAGTCGAGAGTATAAAACAGTTTGTTGTACAAGACTGAGTACTTGCATTAGCATAGCAGATACTCCGACTGAGAGCACCCCTGATAGTATTGATTTCTCCAGTCTTATCTTCTTAAACTGTACTTTTTTACTAAACTTAAGAAAATATACCAGTGTTATGACAAACTGAACCACTTGAGCTATCACAGTAGCAATGGCTGCTCCTTCAATACCATAGCCTAATACTTTTATAAAAATTGGATCCAGCGCAATGTTTAGAACCGCTCCTATTCCCATAAATAGCATGGCAGTCATCATTTTCCCTTCACCACGGATTACCATATTTGCAGCTTGAGCGAAGTTGACAAAAAATGAACCCAAGAATATAATTTTCAAATACTTCATTGCATATACAAGCATATCACCTTCAATACTACTAAAATATAGCAGTTGCCTTGTAAAAAAGTAACCGAGTATAGTAGTAACTAACGAAAGTAAAAATACCAGTGTCAAAAGATTCCCCATTATTTTATCGACGGTCTTTTGATCATCTTTACCAATGGCTCTTGAAAGTACTGATGCTGAACCAATACCTACTAAAACTGAGATTCCATTGTTAAGCAGTGTTATGGGGTAAGCAACACTTATTGCGCCAACGGCCACTTCATTAACCCACTGCCCAACAAAAATTGCATCAACAAAGCTATACAGTCCTATGACAAACATACCTACTATTGCAGGTATTGACAGCTTAAACATAAGCTTTACTATATTATCATGTAATAGTGCATCCTTCTTCTTATCTACTGTTACATCCATTTTGCCTCCTATATCTCATTGATCTTAACAATGTCTCTATATTTTCTAAGTAATAATCATCTTTAATCTTTGCGTTATCAAGTGTTATCACCCTCTCGCAAGTCTTTGCAATAAATTCTACGTCATGTGAAATAATTAGGAATTTCGTCCCCAAATCTCTCTGTTCTTTAATTAGATATGCAACCTGTTCCATGCTTTTATAATCTAGACCAGAAGTCGGTTCATCAAGTATCACAACAGAAACATCTCGCATCATAGCAACACCTAAAACAAGCCTTTGCTTCTGTCCGCCGGATAGCGTTGATGGGTGCCTATCTTTTAGTTCAAATAGTCCTAGTCTTTTTAAAAGCTCCTCTGCTCTTTCTACATGACTTTCTCTATCCTGCATTCCTGTAAGTAGCTCATCAATCAAATCCTCACCAAATAATTGAGAATCTAGATCCTGAGGAATATACCAGATTTTTCCTAATCTTTTTTTCTTATTAAGCTGTATATCATTTAGCAACACTTCGCCCTTTGACTCTTTTTGAAGTCCCGCACAAATTTTACCTAAAGTACTTTTACCAACAGCATTAACTCCAGTTAACGCTATAATTTCGTTTTGATCATACGTAAAAGAAATATCATCTAGAAGTAGTTTTTTTCCATAACTTTTAGAAAGGTTTCGAACTTCAAATTTGCAAGAATTCTGAGAATTACGACTACTTCTTTTTTTCAAAACAATGTCCTTAAAGCATATCGTTCGAAGGCCCATCTCATTTAATTCTTTAGTGCTACACTTTTCAATTTCTTCTGACGAGTAATTATTAACTATTTCGCCATCTTTCATAAAAACATAATTATCAGCAATTCCTTTTAAATAGAAGAGTCTGTGTTCAACAATGACAATAGTTTTTCCCTCATCCTTTAAATTCTGAATTAATTTGCCAAATTGATAGGTTGAGTGCAAATCAAGGTTAGCAGATGGTTCATCAAAAACATATATACGAGGTTTCATTGCGCTTGCGGAGCATATGGCAACTCTCTGTCGAATGCCATATGATAACGTATAAATACTGGTATTCAATAGTTTTTTTATATGCATTTTCTCTGCAGACGTATGAACTCTATCAATGATTTCCTCATGAGGCAATCCTAAATTTTCGCAGCCAAAGGCAATCTCCCCTGCCACTTCATTCGCAAAAAACTGACTCCTAGGATCTTGAAATACATTTCCAACAAGCTTCCCTATTTCCCAAGATTTTAGTTCCCTAATATTATGGTTTCCAATAAAAATATTTCCTTGTAAGTCTCCTTCAAAAAAAGTAGGGATGAGACCATTTATGAGCCTAGTTAACGTTGATTTTCCACTACCTGAACTGCCAACGATAACAAAGCATTTCCCTTCTGGAATAGCTAGATTTATGTTTTTTAATTGCTTACTTTTCCCCTGATAGGAGAAATCTGTATTATTTATGATTATTTGATTATTCATAACGTATTTCTCCTTATAATACAAATGATAGTACTAGTAAACATACACTAGTGAGCATTATTATTCCATCTATTACATGTAGCCTTGTACTGTAATAACTATGCTTTTTATTTGGATTTTCAATACCACGAACAATTGATGCAGCTGCTAATTCATCCCCCACTTTAATAGAACGAAAAATAAGAGGGACAACGGCGTACTCCATAGTTTGAAGTGGATGTAACAAGACCTTACTTAAGCTGCCCGTAAACCCTCTAACCTTCATTGCTTCTCTGATTGTTCGAAACTCTCCTGAAATGGTAGGTATAAATCTTACAATAACGATTAAGATTAGAATTATACTCTGCGGCAAAACGCTTTTTTGAAATACAGCAATGAACTTCCCTGATGGTATCTTAAACGTCAAATATCCTGCCATTATAGGGAGAATAAGCTTATATATCATACCAAGTAACATTGGCGATACAATCGTCACTCCCCTAGGAACCATCTCTAACATCCAGACAATGGTAAATGCATAAATAAGTAAATAAATGATACTCTGCTTGAATAGGCCGAAGTATATAAATAAAACACAAAGCCAGACAACAAACAGAGCATGCATATAATAATTATTTGTTGCAAAAGAGACCACACAAGAAACAAGAGTTAACATAAGACAAGTTATACCGCTTATATTCTGTATTCTTCTTTCCTTTTCCTTCATCATCTAATCTACTATTCCAGCCTTCTTAAAATGCTTTTTAAGCAGTGTCTGGGCAAATAAAACTCCTAAAGCAGCTGATATCACAGTAATAAGTGTTCCAAGTAATAACAATGGAAGCGAGTTAACTATTTCATACTGCATATTTAGCGTAGATTCAGCAAACCCACTTTCTAGCGCCTGCTTTTTAAAACTCTCCCATGCTACCCAGAACGGAATTCCAATTCCAATAAACATTCCTGCACCATAAATGCTCCACCCTATCATGTTTCTAATCGGTTTTCTGTATGAGTCCTTTCCAATCATTGCGAGTTCACAAAGAGTAGCCACACCTAAAAAATAGGGAAGCATAAAAATATACCCTAAAGCTGCTGTAATCAGTCCATAAATTGTAATCCAAATGAACAGCAGTCCATGTTTGTTAATCCTATTGGCCGCTACCAAAAAGAAAATTGCTCCAATGAACATTTCAATTCCAGGCGCTACATATAAATATACAAAAGGAATCGTAACTGATCCCATGCCTACAATGATAGACACTACGAAAAACAGCGCAATCATAATTGCAACTGTAACGATGTCTTTAACTTTTAATTTTTCCTTACTATTTTTTCCCATAGTACTACCTCCTAATAATATAATAGATAAATCCTCTAATGAACCTTTAAAATTCATTATTAATGAGTATAGCAAATGTCAAAAACCTCTTCTATAACCTATTTGACCTTTTTTTAATCCAAATAGGTCAAATTGATAATAATTATCGAAATAAAAAAACACCCCTATGACATGAATTAATCTATCATGTTCACTTTAGAAGTGTTATTCCCTTTATATTTATTCCTATACTGACTTGGTGTGATACCGTAGTAGGATTTAAATGCCGCGGAGAATTTGCTTTGATTTACATATCCCGCAATATCGGATATATCTCGAATCGACAGATCAAGATGTTGAGTTAATAGTTTCGATGACTCCTTTAAGATAAGGGCTCGTTTAAAATCGCCTATCGAATTCCCTGAAATATAAGCAAAGCATCGCTTTAAACTGGATTCGGAAACTGCATATTTTTTTGCTAACTCAGCAATAGAATATCTATCAAATGGACTCTTTATCAAGTCTGCATAGCATTCTTTTGTCGCGTCATAAATAGGCTTGGAAAAAGACGTAACTCTATCAATATCTTTGGTTTCCACGATTTCTAAAAATAACAAAAGTTCTATTATCTTAACAATTAAATATGGCACTTGTATTCTTTCATCTACTTTATAAAGCTCATTGACGATCTTATTAATCTCATGCTTAGAGTTAATGATGGAAAAGACCCTTTTATCACAAAAGCGTTTTTTTATGTTATCGATATCAATAGATAAAAATGGAAAAGATTCCTTAATGGTCTTTTTCGCTATATCTATATCAATAAAAATAGACAACCCTTTATACTTTTTCATAGGTATATGAGAATTTTCAAATTCGGCTGAACCTAGATCAGTAATGCTTAAATCACCTTTACCAAAAAATACATACTCACCATTTTTTAATGTCACTTCATAACAACCTTCAAGACAATGATCAATTTTTAAAATCCCTTCCTCAGGTTCTATATCTTGGTACACACTTTCTATATTTAAATTATTATAAGAAAGCTGAATTCCCCTAAGCAAGTGATAGCTCTTCATTTCACCGTAACCAGTGTCATCTTCAAATCGGTATATTTTTATATCATCTGATTGCTTCATTTCAGAAAAAACATAGTCTTTATAAGCTGTGTCAATAATACTATTCTTAGTATTTTTCATATAGTAACCTCTACTCTAACATACTGATAATAATTACAGATAGTATACCATAAGTAAGATAAAGTCCAAAATATAAAAAAGAGAACATATTAATGTTCTCAGCATAAGTGTTCATTAGACTCCAACCTAATCTCAATTTTTATTCTATCTGGATCTTCAAAAAATATCATATAATTGTGTTCTGAATTATAATAATCATTATTATATAATAGTTTAATTTTTCTGTTCTTCAATTCCTTTATTATTTCATCTATAACAGATTTATCATCAGAACAAAAAGCCAAATGATTTAAACCAACATGACATCTATTGTAGCTAAATTCTATATATTTTTCTTGCACTTGAACAAATACTATGTATTCTCTATCTGACTTATAGCTAAAACCTTTGTCCCACTCTTGATATATGGTATAACCTAATTTAGGTAAAATAAAATCATAAAACTCTCTTGTTTTTATCAAATCTCTAACATAAATCTCAATATGATGTAGCATCTGTTCCTCCAAAAATAATTATACTAGTAAACCTGCATGTAATAAATCTTCGTACTCTGAATGAGTTGAAACATCCCATCTTAATCAAATAGTTCCTTATAATTGTTGAATAAATTGACGCACAGGAGGTAGCACTTTATCGCTCGTCTCTTTGTCTAACCCTTCTTCATCAAAGTGGGAATAAAACTTGCCAATACTGATCTCCCCCTTCACATCACCACCCCAGCGTGGCATTAAATGTGCTAAATTTGTCAAACTAGTTGAACCACCTCTAGGACCTGGAGACGTACTGAGTAAAAACACTGGCTTTTTGGTTTCACCAAAAAACGATTTGCCTGGTTTTACTAAACGAGATAGCCAATCAATCATATTTTTAAATACTGCTGGCATCGCTCCATTATGCTCTGGGCATGAAATGAGTAATGCGTCATGTTCAAAAATCAATTCTTGTAACTTCTTTACTTCTTCGGGATGTCCGCTTTCTCTCTCAATATCAGCACTATAAATTGGAATCGGATAATCGCGAAGATCAATCACATTGATTAATACTTCCTGTTGCTCTTCACTAAGCGTTTTTGCTACATACTTTATCAATGATTGGTTAATGGATTTGCTACTATTGCTGCCTGAAAAGGCTAATAATTTTTTCATTTTTTTCTCCTTTCATGAAAAAGTTTATAGGTACTAGTATCAAGGACCCTTTTTCTAATTGTCCTTTTTTATTCTATAACACTGCTGTTCCTTCATCATAATCTTACATCATTTTTTTACTTTATTCAAACACCGGCTTCCCTTAATTTAATTAGTAAAATAGAGCCGCCTGAACCGACTCTACTTTCAATTTTCATTTTATATCATAACCCTAAAGTGATATCCTTTTTTACTTTATGATACTTTAATGTTGCAACAATACACTTTTTCAATTCAACAACAGGTATTTCATCTCCTAGTTTAAAAACTATCGCTCTATTGTTTTCATATTCAAACAAGTCGCCAAATACTACTTTAAACGTTTCTACCAGTCTACTAGTGCATTTAAAATACATTTGATATTGATGAGGCGTTTTTTCTTTCCAATCCATACGAAGAGTACTGCCTATTTTGGTAACAAAACTTGGCTCTCCCCATCGAAGCGTCTCCTCTAACTCTTCAATTTCAGGGATTTCTTTTGCTGTTTGTATCACAAGCTCTCTTAAATACTGCATCTTAGGCCGAACTTGTTTAGGATAAGATAACATTTTCGTTTCAAATTCAGGACTCGTTCTTATTATCAATTTACTCATCTGCTCCCCTCTTTTCTAATCTGTCGGAAATCCTCACAGGTTGAATTATATAATAATTCTTGTTCATTATATATGCTTTTTATACCATTATTTCTTTATATATCAAAAGAAACTCCTAAAACAAATTATACATTATATTCATGTAAGTATTTCTTTAAAACATTGACGTGCATAATAAATAATTCTTCTTGTCTATTGTCCACTATATCTCTTAATTCTTCTATACTTACCCAATGTATGTCCATACTTTCATTAGATGTTAATAATAATTCTCCATCTGCCTTACACAAAAATGCATTTACAATCATTGAATAAGCTCCTGATAAATTTTGACTTACTAAATATGGTTCAAAAGAAATCAGTAAAGCGCCATTAACATTTTCTATTATTGCATCTTCTTCTCCTGATATATGCGTAATATCTAACCCTGTTTCTTCTTTAATCTCTCTTTTTAAGGCAGCAAAAATGTTTTCATATTCTCTTATCTTTCCAGCTGGTATTTCTAATAGTCCATTGGTATTTTTATCATCCTTTTTATACCTTCTTTGCATAAGAATATATCGTTTACCATTCTCACATTTTTCAATAATAGCTGCTACGCAAGGTAGCGCAAATTTTTCCGTAAATAGTTCCATCTATAATTTTCTCTCCACTAACACAGTATCACGCCAAAGTCCATTTTTATCGGTTGCAATTTTTTTCAGTATTTAATCAATCTAAACTCACACGTCTCATAGAATCTAATACTAGCAATACTCTCTTGGTTAATTGATTTTCTACTATTGCTACCTGAAAAGACTACTTTTTTTTTCGTTTGTCTTTCTAAATTCCGTTTACTAACCGCTATACTATTTCATCTCTTCTATAACATGATACCCTATTTAAAGACATAAAAGCTATGTAAATCTATATTTCCATTTTTCGCTATTCAGTGTTTCTTTTTCATTATATATGCTTCTAACACCATTATAGCGTATTATCAAGTCTCTCTTTTTTACTTAGAATCTTACAATTTACCAAAATAATTAAAAAAAAATAAAACCTATAGCTACAATGCTAACTATAGGTTTGTCTAAAGGCTGAAGAAAGCATAAGGGGATTTCTGTTTTACTCTACATATATTTCAACTAACTCATTTCCATCTTTAACTTCTACGAGTTTACCCTCTGCTCCATTTTTAACAGAATCAATTATTTCATCAAAGTCAATACCATCTAAAGCTTCTGATTTTTTTGAATACTTTTGTCCCAACTTTAAGCCCGCCTTAGCAAGTACAAAAGGTATACTTATATTTACTTTTGCGCTTTCTCCTTCTGTAACTTTAATTTTAAGCCATCTATTAGACTTTTTTCTAACATTTATTACTTCATTTTTACTTTCAAGTGCTTCAATAAGTTCTAGACCTTCTTCAGATGTGATAGTTCCATCTTCTATCATTTTTAAAATTTTCATTTTTTCATCGTTCATATTATTCTCCTTTCAATATTTTAAGTGCTTCATCGGATGATATTTCACCCTTACTTAATCTATCTAAAACTTCCTTTTTATCTACCGCGGTTTCTTCAACACTTACATTATATCCAAGCGCCTCAACTACTTCATCTAAATTTCTACGCACTGTTGGATAACTTATCCCCAGATCCTTTTCAATCTCTTTGATATTGCCTCTGTTCTTAATAAAAATTTCAACAAAGTATTTCTGTTCTTTCGTTAAATAGTTAAACTTATCTAATTCAAAACTACCTTCAATAGCAGTCTTACAATTTGTACATTCTAACCTCACTACTTTTAAATTTCTACCACAAACAGGACATGTTCCAAGCACTTGTTTTTTCATAATTACTCTCCTCTATACTAATCTTCTACTGTTTTTTACCAAATTGATATCAATTACTCACTAATTAATTATTTTATTATATTTTAAGATTACTCCAATATTTTTAATTTGTCAATAACTTTTATTAAAATTATTAATTTATTTATTAATATATTTAATTTTGTCATTAACATATTTAATATTTTGGTCTAAAAATGTTTTTTGTTTACATGATTTCGCAAATTACATCAATAATGTTCTAAATTATAAAAAACAACAAAAAAAGAAAGCACATCGTGCTTTCTGTATTATTCATTATCATTAGCTATTGGCTTCATTGTTGGAAA
>PDWI01005543.1_pt1 | contig 16234 bp, 13 predicted proteins | sample 1430891 | NCBI WGS metagenome assembly PDWI01 (sample SAMN01162508, study PRJNA174530) | Oral metagenome, whole genome shotgun sequencing project. | biome: Marine environment; feature: Marine mammal; material: Swab sample of the gingival sulcus; isolation source: swab sample of gingival sulcus...
AAATAAGTATTGATAATATTTTAGATCTTATATTATGTTGAAATTATAATTATTTTTATATAGTAAAAATAAATTTAATTGTTTATGTTATATTATATTTTTTATCTTTTTGATATTTTTTAATATTATGATATAATATTATCATTGATTATATAGATAAGGAATAATGTGAGAGTCATTAGCTGATGCGCAACTGTAAGATTTTTAATCATAGCCAGACACTTACTATATAATTGTTGTTATACTTTACGCATAAATAAGTAACAATATTATTTTATTTATTTATGCTTTGAAGTTTCAAAGTTTTTTTATTTTCATAAAAGGAGGAAAAATGAAAAAAATTTTATCGTTACTTTTAGTGTTTGTACTTATTTTTTCTGTAGTTGCTTGTTCAAAGCCAGCTGAAAAGAAAGATGATGCTAAAAAAGATGTAAAGAAGGAAGAAAAGGCTAAAGATACATTAGTTCTTATATCAAGAGAGATTAATTATACTTTTGATCCTACTAAACCACAAACAGATGGTTATTTTAGAAGATGTGGTGCTTTAGAAGCATTATTTCATATAGAATCAGATGGTAGTGTTAAACCTTGGCTTGCTGAAGGTGCAAAGCAGTTAGATCCTAAAACTTAGGAAATTGCATTAAGAAAAAATGCTAAATTCTGGAGTGGTAAACCTGTAAACGCTGATGCAGTTATTAAGACTATTGAGAGAGACAAAAAAGAAATGCCTGGTATAGCTTCTGCATTAAAAGATGTTGAAATCAAAAAAGTAGATGATTTTAAAATTAAATTTATTACAAAAGCAGATAATTTTAATATTCCACTTCTTTTAGAGCAAATAGCTATTTATAATACGGATAAAAAATTAGATTCTGCCAAAGAAATTGATTTTACAGGTATGTATAAAATAGTAGATCATAAGAAAAGACAAAAAATTGTTTTAAAGAGAAACGAAGATTACTATGGTAAGAAGCCTGCAATTGAAAATGTTATCTATGAAGAAATAAATGATAATGATGCAAGACTTACAGCTGCATTAAGTAATAGAGGTGATATTGTTTCTGCAATACCAGTAACTGGTGCTAAAAAAGTTCAGGCAAATAAAAATTATAACCTTGTAATTTCTAATCCATCAGGAACACTTGAAGTTTATTTAAACCATGAAAGAGAAGCGTTAAAAGATGTTAAAGTTAGACAAGCGCTTAGCTGGGCGTTAAATCGTAAAGAGTTGGTTGATTTAACAACAGAAGGTTATGGTGTGACATCAAGTACATGGTTAGAATCAAATCCTTTATTTAAAGATAAGAAAAAGAATCAGTTCTATACAGAGTATAATTTAGAAAAAGCTAAAAAATTACTTGATGAAGCAGGTTGGGTAATGAAAGATGGAGTAAGAGAAAAAAATGGTAAAAAACTTACATTTAAGTTATTTACTTGGGGAGCTGAAAAGACTTTAGGAGAAGCAATACAAAATCAATGGACTAAATTAGGTGTTAAGGTTGAAGCTAATCATGTTGATTGGAGTGTTATAGAAGAATCATGGAAAACAGGTGATTGGGATGGATTTATTGCATCATGGAATCACTATGGTGATATGGTTTCAATTATTTCAAATCATTTCTCTGAAAAAGGTCAACATAACTATTCAAAATATAAGAGTGAAGAGTTTAATAAGAAGTTAGAAGCGCTAAAAAAAGAAGGCGATAAAGAAAAACAAAAAGAATTAATTTGGGATATAAACTTACAACTTGCAAAAGATGCAGTAAGAATTCCAATTATGCCAAGAGTTACAATAATAGCTGTTAAGAAAAACTTAGAAGGTTTCGAAAAACACTTTATGGCTCATCCAAATGTAATAACAAATAAATTACATTTTAAATAATTTGTATTATAAAGGGCGTATAGAAATATACGCTCTTTTAAATAATTGGAGGAAAATTAATGAAGAAAATATTTTTTAAAACAATTCAATTAATTATTACATTAATTATTGCTACATTTTTTGTTTTTTTATTAATACAAAATGCTCCATCAGATCCTATTAGAATGATGATGACAAGACCAACAGATTCATCATTAAGTTCAGAAAAAGAAATATTAGAGAAAAAAATAGAAGAAAAAAGAGAAGAAGCAGGATTAAATGATAGCTTGATGGTACAATATTCTAATTGGTTGGCAAATGTGTTAAATGGAAGACTTGGAAAATCTATGTTAACTCAAGAAGAAATAAGTATTAGAATTTTTCAGCTTTTTCCAAATTCTATATATATAGCAATAACAAGTACAATTTTACAGTTTATTTTTGCCCTAATAGCAGGTATTCTTTCTGTAATATATTTTGGCAAATGGCAAGAACATTTAATAAGGCTTGTAACTATATTTTTTAGATCAGTTCCATTTTTTGCTATATCAATATATTTGTTAAGTATATTTGCTATAAAATATCAAATGTTTGAAGTGAGTAATAGCGCTGATTTGTCAAGAATATGGTTGCCAAGTTTAGCTGTCGGAATATCACTTTTTCCAAAATTATCAAGAATTATTAGAAATTCACTATTAGATGAATTAGGTAAAAAATATATTGTATCATATATGTCAAAGGGCTTTACAAAATATAAAATTATGAAAGAAGCACTTAGAAATGCAATAATACCTATTTTTACAACACTTAGTATTTCTTTTGCAGGATCTTTAGGTGGAATGATAATAGCAGAAAGCATATTTACTTGGCCAGGACTTGGTAATTATGGAATGAATAGTATTCTTACACAGGATTATCCAGTTATTCAAGGATATATTCTTGTAGTAACATTTTTAGTAGTAATTGTAAACTTTTTAACTGATATTTTGTATCCTATAATAAATCCAGTATTAAGAAGTGGGGGTAATTATGAGAACAACAAGTAAATTTATGATATTTTTGGGTATTTCAATTATATTATGTGTTCTATTTTTAGTAATATTTGCACCATTATTTACAAAATATTCTCCTATTGAAACTAATTCAAAAAATGTACTTTCTGCACCAAGTAAAGAACATATTTTGGGTACAGATCATTTTGGAAGAGATATTTTTTCAAGACTTCTTTATGGTGGAAGAATAACACTTCCTACTTCATTTTTAGTATTATTTTTTACTGCTATTATAGGTGTAGTTTTAGGACTTATTTCTGCTTTAAATTATAATAGCATAATTGATATTATAATAATGAGACTTGTAGATATAATTATTTCAATACCATTTATTGTTTTAGCTATGGCTATATCCGCTATTTTTGGTCGAGGACTTGATAAAGTTCTTTTGGTTGTTATTTTTGTATGGTGGGCACCATTTACAAGATATACAAGAAGTCTAATTTTATCATTAAAAAACAAACAGGCAATACTTGCAGCAAAAATGCTTGGTGATAGCGATATTACAATAATACGTAGAGAAATCTTACCTAATATATATGCCTCACTTTTTATTTATCTTACTTTTGAATTTAGTTCCTTAATATTATCTCTTGCAACATTATCTTTTTTTGGTTTAGCATCACAACCTCCAACACCAGAATGGGGAAGTATGTTAGCTGATGGAAGAAATTATTTTATTCAATCTGTACATCCTTTATTATGGCCTATAGTTGCAATAGTTTTAGTTGTACTTGGCTTAAATTTATTAGGAGAAGGACTTAGAGATTATTTTTATCCTTATGACATAATATTTAATCAGGAGTATAGCAATGAAAAATAATGAATATATAATTGAAATAGAAAATTTAGATATTAAATACATAGAAGAAAATAGACAAACAAGTGTGTATAAAAATTTTGATCTTAAAATCTCAAATAATGAAACTATTACTATATTAGGGGAAAGTGGTTCTGGTAAATCAACTCTTGCTAACTTTTTAATAGGAATTTTACCAACAACAGCAAAAATTAGTTCAGGTAATTATATTTTTGATAAAAAAGATATATTTAAAAATAAAAAGTTCATGGATGTTAATAAAATTAGAGGTAGTAAGGTTGCGTTCATTTTTCAAGATGCTCAGCAATCTCTTAATCCTATTACTAAGATATATAAGCAATTTGAAGAACTTTTATTATTTCACAATATATGTGATAAGAGTCAAGTAAAAAAATTAGCTAAAGAAAAACTTGATTCGATAAGAATTTCTGATTCAGATAAGGTTTTAAATTCATACCCATTTCAATTAAGTGGGGGGATGTGTCAAAGAGTATGTATTGCTATGTGTCTTTGTTTAGAGCCTAAATTATTAATAGCAGATGAGCCAACATCTGCACTTGATGTTTTAAGTGGTGCAGAAGTTATAAATAACTTAAATGAACTTGATAATATTGCAAAATTGGTGATTACACATGATATATCTATTGCTGCTAGATGTTCGGATAAGATTATTGTTCTAAAAGATGGTGATATTTACGATCAAGGTAGCGTGGATTATATTTTAAATAATTCAAAATTAGAATACACAAGAAATTTAGTGGATGCTTATAAAAATATATTAAATATTAAAAAGCCAGATTTATCACAGAAAACAAAAATTCTTGAAGTTAAAAATATAGAGAAATCTTATGGAAATCATAAGGTTGTTGATGGTGTTAGTTTTGACATTTATAAAGAAGAAATTTTTGGAATAATTGGTGAGAGTGGATGTGGGAAATCAACTCTTGCAAGATGTATTATGGCACTTGAAGATAAAGTTAAGGGAAAGGTGTTATACAATAACGAGAATATTTTAAAATTTAATAAATTAAGAAGAAGAAAGTTATCAAAGCATATTCAATTAATTTTTCAAAATTCAAGAGGTGCGTTAAATAATTCGTATACAGCAAAAGAGCTTGTAAAAGAGCCTTTAATATATAATAAATTATATACAAATAAAGAACGGGATGAAATAGCAGCAAAATGGTTAAATAGAGTTGGTATTACAGAAGAAATGCACAACGCTACACCTCAAAGACTTAGTACAGGACAATGTCAAAGGGTTGCTATAGCAAGAGCGTTAGCTATAGAATCTAAAATTCTTGTATGTGATGAGTCGATTTCTTCACTAGATGTGGTCATACAAGAGGAAATTTTAAGACTTTTTCATAGTTTAAAGGAAGAGTATAATCTTACAATAATAATGGTTTCTCATGATATAAGAGTTCTTGTTAATTATTGTGATAGAATAGCTGTGATGAAAGATGGGGTATTTATTGATGTTAGAGAAGGTGGAGATAATTTCTTTAATACAGATAATAAATATATAAATAAATTAAAAGATAGTGTATTTGAAATTGACTAAAATTATTATAATCCTATTTTAAATAATAGGATTATTTATTTGCTACAAGAAAATATTATATATACAAATATAGTATTAATAAGTAATAGTTTATTTTTTGGCATTTTACATTTATTATGTTATAATAACAAGTGTAAAGCAAATATGTTTTAATAATAATTAATAAATAAAAAAGAATTTATATTATATAAAGTATTATTATGAGCAGTTTTATATAATGTAAATTTTTTTTAGTTAAGAAAAATAATAAACCATTATAGAAAGAGGTAAAAATATGAAAAACGAATACTTAACTATTCCATTAGATAAAAAAGAACAATCATATATCCGACATAAATGGCATACTTTTCTATTAACTATTTCTACTATTGTTACTGTAATAACCATTCTTGTAGGAATAATATCATTAGGATTTTTACAATATGTACCTAGCATAGAAAAAACATTAATTAAATTATTAGGTGAAGAAGTATTTAATATTATTTATCAATATATTGGTTTTATAATTCTATTCCCATTTGTTTTTTTATTAATGAGAATTATAAATTCGCATAAATTAGCGGCAACAGGAGTTCTTGCTAGTAAATCACAATTTGAACATGTATATTTAATATCAGAATATTATAGTAAATTAGCTGGACTAAAATATGTTCCAAAAGTGGCTATTGTTGGTGGTGCGGATTTTACAGCAAAGAGCATTAGTAATTTTGGAGAAGCTATAATACTTGTTCATTCAGATTTGTTAGATGCACCTAGACCTTATGGAAGAGATTGGGGAGCTTTACGTTTTGCTATTGCTAGAGAAATAGGTCATATAAAGGCAGGACATAGAGATGTTTTATATGCGTTTAAAACATTTATAACACAATCAGTACCTTACTTATCTCATCCTCTTTCTAGAGCTGAAGAATATACTGCAGATCGTTATGCAGCAGCATTAGCACCAGAGGCAGCAGCAGATTATTTTTCATTTTCAGCAGTATCTAAAGACTGTTGGTTAGATATGTCTATAAAAGCAGCAGTTGCTAGAGCTGGAAAAGTAAGACTGGGACAAATGATAACCGGAAATATTGGTAAAAAACCACCGATTGTATGGAGGGTTCAATCATTAGCAAAATTTGGAATATTTAAATTAGATCCTGTAATAAATTATAGTGAAAGCAATGAAAAATATGTAGAGTTTTTAAAATCTTTGCCAATGCTAACTATTAAAATAGAAGATTTTATAAATAATAATGCAGCATTTGTAATACCACCAAAGCCATTAGATGCTAATATAGTTGATGAATTATGTAAAGATGGAACTAATAACGATATTTTTGATAGAATTAATTTAAATTGTGATAAATAGAATAATATTTAAAAATAAGAGTGTGAAATTTTACACTTTTATTTTTCTTTTAAAGCATCCATCTTTCCTAACTCATAGGCTTTTTTCATAAGTTCTCTAATAGTCCATACAGGTATATCGTGAAAATCTTTATCATCAACATATTGAGTTTGTAAAGTTTTAAAATTATATAATGTATCCTTGCAGATTTTTTCAAATTTTCTTTCTGTTTCATTTAGTTTATTACTTTCAGCTATTTTTTCTAATAATTCTTCTGTTTTCATTATTTTTACTCCTTTATATTTGTTATATACATATTCCCGTATAAATTAATAAATAGCAAGTTATATTTTAAAATAAAAAGAACCATAAGATTTTACACTTATAGTTCTCTAAAGTTACGCTTAAAGACTTCATTTAGTTGTTTTCTAAAAAATCCCTAAATGAAATGCTATTAATGCTATTCTTTTTTATATTAGTATAATAAATTCTTATTTGAAGTAATAATATTTTTTGTTTTAGTGATATTGAATTCAAAAAAATAAAATGTTATTATCAATTTATGAAAATATTGGAGGAAGAAAGTGAGAAAAAAATTTTTATTTGTTTTACTTATATTATTACTTATATTTTTGGTATGTCTTTATTTTTTTTATAAAAAATCAGATAAAGAACAAGTCAAAATAGATTACATAGGTCAAATTAAAGAATATGGTGAAAATGAGATTATTATTAATAATGATGGGAAACTATTAACTTACATAAATTATCCAAAAGGTAACAATAAGGTGTTAGATAAAAATGTTGAAAATTGGATTAAATTTAACTTAAAAAAATATAAAACAGAATCAATTAAAAAACAATCTGAGCTTACTATAAACTATAATTCATATATATTGGATAATAGATATGTGAGTATTGAGTTTGAGTTATTTTATGATAATCCAGTTTATGCACATCCAGAATATGTAGTAAAAACATTTAATTATGATAAAAGTACAAATAAAATGATTAAATTATCAAATGTATATAGTAATAGTATTGTTTATAATATTAAAAAAAGCATTTTAAAGAAATTTAATTTAAAAGATGATAAAAAAAATGTAAATATATTAGATAATTATGTTTTTACTAAAAAAGGAATAAAAATTTTGTTAGGCAAAGGTGTGTTTACACCATCTGCAGATGGAATTCAGAATTTATTAATTGATAAAAAAGCATTAAAAAAAATTTGTGTTATATATTTTAATTCAGAAGAAAGAAATAAAAATTCACAAAAATCTGATATTAATATAAATAATACAAAAATAAAGGCTAAGAGTCTAGAAGAAATAAAAGGGAAAAAAATAATTGCACTTACTTTTGATGATGGTCCAGGAGCTTATACAGATAAATTACTTAAAATTTTAAAAAAGCATAATATAAAAGCAACTTTCTTTATTTTAGGTGTTCAAACAGAAAAATATCATAATGTTCTTAAAAAAATAGCTAAAAGTGGTCATGAAATAGGAATTCACACTTGGAATCATAAACAACTTACAAGATTATCAGATGCAGATATTGAAAATGAACTATTGAGTACACAAGATATAATTTATAAAACTACTGGAGTTACAACAAATATGATTAGAGCTCCGTATGGTAGTGTAGATAAAAATGTTAAAAAAATTGCAGCTAAAAACGGAATGTATTTTGTTCACTGGTCAATTGATTCTTATGATTGGAAATCAAGGGATGCCAATAAAATATTTGATACTATATATAAAAATAAAAATGATGGTGGAATAATATTGTGTCATGATATACAAAAGCAAAGTGTAGAATCAATGGATAAATTAATAACTTCATTAACAAAAGATGGATATGAATTTGTTACTATAACAGATTTATTCAAATTAAGAAATAAAAAGTTAGAACCAGCTAATGTATACTTTGATGCTAATTAGTAATTATAAAATATTTAATCAGATATGTATGTATTGATAGTTTTTAATATTAAATTGAAATTAAAGCATTTTACTATGTAATAAGTAAAGTGCTTTTATTACATTGTGTAACATATAATATGTTTTGTTTTAATATATTTTTAAAGTTGTATAATCTATTTGGAGGTAATATGAATTATATAAATAATAAAGATATGCCTTTAGGTTTACAAAATATCCCTAATACACCTAAAAAATTATATTATCAAGGAAACATAAATTTATTAAAAAAGAAAATGATAACAATAGTGGGTTCAAGAAAATGTAGTGATTATGGTAAACATATCACTAAAGAAATTGTAAAAAAATATAGAGGTAAAGATGTTGCTATTGTAAGTGGTTTTGCAAATGGTATAGATAGTGTTGCACATCTAAGTTCTATAGAAAATAAGGTAGGGACTATTGCAGTTATTGGATGTGGTTTAGATGTAAATTATCCAAAGAATACATATTTAAGAAGTATTATGAATAATGAAAATTCATTAATATTAACAGAGTATGATTATGGTACTTTGGCTAAACCATATCATTTTCCAATGAGAAATAGAATACTTGCAGCATTAAGTGAATGTGTTATAATAGTTGAGTGTAAAATAAAAAGTGGAACAATGATAACTGCTAAATATGCAATAGACATTGGAAAAGACGTTTGGGTTGTTCCAGGTAGAATAAATGACGAACTTAGTTGTGGACCAAATTATCTTATATTTCAAGGTGCAAATCCTATTTATGATTTAGAAATATTTGGTTAGAGAGGAAAATAAATGGCGAAGAATTTAATTATAGTTGAGTCACCAGCAAAAGCCAAAACTATTGAAAAATTTTTAGGAAAGACATATAAAGTAGTAGCATCTGTTGGACATATAAGAGATTTACCAAAAAGTTCATTGGGTGTTGATGTTGAAAATAATTTTGAACCAAAGTATATATCAATAAGAGGTAAGGGAAAAGTAATAGCTGAACTTAAAAAAAATGCTAAAAAATCAGATAAAATATATCTTGCTACCGACCCTGATAGAGAGGGAGAGGCTATTGCATGGCATATAAAAAATATACTTGGTATAGATAACGATTTAATAAAAAGAATTGAATTTAGAGAAATAACAAAAAATGCCGTAAAAGAAGCAGTAAAAAATCCAAGAGACATTGATATGAAACTAGTTGATGCACAGCAGGCAAGAAGAGTGATAGATAGACTAATGGGTTATAAAATAAGTCCAGTTCTTTGGAGAAAAGTTATGAAAGGTCTTAGTGCTGGTAGAGTACAATCTGTTGCAACAAGACTTGTTGTAGAAAAAGAAAAACAAATACAAGCATTTAAAGAAAAAGAATATTGGAATATTTTTAATGAATTTAAATATAAAAAATTTACTTTAAACACAGAACTTGTAAAAATAAAAAATAAAAAGATAGAAATTAATAATAAAGATGAAGCAGAAAAGATTAAAAATAAAATTCAAAATGAAACTCATATTTTAGAAGAAGTCTCGCAAAGAAAGAGAAGCAGAAAAGCACCAATGCCTTTTACAACATCTTCATTACAACAAGAAGCATCAAATCGTCTTAATTTTAGTGCTTATAGGACAATGAAAGCAGCTCAAAGTCTATATGAAGGAAAGAAAATAAAAGGCGGTGTAGTGGGTCTTATTACTTATATGCGTACAGATTCTACTAGAATTTCTAACGAAGCACAAACAGAGGCATTTGATTACATAAAAGAAAATTATGGAAATGAATATACTAATAGCTATGTATCAAAGAAAAAAGCTGCTAATACTCAAGATGCACATGAGGCTATAAGAGTTACATCAGCTCATAGAAAGCCATCAGATTTAGAAAAATATCTTACTAAAGATGAGTTTAAGCTGTATACTCTTATTTGGAATAGATTTATTGCCTCACAAATGAGTGATGCAAAATATATGACTACTAAATATATTGTAAAATCAAAGTCTTTTGAAAGTGTTGCAAAGGGAGAAATACTATTATTTGATGGTTTTACTAAAGTTTATACTTTTAATAGTAAAAAAGATGTAAATCTTCCTATTATTGACAAAGGTGTGGAATTAGAAGTAAAAAATGTTTTAACAGAACAAAAATTTACACAGCCACCATCAAGATATACAGAAGCATCATTAATAAAAGAACTTGAGGATAAAGGTATAGGAAGACCGAGTACATACGCACCTACAATTACAACAATATTAAAAAGAAATTATATAACAAAAGAAAAAAAATCACTTATACCAACTGAGCTTGGTTTTATTACTACAGATATTATGGAAAATAATTTTTCAAAACTTGTAGAATATAGTTTTACATCTAATTTAGAAAAAAATCTTGATATAATTAGTGAGGGAAGTCTTGAGTGGAAAAATTTAATTAATGAGTTTTATTCTACATTAGAGCCATTACTTCATAAGGCAGAAGAAAATATAAAAAAATATGACCTTAGTGAGCTTACTGATATTGATTGCGAGAAATGTAAGAATAAAATGCTAATAAAAAAGACAATCAAAGGAAATTTTTTAGCTTGTTCTAATTATCCAGAATGTAAAAATACAAAGTCAATTTTAAATGAAATTGGGATTGATTGTCCTTTGTGTGATGAAGGGAAAATAGTTGAAAGAAAAACAAAAAAATTAAAGTTGTTTTATGGTTGTTCAAAATTTCCAACTTGTAGATTTGCTAGTTGGACAAAACCAATAAATGAAATGTGTAAAGACTGTAATAGCATACTTACAGAAGGCAATGGAAAGTTAAGGGCGTTTATTATTTGTTCAAATAAAGAATGTGGATATAAAAGAAAAAAGGACTCTAGCAATTAGAGTTCTTTTAGTTTATAATATACATGGAGGCATTATGATAAATAAACCTAAAGGAACCAGAGATTTTTTTGGTGATGAAATAAAAAAAATAGAAGAGCTTGAAAATGTATTTAGAAGTTCTGCAAAAAAATATGGATTTGATGAAATAAAAACTCCCACATTTGAAAAAACATCGCTTTTTAAAAGAGGAGTTGGTGAGAGTAGCGATATAGTAACAAAAGAAATGTTTGAAGTTATTAGCACTGCAAATTTAATAAAATATAAAAATGATGATTATGATTTAAGTAAAAAAGGAACTACTTTAAGACCAGAAGGAACTGCACCAGTTGTTAGAGCGTGTATAGAAAATAATTTATTTGCAAATACATTACCTATAAAACTTTTTTATACTTTAAATTGTTTTAGAAATGAAAGACCACAGGCAGGCAGATTTAGAGAGTTTACACAATACGGAGTAGAAGTATTTGGTTCAGATAACGCGTTTACTGATAGTGAGGTAATTGCTTTAGCCAATGATATTGTAAAGAGTATGTCTATAATAGATTATACAATATATATAAATACTATTGGATGTATTAAATGTAGAAATGATTTTGAAAAAGAATTAAAACAATTTTTAAAAGAAAATCTAGAAGAGTTATGTTTTGATTGTAATAATAGATTTGAAAAAAATCCACTTAGAATGCTTGATTGTAAAAATGATAAGTGTAAAGAAAAGATGAGTAATCATCCAATAATACTTGATTATGTGTGTGATGAATGTTCAACTCATTTTGATGAATTAAAAGATAATTTAGATGCCTTAGGAGTTGAATATGAAGTAGACCCTAATGTAGTGCGTGGACTTGATTATTATACAAAAACAGCATTTGAAATAAAAACTAATTTATTAGGTTCTCAAAGTGCAATATGTGCTGGTGGAAGATATGATGGACTTGTTGAGAGTTTAGATGGGCCTAAAATATCTGGTGTTGGATTTGGACTTGGAATGGATAGAGTCATAATGGCAGCTGATAAAAGTGGACATTTTAATTATGATGATAAATCTAATGGAATATTTATTATAAATATGACTGATAACAAATTATATTCAGTTAGTTTGTTAAAAAGTTTAAGAGATTTAGGTTTATATACACAAATTGATCATTTAGATAGAAGTTTAAAGAGTGCATTTAAGTATGCAAGTAAGATGAATTTTAAACATGTTATAATAATTGGAGAAGATGAAATTAAAAAAAATGAATTAACTTTAAAAATATTGGATACATCTGAACAAATAAAAAATTCAGTTGAGAATATATTAGAGTTTTTAAAAAGGAGTTATTATGAATAGAACACATTATGCTGGAAATATTAGAACTAGCAACGTTGGCGAGGATGTAATTCTTTCAGGATGGATACATAAAATAAGAAATTTAGGACAAATTATATTTATAGATTTAAGAGATAGAGAGGGTATAGTACAGCTTGTAATTGATAGTACAGTAAGAAAAGAAGTTTTTGAATTAGCACAACATTTTACAAGAGAATCTGTTATTGAGGTTAAAGGAGTAATTAGAGAAAGACAAGATAAAAATACAGAAATTGCTACTGGAAATATAGAAGTTTTAGTTAATGATGTAACTTTATTATCTACATCTAAAGTTCCTCCTATACATATTACAGATGATGATGATGCTTCCGAAGAACTTAGACTTAAATATAGATATTTAGATTTAAGAAAAAAATCTGTAATGGATAGATTAAGATTAAGGTCTAAAATGAATATGATAATAAGAAACTTTTTAGATGAAAATGGTTTTGTTGAATTTGAAACGCCGATATTAAATAAATCTACACCAGAAGGAGCAAGAGATTATTTAGTTCCTAGTAGAGTTAATCCAGGTAAATTTTATGCACTACCTCAATCACCACAAATATTTAAACAGTTACTTATGATTGGTGGAGCAGATAGATATTTTCAAATTGCAAAGTGTTTTAGAGATGAAGATTTAAGAGCTGATAGACAGCCAGAGTTTACACAATTAGATATTGAAATGAGTTTTGTAGATCAAGAGGATGTGTTAAGTTTGAATGAAAAATTAGTTCAAAAATTATTTTTAGAATTAAAGGGAAATGAAATAAAATTACCTTTAGCTAGAATGTCATACAAAGAAGCAGTTGAGACTTACGGAAGTGATAAGCCTGATACAAGATTTGATTTAAAAATAATAAATTTAGATGATTTGTTTAAAAATTCAGAGTTCAACTTATTTAGTTCAAATATAGCAAATGGTGGAACGGTTAGATCTATTTTTGTAGAAGGAGATAATCTTTTTTCAAAGAAAAAACTTAAAAATATAGAAAAAAAAGCAAAAACTTTTGGAGCAAAAGGACTGGCACATATATCTTTTGATGGAGATGAAATAGGTGGATCTATAAATAAGTTTTTAAATGAAAATGAAATAAACAAATTAAAAGAATATACTGATAATAAAAATGGATATATGTTCTTTGTAAGTGATACAAAAAAATCCACATTAACTGTACTTGGTAATTTAAGAAATTATTTAGCTAAAGAATTAAAATTATATGATGAAAATGAAGTTAATGCACTTTGGGTTGTTGATTTTCCTGCATTTGAGTTTTCTGAAGAAGAAGAAAGATATGTTGCAAATCATCATCCATTTACAAGTATTACATCATCAACTATTCAGTATTTAGATACTGATCCATCTAAAGTTTTATCTAATGCTTATGATTTAGTTATAAATGGTTATGAAGCAGGTGGTGGTTCAATAAGAATACATGATAGTAAAATTCAATCAAAAGTTTTTGATTTCTTAGGTTTTAGTGAAGAGGAAAAAATGGAGAGATTTGGGTTCTTCATTGATGCACTTTCTTATGGTACACCTCCACATGGTGGTATAGCATTTGGTCTTGATAGAATGTGTATGCTTTTGACAGGAACTTCAAATATTCGTGATGTTATTGCTTTTCCTAAATCATTACAAGCTAGTTGTTTAATGAGTGATGCACCATCTACAGTTGATAAAATAAATTTAGATGAATTAAATATTGAAATAAAAAAGTAATAAAATTATAAGGAGGGTTGTGGTGAATAATATTAAAAAAACTGATTCGGAAATATATACTCTTATTCAAAAAGAATTGAAAAGACAAAGAGAAGATATTGAACTTATCGCTTCAGAAAATATTGTTTCAGAAGCTGTTCTTGAAGCTGCGGGTAGCATACTTACAAATAAATATGCTGAAGGATTTCCATCTAAAAGATATTATGGTGGTTGTGATGTTGTAGATGAAATAGAAACATTGGCAATAGAAAGAGCTAAAAAACTTTTTTCTGCAGAACATGCAAATGTTCAACCACATTCAGGTTCGCAAGCTAATATGGCAGTATATATGGCACTTCTTGAAGTGGGAGATACAGTTTTAGGAATGGATTTAAGTAATGGTGGTCACTTGACACATGGTTCAAGTGTAAACTTTTCAGGAAGACTCTATAACTTTATCTCTTATAGCGTGGATGATGATGGATATATTGATTATGATGCAATACAAAGTTTAGCTAAAGAGCATAAGCCAAAGTTAATTGTTGCTGGGGCAAGTGCTTATTCAAGAACAATAGACTTTAAGAGATTTAGAGAAATTGCAGATAGTGTTGGTGCAAAACTTATGGTTGATATGGCGCATATAGCAGGACTTGTAGCAACAGGACATCATTCAAATCCAGTTGAATATGCAGATGTTGTTACTTCAACAACTCATAAGACATTAAGAGGGCCTAGAGGCGGATTAATTTTATGCAAAGAAGAATATGCTAAACAGATTGATAAAACAATTTTTCCGGGAATTCAAGGTGGACCTTTAGAACATATTATTGCAGCAAAAGCTGTTGCATTTAAAGAAGCAATGAGTGATGAATTTAAAGAATATATAAATAATGTTCTTATAAATACTAAAGAGTTAGCAAACGAATTAACAAAATTAGATTATAAAATAGTTTCAGGCGGAACAGATAATCATTTATTTTTAGTTGATTTAAGAAATACAGAATTAACAGGCAAAGAAGCAGAAAATTTATTATGTGATGTAAACATTACTCTTAATAAGAATACTGTTCCAAAAGAAACAAGAAGTCCTTTTGTAACATCAGGACTAAGAATAGGTTGTGCTGCAATAACAACAAGAGGGTTTAAAAAGGAAGATATGAAATTTCTTGCAAAGTTAATTGATGACACTTTAAAATCTAAAAGAAGAAGTGAAGAAATAAAAGAAGATGTTAAATCTCTTTTATTAAAATATCCTATATATTAAATAGTAAAAATAAAATATGGTAAGTATAATACTTACCATATTTATTGAAAGGAAATATATGAATAGAAAAATTAAGTTATTATTAGCTGTTATGTTTTTTATAATGTTAACAAGTTCATTGTTAGTAAATTCATCAGGAGTGTTTTTACCTGTTTTTAAAAAAGTATATCAAATCAATAATACACAAATAGGATTATTTTTTCTTTTAGGTTCATTATTTTATATGATTGGAACATATATTACATCTATATTATTAGAATATTTTACTAGACGTAAAACATTATTATTAGGAGGCTTTATAACATTTATAGGTGTTATTTGTATAATTAGCACTAATAATGTATATTTATTTTACATGTATTCTATATTAATTAGTACAGGTGTTTCTGCTATGTCGCTTACAATAAATACAATAGTTCCATTAATACCAGTAAAAAATAAAGCAGTATTAATAAATATGATACATTTTTTATATGG
>PDWI01005544.1_pt1 | contig 16233 bp, 15 predicted proteins | sample 1430891 | NCBI WGS metagenome assembly PDWI01 (sample SAMN01162508, study PRJNA174530) | Oral metagenome, whole genome shotgun sequencing project. | biome: Marine environment; feature: Marine mammal; material: Swab sample of the gingival sulcus; isolation source: swab sample of gingival sulcus...
CATTTCGCAAATGAATGAGCAAGAATTGTTTGATACAGCCAAGAAATTGGAAGTTCCCGTAGATGAAACAATGGGAAAAGGCAAGCTGATTGACGAAATATTTGGCGAAAAATGTGAAGCCCAGCTCATACAACCAACTTTTATTATTGATTATCCTGTGGAAATGTCGCCATTGGCAAAAAAACACCGCAAAGTTGAAGGTTTGGTAGAGCGTTTTGAGGCTATCGTAAACGGCAAGGAAATTTGCAACGCCTACTCGGAGCTTAACGACCCGATAGACCAACGAAAACGCTTCGAGGAGCAACTCGAATTGGCAAAACGAGGCGACGAAGAAGCAATGGCATTAGACGAAGATTTCCTACGAGCCATAGAAATTGGAATGCCGCCAACATCGGGAATGGGAATTGGAATTGACCGTTTGGCAATGATAATGACTAATTCAAGCTCAATACAAGATGTGTTGTTTTTCCCACAAATGCGACCGGAAAAGAAGGAAAAAGTGGCAACAAAAGAGGATTTTATGCAAATTGGTTTGCCCGAAGAATGGGCTGAGGCTGTTGTAAAATTAGGTTTTAAAAATATTGAAACTTTAAAAGACAGCAAGCCAACGAAAGTGCATCAAGATTTGTGCGGCTACAACAAGAAAAACAAATTAGGGCTAAAAAATCCGAGTATAGACGATGTGAAAGGGTGGCTTAGTTAGAAAAATAATGCTTAAATAATATTGTAGAGACTTTGCGTGCGAAGTCTCTACATTTAAACAAAATACCAATAACTTATGAAGCTAACAATCAATAGTATATATTTGATATTTGCATTATTTTTTTTTGTAGAATGCAACAAGTCCGGCGAGGGCAAAATAGTATCGGAAGAAAAATTTGTTGATGTTTTGGTTGATATACATTTTGCAGATGCCATCATGTCGGATAAAGGTCTTTATGACGGAAATTTAAAGGATTCGACAAAATCGTACTACAATTATGTTTTAAAAAAACATAGTATTTCGCGGGCAACTTTTGATAAATCAATGAAATATTATAGTCAGAATGGCGAAGTTTATTTGAAAATCTACGACAAAGTAATTGCACGAATATCGGAGCAAGTACCCGTAAAACTTTGTAAAGAAAGTATATACAATATTATAAATAAAGCACTTGAAGCCTCTGAAAAAGTGAAAGTTAAAAAGTAAAAGTTAAAAAAGGTAAGACCTCCTCATTGTGGGTGATTGTTTTTTGACAATTAATTTTAATTGATTTATTTAAAAATCTCCTTATTTTTTGTATATTTGCAGTTTAAGAAGAATTTTTGGTAAACATAAAGGTAAATAGCTGCCCGTAACTTATTGTTAAATTACAATATAATAAACATCATGAAAACATCAATTAAATTATCACTCCTATTATTTATCACTTCAATATTTAGTATTCAATGCGCACGTGAAGCAGGGGCACTGGGAGAACCGGAAGCACTTTTTTATATTAGTTCAAGCTATGTTGATTTTGGAAAAGTAAAATATAGGGGAACTGCAACCAAAAAGTTAAGCATAACCAACAAAGGAGCGGGCGAGCTGAGAATAACCGGTTTTAGAATAACGAATAATTCCGAAAATGCATTTAGTGTAAGTGCCAAACCTGTTACACTGGGGGCTAATGAAACTTATGATTTACAGGTAACTTTTGCCCCTAAGAGTGGAGGCAACAAATCGGCAATTCTAAAAATAACTGCCAATGATATTGATAATAATGTAAATTTGGTAGGAAATGCCGCACAAGATCCACAATTGGTAATACAAGAGGCATGGGTATATTTCAAGAACAAACCCAACGCCGCTGAGTATTTTGCAAATCCTACTAAAATGTTGTCAAACAGAGCATTAAAGCGGAGAGAAAAGCAAAATATAAAGCTTGATACATTAGATGTGCCAATCTACGAGACTTATGTGCAACAAATAAGAACTCCACAAAAAGTTGGTGTTTTGGCACAATCAAAGTGGATGAATGCGATATTTGTGGTAGGAAGAATGAAGGATATACAAGAGCTTGGCAAGAAACATAAATTTATTAAAAATATTGAATTTGCAGATAAATCGTTAAACTCTGAAAATAAAAGTACCATTGTAAATAATACTTTTTCACGCAGAAATAAATTTGAAGTTCTATATGATGATTTTGATTACGGCAAAGCCAAAATTCAAAACGAAATGCTAAATATTGAATATTTGCACAAAAAAGGTTTTACAGGAAAAGGTATAATAATGGCAATTATTGATGCCGGATTTCCCGGTGTAAATACTCTAAGCGGATTTGCGCGTTTAAGAGACAACAACGGAATATTAGGCGGTTATAATTTTGTGGACAGAAGCAATAATTTTTATAAAGGTTCTTCGCATGGCACCAATGTTTTATCTAATATTGCAGGATTTCTTGATAGTAACATAAAATATGTGGGAACTGCGCCTGATGCTTCATTTTATTTATTTATCACCGAAATAGAAAATGCCGAAATTCCTAAGGAAGAAATACTATGGGCAGAAGCAGCAGAACGTGCTGATAGTTTGGGAGTTGATGTCATTAATACTTCTTTGGGATACTCAATTTTTGATAACCACAGGTACGATTACACATATTCGGATATGGACGGAAAAACAGCATTTATTACGCGGGCTGCCAACATTGCGGCATCGCGCGGAATAGTTTTGGTAAATGCTGCCGGCAACGAGGGGAGCAATGAGTGGAGATATATCAGCGCACCTGCCGATTCTAAATTGGTATTGACAGTGGGCGCAGTAGATAGGAGCAAACAAGTGGCAGAGTTTAGTTCGCGCGGACCAACTTCTGATGGCAGAATAAAGCCCGATGTTATGGCTATGGGCAAGCAAGTATTTGTATTAGACGATGTAACAGGATTGCCGCGCATTTCCAATGGAACTTCATTTGCCTCGCCCATCATGTCGGGAGCGGTTGCTTGTTTGTGGCAGGCTTTACCCAATGAAACCGCCGTTGAATTGGTTGAAGATATAAAAAAATACAGCTCAAATCATTCTTCGCCGAATAATGATTATGGGCATGGAATACCCAATTTTGAAACGATTTATGTAAAACTAAAAGATAAACCGTAAGTTGAGAGTTTAGTTTTGATGTTGAAAAAAATAACAATATATACCAAAAATTAGAAAAATGAAAAATAATCTCGCGCTCGGACATCAAGAATTCTTTAAAATAAGAAAGAATAATTTTATCTATGTTGATAAAACGGAGAATATTTATCAATTGGTAAACAGAGACGGATATTATTTTTTGTCGCGTCCTCGTAGGTTTGGTAAATCATTGCTAATTAATACTATAAAAGAAATATTTAAAGGCAACAAAGAGCTTTTTAAAGATTTGTGGATTTACGATAAATGGAATTGGGAGGAGAAATATCCTGTTATAAAAATATCGTTTTCCAATATTAGTTATCACGAATTGGGTTTAGAAAGGGCAATTTCGGAAGAATTGGACGATATTGCCGAAGATTATAATATAACGCTGAAAAAAACTACACATTCGGGAAAGTTTAGAGAATTAATAAAAAAAGTTGCGCAAGACAAATCGGTTGTTATTTTAATTGATGAATACGACAAGCCCATCATTGATTATATGGACAATATTCCGCAGGCTGAAAAAAATCGTAAAACGCTCAAAGGTTTTTATTCCATAATCAAAGATGCCAACCAATATATTAAGTTTATGCTCATTACGGGAGTCTCAAAATTTAGCCAAGTGTCTATTTTTTCCGACTTAAATAATTTGAGCGATCTAACTATTGATACTGATTTTGCAACAATCACCGGCTTTACGCGTCAGGAACTCGAAGATAATTTTGCAGGTTATATCGCCGAAGCTCGCCGGAAATTTACTTATATTCCCGATATTATGGAAGCAGTAAAAGATTGGTACAATGGTTATTCGTGGAATGGCATCGACCGTGTTTACAATCCCGTTTCGATAATGAATTTTTTTCATAATAAGCGATTTAGCAACTATTGGTTTTCTACGGGAACTCCTACCATGCTGATTGAATTGCTTAGAAATATGGAATTAACTGCTTTTGATATGGAAATGAGAAGTACCGACAGCAATATTTTAAATAAATACGATTTTAAAAATATTGATTTAGATGCACTTTTATTTCAAACAGGATATTTAACAATCAGCAGCATAAATGACCAGACCGGTAGAATAAAATTAATATATCCAAATAAAGAAGTCAAACAAGCATTTTCGCAAAATATATTGGCTGATTTTACCGAAAATAATGAAGGAAAAGTTGCAAGTTTGATTTTTGATATAGAAGATAATTTAGCTGCAAATAAAATAGATGATTTTATCGAAAATATCAATGACCTGTTTAAAAATATTCCTTATACTTTGGTTGAAAAATCGGAAAAATATTTTCATTCGTTGTTTTTCTTGGTGATTAAACTTATTGGTTTTCATATAGATACAGAAGTTTTGACAATTAATGGGCGAATTGATGCAGTAGTGAAAACCGAAGACAATATTTTTATCATTGAATTTAAAATCAATCAATCGGCAAAATCGGCAATTGAACAAATTAAGAATAAAAAATATGCCGACAAATATAAAATTGATAAAAAACCAATAACTTTGTTGGGAATTAATTTTGATGTTGATAACAAAAAAATTGATGATTATATATACCAAAAATGCGCAACATGAAAAATAAACTCGCACTCGGCAATCAAGAATTATCAGAAATAATAAAAGATAATTGTATTTATGTAGATAAAACCGAAGATATTTATCGGCTTTTAGCAAGGAGTCGCTATTATTTTTTGTCGCGTCCTCGCAGGTTTGGTAAATCATTGTTAATTAACACTATAAAAGAAATATTTAAAGGCAACAAAGAGCTTTTTAAAGATTTGTGGATTTATGATAAATGGAATTGGGAGGAGAAATATCCTGTTATAAAAATGTCGTTTGCCAATATTGATTTTGACACACTGGGATTAGAAAATGCCATTTCGAGGCAACTCAAAATTATTGCAAAACAGCACAATATCGTACTAAATTCCACCTCAATAGCAACACAATTTGATGAATTGATATATGAAATGGCAAATGGCAAATCGGTTGTTATTTTAATTGATGAATACGACAAGCCAATAATTGATTATATGGACAATATTCCGCAGGCGGAAAAAAATCGGAAAACGTTAAAGAAGTTTTATTCCATAATCAAAGATGCTAATCAATACATTAAGTTTATGCTCATTACGGGAGTTTCAAAATTTAGTCAAGTGTCTATTTTTTCTGATTTAAATAATTTGAGCGACTTAACTATGGATACCGATTTTGCAACAATTACAGGTTTCACGCGTCAGGAACTCGAAGATAATTTTGCAGGTTATATCGCCGAAGCTCGCCAGAAATTTACTTATATTCCCGATATTATGGAAGCAGTAAAAGATTGGTACAATGGTTATTCGTGGAATGGCATCGACCGTGTTTACAATCCTGTTTCGATAATGAATTTTTTTCAAAACAAGCGATTTAGCAACTATTGGTTTTCTACGGGAACTCCCACAATGCTGATTGAAATAATAAAACGACAAGGTATCACGGCGTTTGATATTGACAATAGAACTACGAATAGCAGCATATTGAACAAATATGATTTCAAAAATATTAATTTAACTTCGCTTTTGTTTCAAACCGGCTATTTAACTATTGAAAGCATAAATGAACAAAGCGACAGAATAAAATTGTCATATCCAAATAAAGAGGTTGAGCAATCATTTTCGCAAAATATTTTAGCCGACACATCTTGTACGCCCGAAGACGAGACAATATCTTTGATTTTTGATATAGAAGATAATTTAGTTGCAAATAAAATAGATGATTTTATCGAAAATATCAATGACCTGTTTAAAAATATTCCTTATACTTTGGTTGAAAAATCGGAAAAATATTTTCATTCATTGTTTTTCTTGGTGATTAAACTTGTTGGTTTTCATATAGATACAGAAGTTTTGACCATTAACGGGCGAATTGATGCAGTAGTGAAAACCGAAGACAATATTTTTATTATTGAATTTAAAATCAATCAATCGGCAAAATTGGCAATTGAACAAATTAAGAATAAAAAATATGCCGACAAGTACAAAATTGATAAAAAAACAATAACTTTGTTGGGAATTAATTTTGATGTTGATAACAAAAAAATTGATGATTATTCCATCGAAACTCTATAAGAAAGGGAAAAAGCATGTCCAAATTAAATATTAAAGAAAAAATAGACCAATTAAGAGCAGAATTACGCCATCATAATTACAAATACTATGTTGTGTCGCAGCCTGAAATAACAGACTATGATTATGACATGAAAATGAAGGAATTGCAGAAATTAGAAGCTGAAAATCCGGAGTTTTTTGATGCTAATTCGCCAACTCAGCGCGTAGGAAGCGACATAAATAAAGAATTTACCCAAGTAAAGCATAAATACGATATGCTCTCATTAGCAAATACTTACAATGAGGGTGAACTGCGCGATTTTGATAATCGGGTGCATAAATTAATACAGCAACCGGTGCAATACGTGTGCGAGCTAAAATTTGATGGCACTGCAATAGGACTTATCTACAAAAATGGCGTATTTGAACGCGCGGTAACACGAGGCGATGGCAAATATGGCGATGATGTGTCGGAAAATGCGCGAACGATTAAGAGCATTCCGTTGCATTTATTTGGCAATGATTATCCTGATGAGTTTGAAATAAGAGGTGAGGTAATTATGCCTCACGATGTGTTTGAAAACTTGAATAAGGAAAGAATAAAATCGGGCAAAGAAGCAATGGCAAATCCGCGAAATGCAGCATCGGGAAGTCTGAAACAACGAAATTCGGCAACAACAGCCAAGCGAAATTTAGATTGCTTTTTATATTATATTTTGGGCGAAAATTTGCCATCAACCTCGCATTACGAAAATTTGCAACAAGCAAAAAAATGGGGGTTTAAAATATCTAATTACATAAAAAAGGTTGATAATATTGATGAGGTAATTGAATATATAAAATATTGGGATACAGAACGTTATAATCTTCCTTACGATATAGACGGTATAGTTATAAAGGTAGATGCGGCAGAATTGCAAAAGCAACTTGGATTTACTGCAAAATCGCCGCGCTGGGCAATTTCGTATAAATTTAAGGCAGAGCGAGTTGCCACAAAACTGTTGTCGATAGACTTTCAAGTGGGTAGGACGGGGGCAATTACTCCGGTGGCTAATTTAGAGCCTGTGCAGTTGGCAGGAACGGTGGTGAAGCGCGCATCGTTGCACAATGCCGACCAAATTAAACTACTCGATTTGAAGATAAACGATACGGTTTATGTAGAAAAAGGAGGCGAAATTATACCCAAAATAGTGGGCGTGGACAAAAGCATGAGAGATGAAAACTCGAAGGATATTGTGTATATCAGCCGATGCCCCGAATGTAATACCGAGTTGCATCGCGAGGAAGGAGAAGCCAAGCATTATTGCACAAACGAATATGCTTGTCCGCCTCAAATAAAGGGGAAAATTGAACATTTTATTGGTCGCAAAGCCATGAATATTGATGGCTTGGGCGAGGAAACTATTGATTTATTGTTTACAGAAGGTTTAATTAAAAACATTGCCGATTTATACACTTTGCGCAAAGAGCAAATTTTGCCATTGGAACGAATGGGCGAAAAATCGGCTAATAATATCATCGTAAGTATTGAAGCATCTAAAAATGTGTCGTTCGATAAATTGTTGTATGCTCTTGGAATTAGGTTTGTGGGAATAACGGTTGCCAAAAAATTAGCCGAAACTTTTATAAGTGTTGATAATTTGCAAAGTGCAAGCATGGAGCAACTAATTGATACAGATGAAATTGGCACTAAAATAGCCGAAAGCGTAATTGATTATTTTAAGCAAGAAGCCAATATTGAAATTATTAACAGGCTTAAAGAATATGGGTTGAATTTTGAGCTTTCGCAAGAAAATGAAGATGAGAAAACCGATATTTTACAATCTAAATCTTTTGTTATTTCGGGAGTATTTTCTAAATATTCGCGCGATGAACTAAAAGAATTAATTACAAAAAACGGAGGTAGAAATACAGGTTCTATTTCAAAAAAGACCGATTATTTGATAGCCGGTGACAAAATGGGACCTGCAAAACTCGAAAAAGCAAAAAAACTAAATATTAAAATCATTAGTGAAGATGAATTTTTAGAAATGCTGTAAATCATATAATTACGAATTAAAAATTACGAATTACGAATTACGTAGATTAATTATTAGACAAAATACTCCAAAGATTTCATAAAACTTTGGTATCTTGAAAAATTAACACATTATCAAATTTTAAAAATATGAGATATTTTACATTATTATTTTTATTGCTTTTAGCAAACTTTTCGTATTCTGCCGAGTTGAGCGCAGAAATGTTCTCATTTGACGAAGAACAAGTTTACAATGAATTTGCTGAACTATCTAATTTAGAGGCACAACTGGTGGAAAATCCACAATTATCGGAGCTTGAAATTAAGGCTATTTGTGCTGATTTTTATTCATCAACTGCTGTAAATAATGTTGATTTGCAAAGCCTGCAATCGGTGCAATCGTCAGGCAATATGTCTTATTTTTGGACAACTTTTGCCATTAGTGCAGTTGGCTCGTATTTTATTTATAGCGCAGTTGCCGGACCGATAGCGGTGGCGGTTATTTATTTTACCACCAACAAAGATATGGATAAAACCAAAAAAGCAGCTTGGGGCTGTGCTGCCGGCACAGTGTTGGGCGTAGGTTTGAAATATGCAATATCTAATTTATAAAAATATTTTCGGTTGCAATTGTTAATGTTACGCAAATTTAGAGCAAGTATATTGCTGCTTGCTGCTTTGTTCATATTCGTAGGGCAAACTATTGATGCTCAGCAGTTTTATAGAATAAAAGCAGACTATTCTATAAAATATAAGGGTGCTGATGGTAGGCAAATGCTGCAACTTGGGCGTGTTTGTTACGATATTAATAAGAAGACAATTGTGTTAAAAAATTCGTTTCCTACTGATGAAACAATTGTGCAGCAGGGCAACGAAACGCGAAAAATTGTCAATTTCAAAGTGGTAGAAACTGTGAAATCGGTAGTTCCTGTTGAGTTGTCGATTTTTCATTTGGCATTGAGTAGTCAGCTTGAAAATTTTGGGCTAAGCAATATCGGTTACACTATGTCGGAGATAAAAAAAGAAAAAGGCTTGGTGATGACCTCGTGGAAACCTGCCAAAAAATATCAGCAACAGCTTGGTGAAATTTTAATTTCTACAAAAAATAAACAACTTTTTGCAATTATTTTTTTAGATAAAAATGGCAAAACGGTAGCTAAACATTTTTACAGAAAATATACAAATATTAATGGATTTTTGTTTCCTGCCGAAATAGTACGAATTAGTTATTTGAATAATAAAAAAAGTTATCAGCTCACAACTTATAAAAATATTGTTCTCAATAATTTTGATAATGAAGTAGAATGTGGAGGCTTTTAAGGAAACTTATTTTTGTTTGATAAGAAAAATGAATATGAGGTTAAATGATTTATTATCAACAGATTCTTGCTTTGTGAGAAAAACGACAAGTGTAAATTTATAGTATTAAATGACCAAACAAATTATATTCATATTGTTAGTTTTGCTAATTAATTTTGCAAATTGTGTAGCTCAAACAGAGGAAGATTTTGCAGTAGCAAATGATGTTTTTGAGCAGACAAAAACTGAACACAAATACAAATTTTCTGATTATGAAAGTAAAAATGAGTTACAATCGTTGGCTTACGGTTCATTTATATTTTATAAAAAATTTTTTTCATCTCAAGATTTAGATGCTTGTATTTTTTATCCCTCGTGTTCGGTTTATACCGTAGAATCTATTAAGAAAAATGGTCTGTTAGAAGGTTTGCTTTCGGGTATTGACCGCTTGCAAAGGTGTAACAGGTTAGCCGGAGATAATTATAAAAAATATAAAAACACACACTTTCTACACGACCCAATTGATTAATATGTATTTGAAAATCAGTTTTTTATTCATTTTTAGTTTAATATTTAATATCAGTGTAAAAGCGCAAGATTTACACGACTTAGAGCATAGCTTGAAATTTGCCAACTATTTGTTTGCAAGTCAGCAATATGCACTGTCAGCTGAAGAATACGAAAGAGTTATATATTTAGACTCAACAAATAATCACGCAATTTTAAAACTTCTGCAATCTTATAGACTTGCCAACAAATCACAAACTGCCGAACAACGTTTCATCACTTTATTCCAACCACAAATTTACAATGTGCAAAATAACATTGGAAAAGAATATATTACCAATCTGATTTTGAATAAAAAGTTTGCCGAAACCTATAATTACATTGAAAAAAACAAAAATTTAGATAAAAGCTACAAAGAAACCTATCAATTAGCCTGTTTGCTTTTGCAAAAAAAACGTAATTTAGCTTTTGATTATGCGAAAAATTACAAAACTACCAACGAGCCTAAAAATGCAAATCTACATCTTCTAGCAGTACAATATAAACATGCTAAATATAAAAAAGCGTGGTTAGCTGCCGGCTTATCTTACTTCATTCCGGGCTTAGGAAAAGTATATACTAAGGATTGGAAAGACGGATTGATGTCCTTTTTGTTAGTTGGGTTAAACTCGTGGCAGGCATATAGAGGATTTAGTAGGTGTGGCGGAAATTCGCGCTACGGTTGGATATTCGCAGGCATTGCCACGAGCTTTTATTTTAGCAATATCTATGGTTCTTATAAGTCAGCCAAGCGATATAATAAAAGATTAGACGATGAAATATATAATGAGACTTTACATATTATTATTGACAATAATAATTAGTTATAATCTTTATTCACAAGATTTTAAACAGACAATAGACTTTGCCGATAAACAATTTGAGAATGCTAATTATCAATTGGCGGTAAAAGAATATCAACGGGCATTATTTTTTGCCGAAGGTAATCAAGTAGATTATCTATATAAGCAAATTGCTAAAGCATTTTTTATTAATAAACAATTTAATCAGGCTCAATATTTCTATGAATTATCATATAAAACAGCTAAAAATGATAGTGTGAAGACTAAAATGCTATTTAAGAAAGTTCAATGTTTAGTTCTTCTACATCGGTTTAATAGCGCACTAATAGAATTATATAATTTACCTGATAGTCTTTCAGATTTTTATACAAATAAGAAAGATTTTTACTTAGCGATTAGTTATTTTGGCTTACGCGATTTTAAAAAATCAGAAAAATATTTTACTAAATTAGCTAAAAATAATATAAACAAGCATAAAATAAGTTCTCTTTTTAATAATAAGAAGGCTATGTACAGACCAAATCCTAAAACTGCTAAAACGTTAAGTAAAATACTGCCCGGATTAGGTCAATTATATATTGGCGACCTAAAAAATAGCCTAAATTCACTATCTTTAACAGGTGGATTAGCATATCTTGGCTATTATTTGTCTATTCAATATACTTATTTTGATGGAATAATAACAGTGCTTCCTTGGTTTACACGATATTATCGAGGCGGATATACAAAAACTTATCGCCGAGCAAATAAAAAGTTACAAAATAAAAGACGAAAAGTTTTTTTACAGATATTGGATATTATTAGAGAAGAAAGAGGGAATGATTGATTATTAATGGTTAATTGTTGATTTATACTTTTTAACTTTTAACTTATAATTTTATTGTTTTAATTCTTAATTTAATTAAAGTGAAAAATATAATAGCAGCATTTATTTTCTTTACACGTCTTCCGTTGTGGCGTATGAAGATATTTTATTTAGACGCAAAATATTTTAAGAATGTTATTAACTATTGGGCGGTTACTTCGTGGCTTACTGCCGGAGTAATGGCAGCAGTTTTGTGGCTTTCGGCACATATTTTTGCATTTCCGATAGCAGTAATTCTTGCTATTCTGTCTCGCGTTCTACTCACCGGAGCTTTACACGAAGACGGTTTAGCTGATTTTTTTGACGGAATGGGTGGCGGACATGACAAGGAACATATTTTACGTATTATGAAAGATTCGCATATAGGCACATTTGGTGTTCTTGCTCTTATCTTTTATTATTTTCTGTTATTCAATATTTTAATACAATTTGACACAGAAACAGCAGTAAAAATAATACTAATAGCCGACCCGTTGGCAAAATTTATCGTCTCAAACATTACATTATTTCTACCTTATGCAAGAAATAGCAACACAAGCAAATCCGGAGTAGTATATGAAAAGACCCAATTTCTGCCATTTATCATTTCTGCCTTGTTTGGCATCTTACCACTTCTGGTTTTTACCAATTATACGTTGTGGTTAATAATAAATGTTCCGTTAATCACTTTTTTTACCTTGATTTTGTTCCTAAAACGAAAGATTGGCGGCTATACTGGCGACACTTGCGGGGCAATTTTCTTATTAAGCGAGCTTTCTATCTTATTGACCTTCGTAATTATTCACCATTTTAACATAATTATATAGCTATGGTTTGTTTTGTTCGTCATACACAAGTAAATGTTCCGCGCGGAATATGTTACGGACAATTTAATGCAGGTTTGGCAGATAGTTTTCTACAAGAGGCGGCAGTTGTTAAGCAAAAAATTGATGCTCTGCACTTTAATAAGGTTTACACAAGCCCTCTCGATAGATGTGTGAAGCTGGCAGAATATTGCGGCTACCCTAATGCCATACAATCTGAGGCTTTGATGGAGCTAAATTTTGGTAATTGGGAAAACAAAAAGTGGGACGATTTAGACATGCGAGTTTGGGAGACAGATTGGGTAAATAATCCGCCGCCCAACGGAGAATCTTTTGCTGAAATGTATCGGCGAGTTGCTAATTTTCTTGCAACATTAGATTGTGAGCAACATACGCTTATATTTACACACAAAGGCGTAATTAATTGTGCTAAAAGTTATTACAGAGGAATAGATTTAAAGGATACATTCAATGAAACCTTAGATTACGGAGCAGTTATTGTATTTAATAAATAAGATAAATACCTTGTGAAATTATAAATTAACACACAAATAAACGATACATTATTAGATTTACATCATATTTTCTTAGACGATAATCATACAATTGCTGCTAAATACTTAACGAATGCTGTGAGGAACGAATTTGATGTAGTATTGTTAAATTTTGATACTAATTAATACAAAATGAAACTTCTTTGAATGAGTAAACACGTTGATTATTAGCCTCGTCAGTCATACACAATTGCCCGAAACTGTTGATGCCATCTATTGTAGCCTGAAATTTACCATTTTGGTCTTCAAACCACGATTTAATACCAAATCGGTAAAGCAATTTAATATACATGTTATCAATCATTTCCACATTATTAGCAAATAATTGTCCATACCAAAAGTCGAATTTTACGCATAGTTCATTCAGAAGAACCCGCAAATCATATTCTTTGCCCGTGTGTAAACTCATAGATGTAGGATTAGGCAGCGATTTATCAAACTCTCGCTGATTAACATTCAAACCAACACCCACAATTGTTTTTTCTATATTTATTCCTGATATGGCATGCTCTATTAGAATGCCGGCAATCTTTAAATCATTAATATATATATCGTTAGCCCATTTAATTTGTATGTTTTCCACGTATTCTTTCAAAAAATCGGCAACTGCCAAAGCCGTAATCTTCGACAATAAAAACTGTCGCTCGGCAGCCAAAAAACGCGGATAAACGACAAAACTAAAAAGCAAATTTTTATTGTCCTCCGACAGCCATACATTGCCGCGTTGCCCTCTTCCTGCCGTCTGATTTTGTGCACAAACAATTGTACCTTCTTCCACTATCTCTCTATTCGTTAGCTCTTTAAGATAAGAATTGGTGGAATTTACTGTTTCTAAATATATAGTTTTCTTTCCTAACATGTCTTGCTTTGTTTGTTAATTTTTAGTAAATTGATTATGCTAATCATGAAAAAACTCACGAACCACATAATCGGAAGCAAAAAATCCTTTTGTGGTTAATTTTATATTACCCTTTTCACGCAGAATATGTCCCGATGCCTCAAATTTAGACACAATTTTATTGCAATGATTAAGATAATTATCTCCAAATTTAGCTTTAATTTCTTGTAAATTTACTCCCCATTTTGTTCGCAGACGCAACATTACGTATTCGTTAAAATAATCATTATCAGTGAGTTCGTCAATTTCGTAAAAATCTTGGTTCTGAAATATTGCATTAATATATTTATTCAAATTGGCAATATTATAATGTCGCTGATTATTGATAAAAGAATGTGCAGCCACCCCAAAAGACAAATACGGACGATGAAACCAATAGTTGGTATTGTGCACAGAATATCGTTGATTGTAGGCAAAATTCGATACTTCGTAATGCTCGTATCCGTTTTTTGACGCCCAATCGCTCAAAGTATAGAAAAATTGTTCGCTTTCATTTTCACTAATTTCCTGTATTTTATTCTGCTTTTTCAATTTCCCGAAATAAGTATTGTTTTCGATGCCCAAATGATAGGCAGAAAGATGAGCAATTTGCTTACTTTTTATATCTTCGAGGTCTGAAATGAAATCTGTAATTGTCTGATTTGGAATGCCATATATGAGGTCAGCCGAAATGTTATCAAAACCGGCTTTATATGCCAATTCTATGGAACGATGCGCAGTAGCAGCGGAATGTCGCCTGTTTAAAAATTGCGCTATTTTGTCGTTAAAACTTTGTATGCCAATGCTCAACCTATTGAAACCCAGTTGTGTGAGTTGCTTGTAATATTCCGGCGACACATCTTCGGGATTTACTTCAATTGTGAGTTCTGCATTTTTTGCAATGTTAAAACTTCCACGCAATTTGTCTAAAATAGTTTGTAACTCGTTTATTTTCAATAATGATGGTGTGCCGCCACCAAAATAAACAGTTTCTACGGTTTCATTGAGTTTGTTTTGCTTTATGTCAATTTCTATAAGAATTGCCTTAACAAATTTACTTACTTTATTCAAATTTGAAACTTTATAGAAATCACAATAATGACAAATTTGCTTGCAAAACGGAATATGGAAATAAATTCCTGCCAAAATATCTTAAATTTTATGCTGTTTATAATGTTAATAAATGCTTGAATGAGCAAACTCTCAAAGGTTTATATACTTTTCGAGGGTTTTAGCTGATAATGGTTAAGTTGCCACCAACATAGCAAATTGCGCTAAGAACGGTGTTATGTGCTTTTTATTTTATCACTATTTCTACTTGCGAGTCAATTCTAAACCCTGTTGTTTCATAAAACCTTTTCTTCCTTTCAACGTCTATGACTTGAAAATATGGGCGTTTTTTATTACAAGCATAGGCTTTTTTCTATCTAATGTTGCTAATGTCGTTGTATTTACTTATCAGATTTACAGTATTTTCCAATTGATTTATCGCTTTTGGCAACCAACCTCCTGTTCCTTGTATTTTCAGCTCAACTAATAAAAGACTATTTTCAAATTTGAGCATGCCATCGCAAGTACTTTCCTCATCATTTGTTTCGTCCTTTAATAGCGGAATACAGTTGTCAATTGCGGTAAAAACAACTTCTTCTTTATTGTTGTTTTTTACTATCGCAATCCATTTTTCGGAATTGGTATTATCCGTATATGCTTTTTTCCCGTCTTGGTCATCACAAATTCCAAATTCAATATCATTTCTTGCTGTTTCGGCACAATCATTATTAAAAAAATCTATCATAGTTCTTGCTCTATTTCCAAAAGTTCATCAAATATTAAATTTCCCTCTTGCAATGAATTGTTAAGATAGTTATTATCAGAAAGAATGCCTTTGTAATTTTTTAGTTTTGATACGGTGCCTTTTGCATCGTCAAACTGATAAACCAACACATTATCTGAATTAATTGCCGATGCCAACGGAACAAGTTTATCTAATTTTGCATGCAATTCAGGTTTTTCTTTAATTCTGCGTTTTAAATAATCTGCTTGAATAGCAATACTCAAATAATTAACAATATACGGACTGTGAGTAGTAAGTATAAGTTTGTTTTTTTCTACGGAATTATTGAATTTGAACAACGCTTTCAAAAGTTGCCACTGCGAGTTTGGAAATAGATTTTGTTCGGGTTCTTCAACAATATTAATAAATGCGGTTTTATTAAATCTTGAAGAAAGTACAG
>PDWI01014294.1_pt1 | contig 16231 bp, 20 predicted proteins | sample 1430891 | NCBI WGS metagenome assembly PDWI01 (sample SAMN01162508, study PRJNA174530) | Oral metagenome, whole genome shotgun sequencing project. | biome: Marine environment; feature: Marine mammal; material: Swab sample of the gingival sulcus; isolation source: swab sample of gingival sulcus...
CTCGCGGACTTACAGATTGACGTGGATCACTGGATCGCTAAATATAATGAACAGCGCCCCCACAGTGGTAAATATTGTTACGGGAAAACACCCATGCAGGCCTTTAGGGAAGCAAAGCATCTGGCTGTGGAAAAGACCATCCCACAGCCTGAAACATCGGACAGTGAATGTGATCTGACAATGCCTGCCTGATACTGTCTGTCAGATTGGGTTCTGTCTTTTACAGCTTATGATGGCGGCGCTAATCGCTGTTTTTTCTATATAAAGTTTTTCCAGTTCCACTTATCACCTACAGCAAGGTTTTCATTACTACCTGTCTTCACTTCTTAACCCGAGTTCGTTTAAATTATACACTGCGATACTATAGCGAATTAAATAAATCCAAGGCTTACGCTGCGAATCACCACCCGCCATCATTGGGTAGTACTCTAAGTTCAATTTCACCTGAATCATGCTTCAAAATAGCCGCTAGTGACTTATCCGTCATGCCGTTACTAAACTGAATATCCATCCGGCAATAGCTAACACCATCCTGCTTGATATCAACACGTTCAGGTTTAATTAGTTTAGTTACAAACAATCCGGGCATTTTCTCATTCAGCATTGTATTAACGTTTTCAGTAACAGCTTTTTCTAGTAGCGGACTATCGCATGCGGTATCGAGTGACAAGCTTTTAGGGGGCACAGTAAGCGCTAGAAGTCGCTCAGAGTAGCCTTTTAGCTCTACAACGCGATACATGATGCTTTCTATCTTGCATTGGTACTCAGTTTCCCAATCATTGGCCCATGCGCAATTGATCGTATTAAGTGATTCCCATGCGGATTGTGCTTCTTTTAGTGCGTCTTGCTGGGGCTGGGTTAGTTTTTCGGTGAATGAGTCGTAAGCAGAATCAAGGTATTTAGTGGCTGCATCGACCTGCTCATCAAGGCATGTTTTGAGTGATCTGCCTGATAAGTCGGGACAGGCTTCAGAGATATTGATATTTGCTGAAGTGGTAACAGGGAGGAGAAGGGCGAGTAATAGAGTTGTTTTGTGCATACTGATACCTAAATTTGAGTAAGGTATCAGTATGGCTGGGATGGGTAAAGATTAACAAGAATAAATCAAATCCACTAAAACCCCCTATCAATGCTCATCTATGTAAGCCTGTGCAAAATCCAATACCATACCGATATTCTGGACTCAGCATGCCTCAAGACGAATTTACCCTGGACGAAGAAAAAAAACCAGGCAAGAAAAAAAAGCAGTCATTTCTTGAGCGACTTTACCGTGCATTTCGACCCGAGGAAGATGCAGGAATCACAACAATACAAGGTGGGTATGGTGATTCGCACATGGGCGGAGGTGGACTGCTCGGCAAAGAAAGCCATGGGAAAGGCGCCACCTCTGATAGTGAAAAGTTAATTCACAAATTCCCAATCGATAGGTTTGCACAATACCCGATACTTGAAGAGATGATTCGTGATCCGCTGAATGAAGCGGCATTGACAATGCATGTTTACCACGCACTTTCCAGTAAAACAGATACTGGCGAGGTGATCTTTATTGAGCCGAAGGAAGGAGCAGAAAAAGATAAGATCATTAATGATCTACGTGAGAATTTTACAAAGACATTAAACTTCAACTTAATTAAATGGGGGTTCTTAACTGCGCTGTATGGTTATTTCCCGCTTCGGATTTACGGCGAAAAAGGGAAGGGAGTTAGCCTTATTCGCGACGATTTCTATATGAATCCTCGCTTTATCAGAGAGTATCGTAGAGCCGGTGAGCTAGCGGGGTTCACGCATCGATATCAGCAGGTGCAGTCTAAAGGCGGGCTAAATAGGCTCATTGAGCCGTGGAAGTTTGTTGGCATGAGCATCCAGCAATATACAATGCCGGGCTTTGTCGAGCCAGTCCGCATGCAGCTGTTCGATATTGAGCGTGATGACTGGTGGAATGATGAGCCGATAGAAACGAGCTCGTATGGCTCAAGCTTAATGTCTACAGCTTACAACCCTTGGGTTGATTTTAATGATGCTCTTTTAAGTCTATCAATATCAAGACGAAATGCCGCTAAGCGCGACCGGTTCGTGTCAATCAATACGGGTAAATCCCACCCGGTAAAAGCGGCAAAATACTACAATACGATGGCAGAGCAACTTCAGCGAAAAGCCAATGAGTCAGCTAAGCGCGGGTTAGCAAAAGGCTTTATGAATACGATTGATAACCACATATTCCCAGTGTGGAGCAATGGCGCCGGGCAGGTATCAATACAAACTGAAAGCAGCCCGGTTGATGTTTCTGCTATCGAAGATGTGCAAATGCACTTAAATCGACTATGTGCGGCACATGGTTTAGATAAGTCACTTCTGGGCTGGGGTGATAGCATGTCGGGAGGCTTGGGTGAGGGCGGCTTCTTCAGGACTGCAATCACCGCAGCGATACGGGCCAACCAGGTTAGACAAGCCATACTGCCCGCGATTGATCGAATCTTTGATATTCATGTTGCTTACAAGTACGGGAAAGTATTCACAGAAGCGGAAAAGCCGTGGCAGATTAAGTTTAATAGCCTGAATACTGCTATTCAGCATGAAGAAGCAGAGGCACAGGAAAAAGCCGCGAACTACGCAGTATCAGTGGCGACGTTGATGCAAATGCTTGATCCTGAAATGAGTAAATTTGACTTTGAAGAAAGTGCAGATCACCTGTTGCGCGAAAAACTCGGGATTGATGCGGATAAACTTAAGGCGATGATGACCGCCAAAAAGCCTCAATCTGCTAATCCGGGTGAAAACCAACCTATCGATGATTCATTTGAAGACTTAAGCGATGCTCAAGTGAGAGAACTAGTATTAGATGCGCTCAAAGCATCATAGAGTAAATATTATGAAAGAACCACGCACAATCACGTCAACATTCAGCATATTTGATACGGGCCGCAGATACACCGGAAAACAACGAGGGTACTTGCTCGATAACGTGTCAAAGGTGATTAACTCAGCTGCAGTGCGCGAACGACTACGCTTGCGTCAACTGCAAGGCTACTTTGGCCACACAATGCGGGAGCTTGCTGGAAAACTCTCACTAACATCAAAGAATGTATTAACACTCCCCAATGGTCAGCAAATTGTTGCTGATGCTGTGCCAGGTTGCGTGACTACTGATTTACAGATTGATAGTAAGGGCAACGTTACCCACGTTCAGGAGGTGCTCGACAATGATGAGGGTAATAAAATTTGGGGTCTTCATAAAAACAGAGTAGGCGGTTTTTCTTGGGCGGCATCCGGCGGAGCATCCGGTGGTAATACTGTACTATCTGATTTATTCGGCTTCGATTACGTGCCAGATCCGCTAAATGCAAACAATCGTGGATGGGTGATGGATTCTAACGATGAAGCGCCGTGCCGTGAGGATTTACTGAAAGGGCTGAAAACAGAAGGTGTCGATAAGGCCGGCACTGTATTGGACAGTTGGTACGCGTCAATGTCACTAGCTAACGAGCGCTACCAAGAAAAGAACCGTGAATACGAGTTAATGCTGCTTGATTCCGAGTCTGAAAGGAATGACTTACAGTTGCTTACTGACTCACTGGAACTACAGGTAGAGCAAGCGAATAGTGCGCGCAAATCCCTCAAGGCGCATTATGAAGATCAAATTCAGCAAATTAATGATTCTCATAATTCGATCGTCAATGAATTAAACGAAGCGCACCGAAACGAGCGGGCACGATTGTTAGTAGACCGTAGAGCAACACTAGAAACGCTTCAGGAAAAATCCCCGGTTAACATCCCTGATTTTGTACTTGATGCGCTAGTCGCACCGGAAAGCGATGATAATCAATTACTCATTAGTGAGTTTTTGCAGTCAGTCGCGGGTATTAACGCGGGAATACTGCCTGTTGGTCTGTCGCCTAAAGCTGAGTACGTGAAAGGTCGCGTTTTTGATAGTGCGGATAATAATGATTGCGGGAGCATTGGGGTTATTCCTGATATGAGCATGTAACTAGTGCATGATTGAATTTGGGGCGATCTTAGCTATTGCTTATACTTAAACACAAAATCCCCCTATTAATGCCTATCTCTAAATAATCTCCAATAATGGCACCTGTAGAAAATTAAACGGGTGTCATTGTGCGCTGGATTTCCCAAGATAATTACGAACAGCATAGAGATCAAATGCAGTCCGGCGATTTAATCGCATGGTCAGGCCGTAGTGCGGTCGGTCGTTTGGTGCGCGTAACTACGGCGTCAAGCTGGTCGCATGTTGCCATCGCTTTGAGAATGGAAAATCGTGTCTGGGTGATCGAGGCGCGTGAGTTTGCAGGCGTTCAAATTGTGCCGTTATCCTCATATCTTAATTGCGCATGGATTCCCGTTGATAGCGAGTGGAGCGAAAAACAGCACGATTTTGCAATTGATAAAATCGGGAAGGTTGGATATTCGTACACAAAGGCAATTAGGGCATGGTATCAGGCAGCCGCAAGGCGAAATATCGGGCTTGACGCTACTGCGACTTCGCATATCTGTAGCTCATTGGCTGCATTATTGCTGGTTAATGCTGGGGTTGATATTCCGAATAGGTTACTGACTCCAGGTGAGTTAGTTGATCACTGCTTAACGCTTAATAGTAAGCTAGGCTAGCCGTGAAGCGAACAGTAATAAATCAGAGCAATTTCCCTTCAGATGGAATTATAAGATCAGATGGTCCGCTATTTCTGTACGGACTGCCTGATATGCACATCCATAGGATTGAATTAATACTACCGTACCGCGATACGTTAAACCACACACAAGCCTTAAGTGATGATGCTTGCAATGGACTGAAAATAGACACGATAGTAATCGTCGGCAATCCAGATCAAAGCACAAAAGAAAGTTGGATGAAGACCGACTACATGGGCGTGATGATCAATTCTGCGAACGTGTTGATTGACCGCTGCTACGCGGAAGGTGTGCATATCCCGTTGAAGCTTATCGGTAAAAACAGCAAGTGCAAACTACTGGAAACTCTGAATACATCCGGGGATGGTTTTCAGTTGTGTGGTGATTACACGCTACTGGAAAAAGCGGATGTTACAGGGCTTTTGGATATCTACCCGTACCATGTTGATCATAGCGACGTTGGAATGCTGTTTCCTGTGCGCGGCAGCAAGGTATTAAAAGGCGCTAAGGCTAGCAATATCACTTTGCATAAATCGGGTCACAAATGGGAGCATCCTAACCCGCAAGGCATCTTGGCCCCGGACGATCAAACTGATGAATGCACGATAGAGCACTGCCACTTGGTCGGCGTTCATAGAGAGCACGGCGTAAGATTTGGGCTTGCTACTAACTGCACAGTTAAAAACGTGACAACGAACGGCGCGATAGCTTACGGGGATCGCAAAAGAGGGCAGAAGGGACACAATAACCGGGCGATTGATTGCGATGCGCCGCGCATTGTCTTTGAAGATAATTCCCAAGCTATAGAGCAGGAACAGCAGATTATGACTATTGATAGAAAGCGATTTTTTGATGAAGTTCGCGACAGTTTATTTCATGGTGAGCTAACACAAGAGCAAGTTAGCGGCATGGACTCAATTCTTGATGCGTGGGAGTCTTTAGTTGAAGAACTGAATGCCAATTATGTGGCGTACAGCATGGCAACCGTGTATCACGAAACCAACGAAACAATGCAGCCTATCAAAGAGTATGGCGGGGAATTATATCTCCGTCGAATGTACGATATTGAAGGCGATAGACCACATAAGGCTAAAGAGTTAGGGAACTGCTACCCCGGCGATGGCATTAAGTTTTGCGGTATGGGGTTCGTGCAATTAACAGGGCGCGGAAACTATGAGAAGCAGGGTAAAAAGAACGGGGTTGATTTAGTTAATAATCCTGAATTAATGCTTGAGCCAGCCTTAAGCGCAAAAGTATTGGTTAGCGGTATGCTGGACGGTGATTTCACTGGACGCGGACTTAGTGACTACGTTACCCATGAGGGGTTTGATGTACTTAACGCGAGACGCATCATTAACGGCACGGATAAAGCCGGGTTAATAGCGGGTTATTACGAGAAATTCATGGTTGCCGTAATCGCGTCTCTGTCAGTTGAGCAAAGCGAGATTGCCTATGATTCGCCAGAGCAAGCACCAGGCGTTCAAATAAAACCAGCTGAAGACATGACTAACTATTACGATCCTGTGCGAGATGGTCCAATTACTCCAGAGCCAATTCCAGAGCCTGCGCAGGTAGCGAAACCTGAAGAAAATAGCAGCGCATTATCCAGAATGCTATCAGGCAAAAAAACACACATAGGGATGCTAATCAGTGGCGGTATTGGAGCTGCAGCAATGTTCGGGTTAATCCCTGGTATGACTGCGGAAGCTGGCGCTAATATGCTTCAGAGCGCATTTGCAATCTCTGGTACGCGTTCGGCTATTCCTAAATTAATGATTATGGGCATTAAAGCCTATGCGTCTCAAAAGGTGAGAAAATGACTAACCAAAAAACACCGTTAAACGCTTTTCATTTGATTGCAGAGCAATACAAGGCAAGCAGAATTCAGTACGAACAAAGCCTTGCTATTATCGAATCAGGGTATGAGTCGCTAATGAGGGCTGAACAAGAGTCGCAAGATTTATTTCTGAAAATGTCTAAGCAAAAAATGGAAGATATCGCAAAGTTCAGAAGTGACCAGATTGCAGAGCTAAAAGAGCAATACGCTATCTCTGACGAAGACCTGAAAAGCGAGTAAATCATGCCTGATGAAAATAACCACCTGTCCATGAAACTCGGAAAGCTTGAAGCTGAGCTTGGTAACAACAAAACACAGGCACTCAGCTTAAGTCAGTCCCTAAAGGGCCAATCGGAAAGTATTCACCGTATTGAGTTGATGCTTGCTCGCTTAGATGAATCTATCAGTCGGATATATGAGGATAGAAAAGACATTGAAGGCTTCAAGAAGTATGTTCGTGATCGCTTCGATAAACTGGATAACGAAATTGATGAGCTCAGGATTGATATGAATAAACGACAAGGTGTTGCAGGCTTCTTTATGTATCTATCGAAAATATGGCCACTTCTCGCAATTATTTTTTCTGCTACTGTGTCTGCTATTTATCTCAATATCGGAGGTGGTGGCTAACTGAGCTGTCGAGCGAGCTATGAGAAGAGTTATTGCAATAGTGGTACTACTCCTAGTGGCTGCCCTGCTTGTTAACACCGTCCGCAAAATGGACAAGGCTACTAAGGCACTGGAGCTACAAAATGAACAATGCACCGCGCAGCTTGATAAGGCTGCCGAGTTTGTCGCTAATACTGATATTACTGATGCTGCTGCTGATGACTGGCTGCGCGAGAATGGCTTATACAGAAGTGATACCGTGCAAGTTAGCCCCTGAAATTAAAGTCAGTCCAACTGACGACATCAGGACAAAAAAAGACGTTGTTCGTTACAGCAAAATCAAGCAAATCTACTGTCTGAGTAAGCATAATGACTGAAAAAGTGAATTGCTAGAAGCTGTGCGAAAGACAGAACTTAATCTGACAATGCCTGATACTGTCTGTCAGATTAAGTTCTGTAAAAGGGGAGTAAATCACTCCCCTCCTGGCATCAAGCCGCTTTCACAAATCTAAAGCGCTTGCCGTCCAGTATTGGCGATTCACACATGCATTGAGTGGCCTGTACCGCGTCATCCAGAAACATCGTAACCGCCGGCTCGATTTCCTCAGCTTTAAGCGCCGTGGTCGCGACTTCGTGCCCGGCATCAGTCGTCATGATGTAGGGCTTCATGTTTACGCCTACTGCCTTCATGGCTCGATAGAAAATGTCGTAGGATAATCCCCGCCCATATAAATGATGAGCCTGTTTCCGAGGTAGATACCCCTCCGGCACGCCGTTTCGGTGCTGGAGTTCTACGCTTTCCAGTCGGGATTCCAGTAGCTCGTTTCTGCGCTTGATCTCATCGCTTTCCTTTTCCAAAGCCGCCTGTCGTTGACTGATTTCATCCATCTTTTGGGCAGATTGGACAATCAGGGCAAGCTTTGGGTCTTTGGGAAGCTGCATTGACTGTGATGACTCCAGCTCTTCCCATCGATCAATAATGGCTGCTCGCATTTTGATGTTATAGCCGGATACTAAGATGGTGCATTCGCGTTTTGGGAGGTTGTAGCATTTAGATGGCTTTCCTTGCTTGGTCTTATAGGTGCCCTCAAATTTGAGGTGTCCTATTTCCAGCTCACCAAGCATGCTTTTGATGTCGCGAACAACATTGTCGTGACGCTTACCCGTCAATTCCGCAATCTCAACCGAACTCATGGTTTGCTCAATTACTGATAGTGTACTCATGCCGCTATACCTCCAATGATTGCATCAACGTGAACATGCCAGTGTTTCGTCATTTTAAGGATGAGAGCTTGTTGCTCTGCTTTATTCCTTGAAAATGCCTGAGCCGCTTGCACGACCTTTGGTTCTGGATTTATCTCTGTGAAAGTAGTCATTACGCCGCTACCTCCTTCACCAAGAAAGCTAATAGGGCTTTTTGATGATCACTCAGTGATTCGTACCACTCGATGAAATTTGCCTTACTGGGTACTATGGTGTTACTTTTATCTCTAGTCATTTCTAACCTCTCGTGTAGGTTGGTTACCAATGCGGGGCGCTATTAGGATACTTTTTTCTGTTCTCGCTCCATTTCCCTCCTAATTATTCTGTTCATTTCCGCGTTCATACTGCGGTCGTTCAATTTTGCTCGCTCTGTCAACCAGATATGAATTTCATCCGTGGTTCGAAACTCGGTGCGTTTTGTTTGTTTCATGTTTACTCCTGAGTCTATTGGTGTCTATTAGTGTCTTATTGAAAATATAGCCCCTGTAATATATAGTGTCAACACTTATTTAGTGTCATATGGTGTCTAGTGAAAACAAAAACTGTACGGATAACGTTGCGACTGCCGACAGAGCTTCATGCCATGCTCTCGGAGTCATCATCATTAGACGGAAGGGCATTGAATACAGAAATAATAAGACGACTAGAGTCCACGTACTCTGATGAGCTAACCATGAACCATCCTGAGTCGCTCAAGGAGCTTATTAGACAAATCGTTAAAGATGAACTCGACCAAACTAAAGTTAGCTGACGTGGCAATAGTGTTAACAACATGAATCGTCGAGACCCTATTTCCGGGCTTATGCGAAGCTGAGTTTTAACTGATTTCATTCAACTGACTCTGATTACTTATGTAAACTAATTTAGTGGCACTTCAAAACTATAACAGTGGTATTTATTTAAAGCAACTGTTTTAGTGGTAACCTTTACAAAATGAAAAGCCAAGACAATTTCTTTAAAACACAGATACGTATACCTGCTGACATATACGGTGAAATCAAAGATTTAGCCGAGGATAGCGACCGAAGCATAAACGGCCAAATAGTGCATCTATTCAGGATAGCACTTGGTCAGTCTTTACCTGCTCCTAGCAAGGATGAGCTAAAACAGCTAATCAAAGAGGCTATTAGGGATGAACTTGCCAATAAGTAATGCCTTAGCCTTTACACTCAATCTCTGGCACTTCACGATATGAAAGTGGTGGGGAGGAGGCACTTTCCCGTGTGGCCTTATGCTCAAGCTCTTCCTGGCCCATTGCCCATCTTAAATCGTTTCCCACGTTCAGCCAGTCCTCGGCTAATTGTTCAGCATCAGATTTTATTGGTTGGGCATCATCCGGCTCTCTTGGGAAAAAATCGAAAATTGAGCCAGCGCCAGCTAGTATGTTGAAGAGCTTATTCATTCAGCAGTCTCAAGATTTATACCGCGCCATGCGGTAGGTAAGGGAGTGATGCTAATGACAGTTATTTATGGAGTACGCCAATTAATACGTGAAGAACTGCATCATCTAAAGCCACCACGCGCCACCAGCTTGAACCGGCTCAAAGTCATACATTGCAATTACTCTCTTTTGCACTGATACTCCTTTCCCGCTGGTGGGGCATATTTGGGGCAAACTGGAAATACTCAGAAACACTCAGCAACATGCCTCGCTTGTAGTGTGTTGCTGGATGTTGCTGGATGTTCCCATAAATACTTTCAAGTCCTCTCTTCGGCACCACTCAGTTTGATACTGTGTGATACTGCTAGATACTTTAAAGCTCTGATTTTGTAAGATAAATCGGGGCTTTTTTATGCCAAAGTGTATCAGGCGGTATCTAGCGGTATCAAAATACTGGAGCCATTTTAGCGCGGATAATGGAGCGGTTTTGGAGCCGATTATTCAGTGCGATTTCCAAACTCCGATACCCAGACCCTTCTTCTTTTCTTACTACCTTCTTCAACCCATTTCCCGTAAACCTTCATGACCATCTCAACGTCTTTATGGCCCATTTGTTGAGCAACATAGTAGATATTCTCACCACCTGACAATAAGTTTGAGCAAAACGTGTGCCTAGCCTGGTACTGGCTACGATAGCGAATTTTCGCGGCATTCAGAATGTATCTCCATGCCCGGCTGGACTCTTCGTAATCAATGATTGGTCGGCGGGTGACTGGGTTAATCCATACCTGCTCGTTGTTAGAAATATGTTGTTCCAGTTCCGCACGAATCGCAGCCTCAGCCATTGGTAATAGGTCGATTGTTCGTTTACCTGCATCCGTTTTAGTGCCTTTCGCTTTCCGCTCAACAATCGCTTTATTAACTGAGATGCTATGCTTATCAAGATTCACGTCTTTTTTTTCTAATGCATAAAGCTCAGAAGGCCGTAAACCGCTAAAAAAGGCAAATTGCCAATAGTTTTTCCATTTTGGTTTCACATGCGCTGCGGTTTGTAAGAAGTGAATGACTTCCTCCAAGCTCAAAGGGTCGGCTGTACGTGTTGTTGTTTTTCGCTTCTTGGCAAGCAGCTTTACTTTGATCTTGTCCATAGGGTTACGGCTGCATAAGTTGTCGGTGACAGCTTGGTCAAATACAGCTCGTAGTGGGGTCAAATCATTGCGAATGGTTTTCAGTGTCACTTCGCGCTTTCTGATCATTTCGCGGATGGGTTCTGGGTTATCAGCTAAGTCAGTGAGTAAGTATTTACCCAGCGCTGGCAATAAGACACCCTCCACGCTTTTTTTATAAGCGCGGAAGGTGCTGTGCTCTTTGCTTCGTTCAATATCTGAGACGTACTGGGTTAGTACCTCACCTACAGTGATGTCAGTACGTGCCTCACCGAATTGTTTGGCTTTAGGTGAATTTGGGAAGTGATCAGCATACGAGAAGGTGTTCATGCCTTTCTCATATTCGATCTGGTTTTTTTTATTGATGGCAAAGCGTTGGTTTGCTTTTGTAACCGCTAAGCCGTGAAGTACTTCTCTGCACGTTTGGCCTTTGTACTGAAATTGAATTTCCAGTACTTCAGTGCCCGTTTCATACCTCCGTATTCTTACGCCTCGTGCGATGCTTTCAGACCGTGCCTTACCCATTTTGCTTGTTCCTGAAGATTTACCCAGAGACGTCCTCCTCTAGTTTGAATGTGTTTACCATCTAGCCACTCGCCTCGGGCCTTGCGGGATTTAATCGCAGGCAATGTATCGCCAGAGAGTTCGCAATACCGCTCTGCTTTTATCCATTCCAGGTTGATCATTAGGATAGTGTCTTGTTCGGTTTTCTTGTTACTACTCATGACTGCATCCTAAATTGGCCAGTAAAAATGTTTAGCAGTGAACAGGAGGTCATTGAGTGGCTCAGCGAAACGTACGAACATGAAGACTCCGAGACCTTCATCATGGTTAATGGAAAAACGATGCCCAAGTTCGACACTGTGCATAAGCTGATGGCAGCTTCGATGCCTGAAAATAATGATAGGTAGCGCATAACTTCAGTTTCCTTTAGTTAATGCCTGCGCCAGGCAAACCAAGCCCCCGCAATAAATGTGGCGGTGCTCGGTAGTGTCTGCTTGGCAAAGTTAAATAAATTCGTGCCGCTTTCTCTGGTTGCTGCTGAGGCACTTTTGAATAGTTCTGAAACTCGCCCCCAGTCAACGGTTGGTATGACTTCTGCGTACTGCAGGGCAATGATGGCGGCGATAATGACACCGCAAACCAGCAGTAAGATCTTGAACAACGCCTTGGTGGCAAAACCGATTGACCAGCCGGCGAAAAAGCTGAAGCTCATGATGCTGAGGGCGGCTATCCAGTGTCCTTGTTGAATGTGTTCCAGAGTGCTCATTTAATAAACCTTGTTTCTTTGGTTATTTGACATTTTTAACCGCACGCTCGCCTTGGCGTGCGTAGGTTGAGGTGCGTGTGCCATTGCCATCTTTACTGTCGATGGAATACTTGTACCAGCGGATAGCTCTATGGGTGCCGATTAGGTGTGCCGCTTTTACAAAGCCTGCTATCCGGCTAGGGCTGCTGTCGCGGCGTAGCACTCGCTTTTTGAGGCCAGTTAAAATATTGAAGTTGGCCAGGCGAATAAATGCCTCGTTTTGCATGTTGCGATTTCTGAGAAAAGCTCGATAACCACCAGTGATTACCCAGTTGTGGTGGTTGTGCAGGAATTGGCAGTGACCTTTACGTCCTGTTTTTACACCTTTGCTGGCGCTCTTTAGCTGACGGCGTTTAATCAGTCCGACCTGAGCCAATGCGGATGCACCGAACTGCCATGCACCGAGGTAGCAAAATTGATTCTCAATGTAATAACGTCCGGCGCTTTCTGTTTTCAGTAAGCTGGCCATCAATGCACTGGTTTGTTTTTCTGTTAATCCAATCAGGCTATAACGGCTTTGCTGTGCTTTTGGTCGGCGGCTTTCGCCGCTAAATGTATCTGCCGCGAGCAACCCCAAATCAGTTCCGGCGATGTGTTGCCACTCTTTGACTTTATTTACCGCGCTGTACAGGTAAGGTGTGTGGTTTTGCTTGATGTAAGGCACTGCCCAAAAATGAGTCAGGCCGGCAATGACTGAACCAAGGACAATGGACAATGGCCAACTGGTTGGTCGCTTGGCTGCCTGATAAATGGCAGCCTGATTTGCTTCTAGTTGGTCAATACGATTGAGTATCTGGAGTGATAGATCCATTAAATAAAACTCCCTAGCAGCTCACTGATACGATCCTTGACGGTTGTTCCAACTTCACTGCTAAGCGCCTTGGCGATGGCCGCTACCAGCGTGCCATCTAGCAAGGTATACACAATTAAGAAGCAAATCAGGATGCGCATCACTTACTCCAGTTGTATCGGGTCATACATTTCAAATGACGCAGGTTGGTGTTGAGCTTCTTTCCTTCGCCCTTAAAGCACCAGTCAAGTTCCGCTGTTGTTAACGCTCTGCCACGGTGATATCCATTTTTCACTCCCCAACTGGCCCAACGTGTTGCGGCTGCGTGCCTGTTGGTGGTTCGCTGGGGTGTATTTGGCCGTTGTGGTGCTGCTGACACCTGCGCACTGCTGATGCTTGGCAAGCTGTCCATACTCATGCCGTTAAAGCTACGGAAGTTGAACTCGTTGCCGTGATTACTGATAGCGAAGTAAGCAAACAACGACAGAATTAACCATGGCAGTGCTTTTACAAACAAAAGTGCTCCTGAGCCGATCAGAACAATCGTGTAAAAGACATTTTTAGCCGTTACTTTAGGATCTGCTACTTCCAGGCCCATAAGGCCAAGCAACAGGTCTTTTTCGTATGCATTCATTGCAATAAGTTGTGAGGCGCTGGCTATCACTGCTAAAACAGCGATAAATCGTAACCAGCCCGGAACAATAAAGTTCTGGGGTTTCATGGTCATCATTGAGTTATAAAACATAGTCGTACTCCTGATTATTGAACAATTGCCGCACGGCCCAGTATGGGTGAGCGGTGTAAGCTGGTTTTGAATAGGCACGCCCCAAATTTGGGCAGTGTTTCGGCTCCGTTTTGATCGAGAGCTACGCGGCTGGCAGTGGCATCTACCACGTTTAATGCAATCCGGCAGCCTAAGTTGTTTCTAAATTTTGTATTCAATATCTCCGCCTTGGGTGATTGGATACCAATGGTCAGGTAAATGCCGGCGCTTCGGCATTTGCGTGCCAATTCATCTAATGCTGAGGCTGCACGCTCGTGGCGGGGTGTTGTTCCTTTCTTGCGTGACTGCCCGACTTCTGGCGTGACCAGATCGGCCATTTCATCAATGTAGATCATGACAGGCTTGTCGAACGCGAGTGCTGGAGAGTTATCAAGCTTTGCTATATGGGTAATGAAATCCTTTGAGCCGCGCTCCCGATAATATGCTTGGCGGCGCTTCATTAGGTCTACCATGCTTTCTAAAAAGTCGGTGCTGTCATCGAGGTCTGTCCACGTTTCATCGGCATCTGTATCCAGAGACTCTTTAGGGTCAATGAGGAAAATTTTGGGCGATAGTGGATTCTTTCTGTCAGCAGCAATCATTGAGTTGATTAACTCTGACTTTCCTGAGTTTGTTGAGCCGCTGACCAACGCATGTGGCTCCAGTGTTCTGTCGAGTATCATTGGCTCACCATCAATGCTGGTGCCAATGAAATGCTGGATGCCATGTTGCTCAAAATGCTCAGTTGTAAACGGAACAGCACGCCATTGGCTGCGTGGCAATGGAACCAGAATGGCGGACTTGCCGCGTCTGAAATTTTGCCGCCAAACGAGGTCTTCTTCAGCAACACCGAGCTTCATGGATAATGACGGTATTATCTTCTTTACACTGGCAGGGTCTTCATTTGGGATAATGAGTATTCTGAATTGGTGGCTTTTGGCTTCGGTAACTAGGTTTTGTAATGCTAATCCTCTACCTCTCATCCAGTCGGTTAATTCCAGATTGGCATGAATGGCATCGGGGTCTACTGCAACCGGCTTGTTCAGCAGATAGCCATCGCGTTGGTCGCGGGTAGTGTAGCGCTGGGCAAATAAGCCCAACACACTCAGCGCCCCAATGACTGCCAGCATTTCAGGTGCAGACTGTGTGACCATTCTGCTGTAGTGAATGGATAATACCGAGCCTGTTGCCAGTAGTGCCTTACCTGTCTTTGTTTGTGGAACAAGTAGCTCTGAGGCGGTGGGCAGGTTGCCTATTTTCATTCCTGTGTCTCCGGTGGTAGTGGGTAGCTGCTTTCATCCGCTTGTTCTGGTTGTTCCCAGCTTGCTGAAACAATCTCCAGATCAGGGCTGGCAGGCTGCTGGTATGCGATGAACGCGAAGGCAGCAACCCCCGCAGCGATGCCAACAGGTAGCCAGCTCTTTAGGTTTTCCTGTTGAACACGGCGGTTCGCTTGCTTTTCAGCAATCGCTAAATCTGCCTGCGTTTGTATGTTCTGAAACTGTGTTGCTGTTTGCCGTTGCTCTGCTCGTGCCTTGGCTTTATTGGCTTTAGCACGGGCGATCTCTGTTTGCCTGGCGAGTTTGGCTTCCTTTATTGCTTTATCTCTTTCACGAATCTTCGCTTTCTCTTCGTTGGTCAGCTCACCGCTGTAGTGCTTTCTGAGCTGAATAATCTCGCCGTTTTCTGTGATTCGTTGATATGGGTCACGGGCTGCTTTTGCCAGCTTGCGCGCGCGCGCAGCCGATTTGATACGGTTACGGCTGGCTGTTATTAGTTTTTTCCCGCTCGCTTTGGCTTTTGTGAGCGGACTATTGGGCGTGATTGGCAGGCTAATACAGAGTTCCGCATGAGTTGGCCATCGGTACTTTCCGTCTGGTTCGCGGATTAGTAAGCCATGAGAAACCAGTAATGGTTGTATTTTTGAGCGTAAAAACTTCTCGCTCAGGTCATTGTTTTCTGTACTGATAGACTTTAGGAGTCCGCTGATTTGTGCGGGTTGTCCAGCCTGGATCGGCAGTAATACTGCTTGGATTCCGATGGCATAGCGGTGCGTCGGGTTGTGCTGGTCGTTCGTTGCTGCGGTGCGCAGTGCTTCGATAAACGGCCCTTGCTTCATTGCGGTATTGATATGCTGACAGCACTTTGCCGTGTGCGATACCTGCGCCTTTATTGCCCGCTCTTCTTCGCTTTCCAGTTTTTTTATAGCCATTAACGCGATGGCGGCTAGTGATTCTAGTGTCTTATCATTCCCGACAACGGGCGGAAAATCCCGCGTAAAACGCTTATCTGCCGGAATTTCAGCGTTTAACCCGTGTTTTGGGGTGTTTTCTGCAAAAGCAGGCAGGGTTAGTATTTGTGCTGTAGTTACCTTAGTTGAGGCATCTGCCTTAGTTGAGGCATCTGCCTTAGTTGAGGCATCTGCCTTAGTTGAGGCATCTGCCTTAGTTGAGGCATCTGCCTTAGTTG
>PDWI01005546.1_pt1 | contig 16228 bp, 17 predicted proteins | sample 1430891 | NCBI WGS metagenome assembly PDWI01 (sample SAMN01162508, study PRJNA174530) | Oral metagenome, whole genome shotgun sequencing project. | biome: Marine environment; feature: Marine mammal; material: Swab sample of the gingival sulcus; isolation source: swab sample of gingival sulcus...
GTTAAAGAAACAACTAATGTTTTAAAACTCTACCCTAATCCTGCCCAAGATTACTTTACCGTAGAATATGCTTTAAGCACTATGGATAAACCAATGGTGTTAAAAGTAACCAATGTTCAAGGCAAAGTGTTATATACTAAAGAATTGCAATATCAACAAGACCAATTGTTGATAGATGCAAGTCCTTATATTGAAGGTGTTTATTATATCTCTTTATTTGCAGGGCAAAAATTGATTAAAACACAATCGGTACAAATTAATAAATGATGTCTGTTGAAAGTTTCAGGTTAAAGGTTTCAGGTTGAAAGTTCTAAGCATGACGGCAATTTTAATTATAAATTATGAGTTATGAGTTATGAATGTTTCCAACCATGATGGCTTTTTTAATTATAAATTATGAATGTTCCATGATGGCAACTACAAACAACCCACAACCCACAACCAACAACCCACAACTTTCTTAATTTTTCATTCTTCATTTTTAATTTTTAATTCAACTTCAATTCTCAATTCTCAATTCTCAATTCTCACTCTTGTTTTACCAAATCCAGCGTTCCATTAGTAAGATAGAAGCTGTTCCCAGGCTCATTCCGGATAAGACTAAGCCCCAATCTTTAGCAGGGTATTTGAGCAATTTAGTAAATAGAAATCCTAATATTAAGATGCCTAAGACAATCAATATTTGTCCAATTTCTAAGCCTATGTTAAAGGCTAACAAAGGTTCTAAAATACTTTCTTCTGCACCCATTAAAGACCGAAGTAAAACGGAAAATCCCATGCCGTGTATCAATCCAAAAAATGCTGTAATGGAATATTCTATCCAGTACCATTTTGCAGGGAATGCTTTTCTAAAAACGATGTTGATTAAGGCGGTTAAAACAATGGTAACGGGAATTAGAAACTCGATTACATTCGTGGAAAAATGAATAGTCTCCGTAACTGACAAGGCTAAGGTTACAGAATGCCCCAAAGTAAATGCGGTTACCAATTTTAATATTTTTATCCAATCTTTAAACTGAAAAAAGGCTACCAGACTCAGTAAAAATAGAATATGGTCATATCCTTGAAAATCAGCAATATGCTCCATTCCTATTTCTAAATACATGCCAAATACATTCATTATTTTTATCTCTTTAAAATATTGCTCCAATAATACGAAATCTATCCTATATAAATTATTATTTTTGTTCCGAAATATTTTTTTCTATGCTGTTAAGTGTTATTATCGTCAATTATAATGTTAAGGACTTTCTAGAACAATGTCTGAGTTCCGTTCGGAAAGCCATCGGACAAGTTAGTTCGGAGGTTATTATTGTAGATAATAATTCTGTGGATGCTTCTTGTGCGATGGTTAAGGAGAAGTTTCCGGAATTTACACTTATAGAGAACAAGGTTAATACCGGTTTTTCGGTGGCGAATAATCAAGCTATTAAGATTGCTAAGGGTAAATATGTTTTGCTGTTAAACCCTGATACTTTGGTAGAGGAAGATACTTTTTTGAAGGTGGTTGATTTTATGGAGTCGCATCCCGAAGCCGGAGGGCTTGGCGTTCAGATGATAGATGGTAACGGTCATTTTTTGCCGGAGAGCAAGCGGGCACTTCCTACGCCTCAGGTTGCTTTTTATAAGATATTCGGACTTTCAAGTTTATTCCCTAAATCTCAGAAGTTTGGGAAGTATCACCTTACGTATTTAGATAAAAATCAAACGCACGAAATAGAGATTCTTTCCGGAGCATTTATGCTGATGCGTAAAGAGGCTCTGGATAAGGTAGGTTTGCTTGATGAAACTTTCTTTATGTATGGAGAAGATATCGATTTGTCTTATCGAATTATTTTGGGAGGCTATAAAAATTATTATTTTTCCGATACTAAAATTATTCATTATAAGGGAGAAAGCACCAAAAAAGGCTCTTTGAATTATGTTAAAACTTTTTATAATGCGATGATTATCTTTGCTGAAAAACATTTTGGACAATCGGCAAGGACATTTATCTTTTTTATCAAGTTTGCAATTTATATGCGTGCCGCAATGGCAATGGCAAAACGAGCTTTAAACACCCTTTTTATCCCTTTTTTAGATATTCTTCTTTTGATAGGTGGATTTACCTTGCTATCTAATTTTTGGGAAAGTAGAAATTATTACGAGGGCTATTATCCCGATATTTTATTCGATATGTTTTTTCCGGCCATCAGCTTGGTTTATGTATTGTCTATGAGTATGTTGGGGGCTTATTTTAGTCCGGTAAAAATATCTAAATTACTCAAAGGGATTGGCTTGGGAGCGGTTTTGTCCTTGGTGGGGTATGCCTTGCTAGATGAGGATATACGCTTTTCTCGTTTTATTATTTTAAGCGGTGCTGTTTGGGCTTTTATAATCTTACCTAGCTATCGTTTTGTATTACATCATTTACCAATGCCTTTTAGGTATCGGGTTAAAGATAAAAAGAACTTTATAATAGTAGGAGAGGAGCAAGAGGCTAACCGTGTGTCAGAGATTATCAAACATAACCTTAAGCATGCAACCATCATAGGAAATGTCGCTCCTGACGAAAATAAAACGTCTGCTTTTATAGGGCGATTATCTCAGCTTCAAGAAACGGTTCGGATTCATCAGGCTCACGAAGTGATTTTCTGTGCCAAGAATTTAAGTTCGGCTGAAATTATTAGTAAAATGCTGGAATTAAATCATTTGGGATGTGATTTTAAAATAGCCTCCCCCGATGGCATCTCGGTTATTGGTAGTAATTCGATTCATACCAACGGAGAACTGTATCAGATTGAACTTAATTTGATTAATTCAGAAGAAAATAAGAGGAACAAACGTTTGTTGGATTTATTTTTCGCATTGTTGATGTTGCTTCTTTCGCCAATATTATTCCTGATGCATAAGAATAAAAAACATTTCTTTAAGTCGCTAATAGGCATCCTTTTAAACAGATATACCTTTGTAGGGTACAACGAAAAGACTGATGATAGTCCTGATTTGCCAAGAATTAAACAGGGCTTAATATCCGTTCCTAATAATGTAGAGTATGCGAAGAATTACACTGTTTGGAAAGATATATCTTTTATTTTTAAGGGCTTAAGGTCTTTTAGCTTTTAAGATAATTCCGTTCAAAGTTTCGTACAGGTAAAAGGGAAGTCAGAAATCCGATAAGGAGGACTAAACCAAAGACTTTAACAAAGTCGAGAGCCTCAACATCAATCGGGTAAGCAGAAATGGCATACCCATCGCCAAATTGAATAATCGAAAATTCTATTTGAATCCAAGCTAATATTCCCCCTAAAATTAAACCTAAAATTGCTCCTGCGATGGAGGTTATCCAACCCGTAAACAAAAAGACATACTTAATCTGTCGGACACTTAAACCGATGGATTGAAAGGTTACGAAATCTTTCTTTTTATCGACGATTAGCATTGTGGTCATTGCAATAATGTTAAATCCTGCAATTAAAAGTACAAAGCTGAGAATCATATAAATCATAAACCGCTCGGCATTCAGAATCTTATAAAATTCGTTTTGCTCTTTTTGATTTTTGACTACAAATTTATCTCCTAAAAGCGATTGTAATTGCTCTTGAGTCTCGGACAGTAAACGCTTATCGTTTAGTTTGATTTCTACATTGGTAGCCAAATTTTGTGCCTGATACAACTCTTGCGTAAAGCTGAGCGGTACGACCAATTTGTCGTCTGCCGATTCGTCAATGCCGAAAATAGCGGAAGGAAACAGGTACTTTTTAGAAAAGGCTGTCATCGGGTTTTGCACCGATTTAAGCATTCGCTTGGGGGCGTAAATGGTCAGAGGCGTGATAAAATAAATGCCTACCGACAATTTTTGAGCCACTTGACTGCCTACAATCGCAAAATCTTGCTCCGAATTTTTTAGCTTAAACTCCCCTTCCATCAACATGGTATCTAGACCGGAAACTTTTATAAAATTATGGTCAACGCCTTTTACAGTAAAGGGATGCATCTTTTTTCCGTACTTAACCACCGCAAATTCTTGAAAGGTAAACGAGTAGTCTTGAATGTTAGGAATCTGATTTAATTGATGTTTTAGACTATCGTTAATACTGATATACTTGCCTTCGTTAAGGGATACTTTTAGGTCGGGATTAAAAGCATTGAATCGTTCTACTATAATGGTTTCCAATCCATTAAAAACCGATAAGATAACAATGAGCGATGCTGTTGCTACCATTACCCCGATGGTCGATATTCGAGCAATCAGGTTGATAACATTCAGCGACTGCTTAGATAAAAAATACCGCAGAGCTATTCTAAAAGCAACTCGCATTTTAAATTAAAGATTCTATTTTTTCGATGTAGTCTAAAGAATCGTCTAAGAAAAATGCTATTTCGGGTATCTTTTTAACTTGATTTTTGATTTTCTTACCCAAAGCGTAACGCAACTGAGCTGTCTGATTTTGAATGCCCTCCAAAATATCTTCATTATTTTTTCCGGGAGCAAAAATGCTTAGATAAACTTTTGCATACGATAAATCGGGGCTGATTCTAACCGTTGTTACGGTTATCAATGCCCCCATAAAAAGGTTGGCTTCTTTTTGAAAAATATCAGCTAAATCTCGTTGCAATAATTTCGAGACTTTTTCTTGTCGTTTTGAATAAGTTTCCAATATCTGTTTGTTTTAAAAAATTACAGCAAAGATAACAATTCTTCTACATATTCCCGATGATTTGCCAATCGCGGTATTTTGTGTTGTCCGCCGAGTTTGCCTTTTCTTTTAAGCCATTCGTAGAAAACGCCATCCGGTAAAACCCGGTACTTAGGGAACTCCAAAGACATATTCTTAAAGCGTTTGGCTTCGTAATCGCTATTCAAATCTTTTAGTTTATTGTCTAAATGCACCATAAAATGATCCATGTCTTTAGGTGGATGTATAAACTCGAACAACCATTGATGCGAGCCTTTTTGGTCGCCCTCCATATAAACCGGACAGGCGGTGTATTCCTTGATGATAGCTCCGGTTTCTGAGCAGGCTTTTTCTAAGGCTTTTTCGGCATTATCAATAATTAATTCTTCTCCAAAGGCATTGATAAAATGTTTAACACGCCCCGTTATTTTGATTTTATGAGGATATTTTGAGGTGAATTTAACCGTATCTCCTATCAAATATCGCCATAAACCGGCGTTGGTAGAGATTAACATTGCGTAATTGGTTTCGGTCTCTACTTCTTCAATCGTCAATGTTTTGGCATTGGGGTTGTGCACTTCCGAAGCTTCTATAAATTCATAAAAAATGCCATAATCCAACATCAGCAACATGCTGTTATCATCCTCTGTATCTTGAATGGCAAAAAAACCTTCCGAAGCATTGTAGGTTTCTACAAAACGCATCTCGGGAAATCCTATTATTTTTTCAAACTCTTTACGATAAGGCGTAAATGCCACACCTCCGTGACTGAATAACTCCAAATTCGGCCAAACCTCTTTTAAGGTAGATTTCCCGGTAACATCTAATATATTTTTTGCCAAGACAAGCATCCAAGAGGGAACGCCCGCCAAGCTGGTAACATTAACCTTTATCGCCTCCTCCGTCATTTTTTCAATTTTCTCGTCCCACTTATCCATCAAGGCTGTTTGTAAACTTGGGGTGCGAATAAATTCTGCCCAAAAAGGCAAGTTCTGTATCAAAACTGCCGATAAATCGCCATAATACGATTTTTGGCTAAAGTTGTTAATGCTGTTTGCTCCTCCTAGAGCTAAGGTCTTCCCTGAAAAAACGTTGGTTTCGGGATAACGGTCAACATAAAGAGCAACCCCATCTTTACCTGCTTGGTAATGACAATATTCCATTGCTTCTTTACTTACAGGAATAAATTTGCTTTTATCGTTGGTTGTTCCCGAAGATTTTGCAAACCATTTAATATCGCTGTGCCAAAGCAGGTTCTTTTCTCCTTTACGAAGTCTATCTACATAAGGCTTGACATCGTCATAATCTTGAATGGGAACTCTCGACTGAAAATCCTGAATCGTTTTAATACTTTTATAATCGTATTTAATGCCCCATTCGGTATCTTTTGCTTTATCAATCAGTTTGTTAAAAGTGTCTTGCTGAGTGTTAAACGGATATTTTCGCATCAACTCAATTTGTGAGAGACGTTTGATGTTTAACCACGATACAATAGACGTTATAATAGGCATTGTTTGTTTATTAAAATTTCAACTTGTGAAAATACATATATTTTTGATTATAACCAACTGACTGCGGAAATCTTTCAGGGCAAACGTAGCATTTTTGTATCAGTTTATAAATTGTTGATTTTTAACGTGTTGAAAAAAACGAGGGAGAGATAGGGCATAAGTTTTTGTTTGTCATTAGTTTATAGGCTTGTTGTGTTTGATGCAAAGTAATGTGTTTGCCCTGGGTAGGACGGGTGTTTTTTGCATTGCAAATACTTGATGATAATAAAGCGTAGATGCAATCTACGCTTAGGACTTCGGGGAGATATAATGAAGCGTAGTTACAAACTACGCTTAGGACTAGTCATTCCAAACTTGATTTGGAATCTCATGTTTATTGTAGGGCTTTCCTTTTTGCAGGGGATGCTGAATCAAGTTCAGCATGACCGCATTTTTTATTTATAATTCATCACTTATAATTTATAATTCAAATTGTCGTTATGGTTTGAAACTTTCAACCTGAAACCTGTAACCTTCAACCCAAAGCACACGCGAAGGCATTACGTACGCCCTGCGTTAGGGATTGCAGAGGAAATCCTTTTGTGAGGTCACGAACAAAAGATTGGAACGGAAAGCCCGACCCGGAGGGGAACGCCCTAAATAAAATAATGCGTTTGCTCTGTCAAAGTTTTTTTGTAATTACTTTTCTATCCAATCGGTAATGTCCTTAGAAAGGGGCTTTTTTAAAGGACTGTAAGCTTTTACTAAGTGACCGCTCTCGTCGATTAGGAATTTCTGAAAGTTCCATTTAATGCTAGAATTTAAAACTCCATTTTCAGACTTTTTAGTTAGCCATCTATATAAAGGGTGGATATCTTTGCCTTTGACTGATATTTTTGCCATCATTGGGAAGGTAACTCCATAGTTTAAGGAACAAAAGCTTTTAATTTCGTCGTTCGTTCCGGGTTCTTGTTTCATAAAGTTGTTGGCAGGAAATCCGATGATTACAAAATTTTTATCTTGATATTTACTGTAAAGCTCCTGCAAGCCCTTGTACTGAGGTGTTAAACCGCATTTAGAGGCAACATTCACTACCATCACTTTTTTCCCTTTTAACTGGGATAAGGGGTAGTCTTTTCCGTTAATATCTTTGACTGTAAAGTCGTATAATGTTTTTTGGCTGTACATATTTGTGATTGATAATAATGCAAGTGTCGTTATGATAATGTATTTCATGTGTTTATATTTTGTTGTATAAAGCTCAAAGATAAGGTTTTTAGTGTAAAGATGAAAAAGGCTTTTGGAAAGGGGGGGATCTACGATATAAATCATCGTTTAATAGAAGCTATTTATAAGGGGAATCCTTTTTGTAAGCAGGTTTATGAGCAAACAAAGAAGAGGTATTAAATGAAATAGAAGACAACAAATTACAATGTGACTTTTGAGATGCTACCAAAAATCTATTTTATTGTCGTCGCGAACTTGATTTGGACTATGTTTTTAACTGAGGTTTAAAAACTTTCAAATTACGGTATCCAAACCGCTTTTGATTTTGGTATTTTCTTAATCCAATGTTTGTGGAAGTTGTAATTATGTTCATTATCTAAAACCCAAAGAATCTTAGTTCTTATTTTTCGTTTTAAAGTTGGACTCGGTGCACCTCCGTCTGTAAAAATTAATAAGCCATCGTAAGTGGGATTGTCACAGATATAATCGAAAATAGGTTGAAAATTAGTAAAACCACGACCTTTTATCTTTATTGTTTTTTGTGCCTTTTTAAAAGGTTGTAATTCCCCTTTTATTTCTATATCAAACTGAATTACATCTATTTCTTTAATGCCATATTTAAAAAAACGATTAACTACGGAAAAGAAATTTTGTAAATCTTCGTCTGTAACCGACCCACTGACATCAATTGCCATTAACAATTTGGTAGAAAAATCACTTTTGCTTCCCATAAACTGAAAACCATAACGCCTAGAAGGATACATCCGTGTTAATTTTCGCTGACTTGAAATTACACTCGCTCGAAAACTATTTAAAATTTTCCGGTAGTCTATTTTTATGATTAAGGACGCCTCAATCATTGCGACTACATTTCCCGATAAACTACCCCACGAATTTGTTTCTTGAGCATATTTTATTAACTCGTTAATGTTGCTTTCTGCCAAATTATCCTCTTCCCACAAAGCTGAAAGCTTTTCTAATTCAGAGGATGTAAGTTGGTCTAATTTATTATTTCCTGACTGTTCCTCTTGGTTTTCGTAAGCTTGTTCCTCTATGCTCTCATCAGAATCATCCGTGTTTTTTAAATCACCTTCGGACTCTTGAGGTTTTTCTGTTGTATTGTTATTTTCTATTTTGAGGGAATCATCATCAAAATTATCGGTATTTTCCTTATTTTCTCCTTGTTTTGGACATTTGGAACCATCTGTCTGTTTATCAGAGTTTTGTATTACCTCTAAACCTAATTTGTAATATTCTTCAAAACTTAAATTCGGAGGAAATCCAACATCTTGAGCACGCTGATACAGGTGATTATTCAAATTTTCGCCAATTGTAAAATTGCTACTCGATGAAAGTAAGCCATAATGAGCATTAAACGGTTTTCGTTGATAAGGGTGTTTTAGAATAATGCGTATGATTTCAAACTTTAGAAATTCTTTAATTCCTTCATAGGAATACTCTTTTAAGAGTTCTGTATTGTATTCAATTCGCATTTTTCCCGAACGCATAGGAACAGACAATCCTTTTGTTTTTTCTACCAATTTATGCGTACACAATACCGAAAATAACAAAGGCTCTGACAAGAACCAGTCATCGCTTATTTTTCCAAACAGCTCTTTCATAACTCCTCTATAAATTCTGTTATGATTTGATATAATCCCGGAGCATTAGTCATTACAAACAAATTCATTTTGGGATATGTCGCTTTTTCAAAAATAGACACAAAATGAGCCATTTTTTCTCGATTCTTTTCCTTTGAAAGCCATTTTACAAATGCTGTTAAATTACCTTTAATCTTTTCTTTTTCAGACTCTTGATAATCTCCAGTCTCAAAAAAACGATAAATATTTTCATTGACAACCGCTATTTCTGTAATGTCGTATTTTTTAAGTTTGGGAAGGTGTTTTTTGAAATCTCGCATCAATTTATTGGCTGATAACAATTTAGTGTCCGAAAAGCTATCAACAAAGTTAGATGACGCTTTTAAACCAATAATTCCTGCAAGAATTTTCTTAGTTTGTATGTTGTTTGTATCCAAATTTTTAAGCACATCAGAGACTTTTTCCCAAGCTCGGCGGTCAGGCGTTTTTTCAAGCCCTTCATCTATACTCATCGGGTCTAAAGAGCTTGGGTTTTCTTGGATAAATTCAATAATGCGTTTGTCTATTTTGTTTTTACTTGCCCATAACAGCCATTCGGACGCAGTGGGCGTAAAATTATAAATGTTAAAACGAGAAACCAAGGCAGGGTCAAGGTCGGTTAGTTGATACTCTTCGCCGTCGTTGACCGCTGAGATAATACGGCTCCCCTCGGGTAACTTCTTCCCTGCAAGCGTTTTGTTTAAAGTCAAATCCATTACGGTTTGTAAAATTTCGGGTCTTGCTCGGTTCAGTTCGTCTAAAAATAAGACGATAGGCTCATTGTCGATAGGGAACCAATGAGGAGGCATAAAATCGGTTTTGCCTGTTGTTTCGTCTTTATGAGGTAAGCCAATCAAATCGCCCGGGTCGGACATTTGTCCTAAAAATAAAGTAATGACTTTTGTCTTTTGTTCTGAAAAATAATTACTTAGAATTTTAGATTTGCCAATTCCGTGTTTACCGACCAACATAATATTTTGCTCGTTCGGGGTGTTCTCTAAAATGATTTTTAATTCACTTGTGTTAATGTTTATTGCCATAATTTTATTGCTTGTCGTTTTTCCAATTCATATGATTGCCATAACCTTTGATGTTCACTCTTAATTCGGCTTGTTCAAGTATATTTTTGACCAATTCGATACTTGGTATTATTTTTTCTATATGATGAAGGAAGTTTTTATAAGGAAGGCTTATTTCTATCATTTGCTTTTTCTTCATTTTTATTTTTAAAACACAAGTGTTTTCTTGTGCTTCTAAGACATATGCATAATGATGCTTCTCCATTAAATTACTAACCATTACATGGATGTTGTTTTGGGCAATGGATTTTATTTTTTCTTCTTTTGCAAGCTCTTTATATTTCTGTTCTGTCTCGAAATAAAACGAAGGAAATGCTTTTAGAAAGTTATAAAAATTAATCTTAAATGTTTTTTCATCAAGTAGATAATAATACCCATCGTAAAAAAAGGTTTCTAGATTGAGGGTGTTTTTGTGAAACAATGTTAAAACATTTCGTGTTCCAATATAATATTGGATTTTTTGTATTTTCTGCTTGTCATTTCTTATCACTTTTGATGTAATATTAGGAACTTCCCACAAAGCAATTTGTTCAAGCATTGTATAAGTATCCTTATTAATCTTAATTCTAGAGAAGTTATTATTCCATAATATTCCTGTCATTAATTCTTTAAAGTTCCTAGTCCAAAAACGTTGTTCTAAATATTGTAAATCCATTTGTTTACGAAATATTTTTACTTTTTAATATAACTGTCTTTTAAGAATTTTACTTTTGTTTCGTTCCATTTAGGGAGGTTTTCTAAATAGAACTTGGAGAATCGTTCGGCAAATTCGTAAAAACCTATTTCTAATGATTTTTTCTTTGAAAAACCATATGATAGATTTTCTGCTTCCTCAAAAAAAGTGAAAGTAATAGCAATGGAACAAATTGTTATGACTTCTTTACCACTGATGGAACATTGCAGATAAAATGTAGAATCTTCGAGTTTGCTAATACAAAGCATATCTGAAAATTGTGAGATATTAACTTCTTTTAGCCATCTCACATATTCTTTATTGGTGTAATTGGGTTCTGTGTTGTTTTTTTCGTATTTCAAAAAAGTATCATCCACTAATTTGTAAATCTTGTCTTCCCAAAATAATTTTTCTAATTCTTGCAATACCATAGTTCTTATTTTGACATATTATCTTTTGCAAAAATATCTTGCAGATACGCCAGTATATGTCGCTATAAAAAAATAAAAGGCTTGAAATTTAAATTTCAAGCCTTTTAAATAGGATGCGTTTATTTTTTACAATTTCAAGGGGATAGTTACCACTTCGTCTATAAAGTTTTTTAGGATATTCATTTGTTCCTCCGGCGTTTCTGCATTTTGGAAGCCTGTGTTTTTCATATCAAAATAAATAGAGTTGCCTTCTTTATAAGGTTTTTGAACTAAACCTCTTTCATTTATATTGTGAAGTTCGTTGTTTAAAATATTATGAACAGGGAGTCCCCACCCTTCTGAACTATCAAAACCCAAACATATAACAGGACTTTCTCTATCATAATAAACCCCAATCCAAGCTATAGTATTTTCTATTTTCGAACTAAGGTATTCTATTTTAAAATAGTGTCCTACATAATTTGTTTTTGTAGTTGTTTTATTAAATTTCAGTTTAAAGTTCTCTTCTTCTCTCTCAATATTCTTTTTAAGAGCCTCTGTAAGTAAATACAGAGAATACATTCCTTTTAAATCCATTTTTTTGTTGATTTTAACAATTGAACAAACACTTTTTAAATAACTTAAATATCCTTCCCAAAATTCCTTTTCAGTATTATCTTGTGGCAAATTTTCTTTGATATAGTCATAAAACTGCTCCCAAGTTTTAAATTTTATATTTTTAACCTCATCTATATACTCTATATTATATTCTTTACATTTTTGTTCTATGTAAGAATTTGTAATAGAGTAATTTGCGATATATCCAAAGTTACTGCCTTCTGTTTTATATTCTCTAATATAGTCAAAATGATGACCTTCGTCGCTTTTTTTGACTTCTACCAAATAAATCTTTAGACTCCTTGTCCTGTCAAGTACTTCTATATAAAAATCAACACGGCTGTTCCCTTTTGACCACTCTCTATCAAATGTAATTAAATTTGAAAAATCAACATTAGGGAAGAAAAATTTAAGAAATAATTCTTTAAACTTTTCAGAGGTCTCACACATTGCCCAAGTTATATCAGACAGGTCATTTTCATTACTTTTTCGGTAAGACAAGTTGTATAAAAAATTTTGAATCATAATTATTTTAATTTAAATTATACAAAGTTAATTAATCTTGAAAACCTTCCCAAGCCAAGCAATAAGATTACGCCAATAAGATGGTTTCGCCTTTTTCCAAGTCAAATAATGAAATTGAGATAATATTGAAAATCCGTTATTTCTGTATTTTTTACTGATTTTATCGGTATCAACAATGATAGTATTTGGGGCTAAACTTTTTAATTCTTTTCGTAATTCTTTAAGTTCTTGTTGTCTTTTTATTCCGTACTCAAACGCAAAAGGCAAGCCTAATACCATTGTAAAATCTCGGTTCTGACTTTTTAATAAATTCCCTATTAATCGCATTAGTTTTACACCTGTTTTTTCTTTGGTTTCGGAATAGGACAAACCCAACAAAAAAATAAAATCGTAGTCTTTTTCAAAATATTGAACAATTGCTTGTTTGTTTTCACTATTAATCCACTCGCAATGATAATCTTCATAAGTTTCATTATCAATAACGAGATACTTTGCATTTTTTTCTTTTTCTAAAAATGGTTTAAGGCTGTTTTTCCCCGCTCCCCCTAAACCCACAAAACACCGTTTTTTCATATTACTGTATTATATTTAAATCAAGTTTTATTAAATTTTTCAACTTGCTCAATTCTGTAATTGAATCGGTATTTTTAACGGATATGTATAAATGCCTTAACTTACTCAAGTTGTCAAGTGCTTCAATTTTTTCAATAGGATTACCTTGTAAAAACAAGTACTCTAATTTGACTAAGTTCTCTAACCCCTTAATTTTTGAGATGGTATTACCAGAGTATTGATATGCAAGCCTTACTTCTCCTATCTTATGACCTATTGGATTAATGTAAGATGCCTCCTTAAATTCTTCAATTAAATTACATCCCAATGATAAAAGTTTTAATTTTGTTAAGTTATCTAAACCTTCGATTTTCTCTATTTTATTCAAAGATAAATCCAAATATTCTAACTCTTTAAGAGTATCTAAATTTTCGATTTTTTTAATTTTGTTATTTCCTAAATTCAAATGCTTTAACCCTTTAAGAGCTTCTAAGTTTTCAATTTTTTCTATATCTCCATGTATGCTTATTTTTTTTATATTTTTTAAATGTTCAAAGCCTTTTGTTGTTTGAGGTTTCCAAGAACCACATTCAAACTCTTCTAACTCTGTAAAAAAGCTCAACAAATCAGAATTTTTCATCTCCAATACTGTTAATTTTTTTACTTTTCAAAGATTTGGATATTTTTCAATACCTTCAATATCAGATAGTGATAACTCCTCTAAATTAGGTATAGTCTCCAACCCTATAACTCTTTTTAAAGGAACAGAGCAGTATGCATTAAAGATTTTTAGTTTTTGCAAACCTTGTACATTTACCTCCTCAAACACATTATTTTCCGTTTCTACATCTAAAACTTCCAGTTTAGACAGTTTTGATAAATCTAATTTAAAATTTTCGTTATAGTCATATAGTTCACTTATATTTACCCTCTTTATATTATTTTCAATAGGGGTTGTTGTTAATGGGTTTTCATCGTAAAACAAATCATCAAAAAGCAAATCTAATCTTTCAGTTAGTACTGGTTCTTCTTTTCTTAAATCTTCCATTTTATTATATTTTAAAATTATTGTACCGCAAAAATAAATCTGCTTTACGCCAAACTGTGGCGTGATAAAAATATTCTTGAGCGACACGCTTAGGCGTAGTTTCTCTTTAGTTTTGTAGAAAAAGAGAAAATGGCAACGCAGATTATTCAAAACGAGGAGCATTATAGTAAGGTACTGCAAAAGGTTCAAGGCGTAAAACATACGCTTTGGATAGCAACTGCTGATATTAAGGATTTGCACGTTAAATTAGGATTTTCAGTAGTGCCTTTTTTGTCGGTTTTATCAGCTTTGACACGCAGAAAAGTTGGCGTAAGACTTTTGTATGCCAAAACGCCGGGTGCGAATTTTAAGCGAGATTTTAATAAATATCCGAATTTAAAAAATGGCGTTGAACAATTGCTTTGTCCTCGTATTCATTTTAAGATGATTATTTTCGATATGCAGGAGGTTTACATTGGTTCGGCAAATCTAACCGGAGCCGGTCTGGGTATGAAAAGTAAAAATCATCGTAATTTTGAAACCGGCATTTTAAGTAACGAGCCCCATTTGCTTAATTCTGCTATTGAACAAATAGACCGACTCTGGATAGGCGAACATTGCAAAACCTGTAAACGAAAAGCTTATTGTCCTGCCCCGATTGTTTGATTTTTTTATCGCTCGTCGCTTTTCCAATCTACATAATATCCATAACCACTTAGATAAAATCGCATCTTTGAATTTTCAATAGTTTGTTCAACCAACTTGATAGTTTCAATAATTTTATCAAGCCGATTTGCAAAGGTTTTATAAGGTAAGCTTATTTCTAATACCATTGTTTTCTTCATTTTCACTTTTAGCAAACAAGATTTTTCCTTAAACTTTAGAAGGTATAAGTATCCGTTATCTGTCATTATTTTATCAATAACAATACGGATACTATCTTGTGCAATTTGTCTCAGTTTATATTGCTTTTTAATGTTTCGCGAAAAAGAATAATATTCCGAAACTCCCTCCGAATAGAAAATAGGGAAGGCTTGTAGAAATTCATAAAGCCTTTCGGATAGCATTTCTTTGCTAGAAAAAGAATACCAGTTATTTAGGATGTTTATGTGATATGTTACATTATAATTTTTTAGCGTAATTACGGTGATACCCTCAATAAGAAATAGTATTTCAGCTATTTTTCCATTAGATTCTCGAACAATTTCTTTTTTCATATTCGGGAACGCCCAGATAACACAATCTTCTAGAAACTCAGAATATTCGTTGTCTTTAAAAACAACAGGGCTTTCATTGTCATTTTCTTTCCATAATGTTTGTTCTAATAAGGTACTCAGTATAATGTCCCAAAATTCGCATTCTGCTGATTGCCAAAACTTCTCTTTTAATTCAAAAACCTTCATAAGCATTTGTTTTTTTCAAAAATATCTTGACAACAAGCCAAACGATGTCGCTTTAAAATATTTTCTTTTTCACAGCGACGCAGTTTGGCTTTTTAGGTGCTTAGTTTTGTTATTAGAATCATAAAATACAAAACGAGATGAACACTATTTATCTAAAAAACAACCTTATAGCCATTGGAGGTTATAAAAATGCAGGAAAAACGGTATTTGCTCTACAATTAGCCAATTGTATTGCAAAAAATGAAAAAGTTTTATTTCTAAGTTGGCAAGATTATGAGAAGAGTTTGCAACGTAAAATATTAAATTTCAGCGATAAAGTTGCTGACAATTTGAACATAAATACACAGTTCGACTATTATTCAGTTACGGGCTTTATAAAACTCATAGAGGTTATAGAAAAACAAGCTTATACGACCCTATTTATAGATGATGTCAATTCGTTCAAATATGGCACAATATCTCATTCCTACTACGATTATGAAAATAACGCAATCATTGAAACTCTAAAATATATTGCTGATAAATATAACATTAGAGTCATTTTTACTTTGCGTATTCCGGAATCTGAAGACCTAAGAATTTCGCTCCGTGATTTTGCATGGTCAAGACTGATAATCAATGATTGTGAGCAAGTTCTATCCGTTTACAAAGATGAAGAATTAGACGATAATTTTTTACATTTGTCATACCTGAAAGATGAAAGTCTTGAAATTCAGAATGAAATAATTAATTTAAGAGCTATAAATTGTGGAGAATACCGATAAAACAAACTTAGAGAAATTAAAGGACTTACTACAAAAAACGGAACAGGTAAGAACAAAATACGAGGAAAAGCAAAACGATGAGTTGTTTAATATTTTCTTAGCCCTACACAGGATAGATGATGAGGTTCGTTTGCATTCTCGCTTTATTGCCTATTTGCTTTC
>PDWI01007370.1_pt1 | contig 16228 bp, 5 predicted proteins | sample 1430891 | NCBI WGS metagenome assembly PDWI01 (sample SAMN01162508, study PRJNA174530) | Oral metagenome, whole genome shotgun sequencing project. | biome: Marine environment; feature: Marine mammal; material: Swab sample of the gingival sulcus; isolation source: swab sample of gingival sulcus...
AACACTAGAAATTATTACAAGCTTTAAGACTCCACGCCTTCGGCTCTGAGTGACAAAGCTTGTTAATTTCTATAGTGTTTCAAAGCGTGGAATCTTAATCTGCAGTTTAATTAAAGATTGGTATAAGAAGTTTATATTGGCAATTGTTTTATTATTTATTAAGGGGGAAAACATGAAAAAGGTTTTATCGTCAATGTTGATATTGACACTACTACTTGGTCTGATGTCTGGTTTTAATTTTGCATCTTATGCTGATGAAGTAGATTTGCTTAATGGCTATCTACTTTCTACTCATGATGAGTATGACAGCCATGTTGTTGCTAAGTGGAATGCTGATAAGTCAGAGCTTATTGTCAGAGGTCATGGTGCAATTAGGGAAGACAAGTGGTTTAAATTAGGTCAGTCATTTGGAAATAGAAACTTCCGCACGGATTTAGAAAGTGATTTTCTAAGTGGTTGGCATGGCACAGAGGATTTTGATATACGATTTGAGCTGGAATATGTAGGTGAGGGTAGGCCTTTGTTCATGAATGCCTCTATCGAGAGAATGTTCATGGATTTTGATGGCAATGTCATCTTTGACTCTGGTTTAATTCTTGGTGAAAACTTTGTTACTATGGGTATGTTCCATGGGGCAGAGAAGGTAAAAAATGTAGAAGTTAATGTTTCAAAGGCTTATAGTATTGACTATATGTTTGAGGGCTCTAACGTAGAGAATGTGAGCATTTACAACCATAGAGATGTCAATAATCTATCTGCTAGAAAAATATTTGAAGATGTCCATACATTAAAACACGTGAAGTTTAGAGGGCTAAAAGATGTTCATATTGCTCCAAATACGTTTGTAGAAGACTACTTAGCTATTGACAGAACGGATGGTACAGTCAAAGAGATTGCGAAAGAAGATGTCTTTTTACCACTAGATAACCATAAATATGAATTAATCATCAAAAGTTTGAGTGCTAATACAATTATATTAGATAGACAAGGGTTTACTCTTTCTGCTGATGATGACGAAAATAGCAATGTAAGAGCGTATTTAAATAGGGATGAGGAAACGATTTTTATCAGTGGTTATGGATATATCGATGAGCTCAAATGGGAAGAAATGGGCAGATCACTTGGTGAAAATAATTTTCTGACTGACTTAGATGCTGGATTTTTTAGTGGTTGGCATGGCACAGAGAACTTTGGCATTTTCTTTACTCCTGATAGTGGTAAGACAATAGGTATAAACAACAATATTGAAAAGATGTTTAAGGATTTTGATGGCAAGGTAACCTTTGGCAGGAGATTTACAATAGGCGATGCTAAGTATATTGGTTCAATATTTGCTGGTTCTACAAATATCAAAGAGTTTAGAGCTGATATATCTGGCGCGAAATCTCTGGATTATCTCTTTTCTGACTCAAAAATTGAAAGTGTCAGACTAGATGTAAAAGACAACACAAAAGATGTCTCAGCAAAAAAACTCTTCCACAACGTGAATACCCTTAAATATGCTTATTTTAAAGGTCTTAAAGATGTCGTGATAGAGCCTAATACTTTTATTGGTGATTATATCGTCGAAGATGAGACTAGTAGGGAAAGTATCCATGTCAAAAAAATGGATAGAGTTGTGTTGAAGGACAATCATAGTTATGCACTATATTTGGAAAAGAATTTAGCTTTTGCTACCATTAATAAAATACCACCACAACAGTATACAGGAAAACTAATTACGCCAGAAATTACGATTACCTTTTCAGATGGCACTGTCTTGGAAGAGGGTAGAGATTACACGCTAACTTATCGAAATGCTACAAAACTTGGTAGAGCAGATGTCCTTGTAAAGGGAAAAGGCGACTATTATGGTTCTATTGTTCTTCCATTTAGTATTGTAAAGAAGGTATATGAACACAAGGATGATTATAAAGACCTCATCCATTCAAAGATTATTTACAAAGACCTTGACATTAGTAGATGGTATATGAAGGGTATCAATTACGCTGTAAACCTTGGTATTATGAATGGTGTTGGGAATAATAATTTTGACACTGCTAGCCCTATCAACAAGGCGATGATTACCACTATTCTACACAGGTTGTCAAAAGATGGTAATGTGAACATGCCAGCAAGTTACTTTAATGATTTAAAGGAAGGTAAGTGGTATACTGAAGGTGCTAAGTGGTCAGTCAGAAATGGCATTGCCTATGAGAATGGCAAAGGGGAGTTTAGACCTACAATGAAACTTGGTAGGCAGTATTTCGTAGAAATGCTTTACAATTATGCTAATTATAAAGGGTATGATGTCAGTGTGCGTGCTGATTTGAGCAGATATGTTGATGCCAATAAGCTCTATGAGAAGACAAGACCAGCTATGGAGTGGGCAGTCGCTGAAGCAATTATTTATGGTACTTCTGATACTACATTAAGCCCTGATGGTACGACTACAAGGGCTGAAATGGCTACTATGCTTATGAGATTTATTGATCGATATGACAGATAGAAGACTTAAACCAAAACTTGTATAAGATACAAATACCCCCTAGTTCACCACGAACTAGGGGGTTTTAAGTAGCAATTTATCTTATACTAATTTTTAATTAAACTGTACATTGTCATTCAGAGCTTATGAAAATCTTATAAGACATTAAAATCGCTAAGATTCCACGCCTTGAAACACTATACAAACTCACAAAGTCTGTCATTTTCGAAGACCTAGTAATGAGCAGTAAAAGACGACTGAATAATATGTTGAGCTTGCTTTAGACTGTATACTAACATCAAATTTATAATCCAGAAGAGAGTACCTCCACGTAAAACTGACGTTTTCCGTTACGTCGACCGCTTCGCTTCTAATAGCTAATAACTTGTAATATCATAAATATGAGCAAGCTCATTTTATGAATTAAAAGTCATTATCTGCTTAAAAGTCATTATCTGCTCTCTTCTCGGGTTTCGAAAATTAGGACGGCAGTCCGAACCTTCCTGAAACACTTTATCCCATGCTAGATTCCTACGTCGCTTTAGAAACAAGAAGAGAGTCATGCCCCACGAACAATAAATTGTTCGAAGGTTCGACCGCTTCGCTTCAAATAGCAAATAACTTATAATATCATAAATATGAGCAAGCTCATTTTATGAATTAAAAGTTATTAGCTGCTCTCTTCTTGGGTTTCGAAAATGACAGCAAGGGATACGGTGTTTCTGGTGGGTCATGACTTGCTTCGAAGCATAAGGCTCGACGTAGGAATCTAGACTTTGTAAAAGTTTGTAGTGTTTCATAGGCTCTGAATGACAACGATTTTTCTCTTATTTAGATTTTCAAAGCGTGGAATCTTAATGTGCAGTTTTAACTGAGATTAGTATTATTTATAAATCTGTTCTACTATTTCATTTAATTGGTTTACATTGTTTAGTAGACCTTTTGAAGCAGATGTTATCTCGTTTATTGAAGCATTGATACTTAGGTTGATTTCTGAAATCTCTGTAGTACTTGCAGTACTCTCTTGGACAGAGGCTGATGTTTCTTCTAGAGACATATTTATGTCCTTTACAGAACTTTGCATACCACTTAACTTCTCAGCAATTTCCATGGTGATACCTGATAAGTGTTTTGAGTCATCTAAGTAGTTGTTTCCAATGTCATTCATAGAATCATAAGTATGAGTTAACTCATCATCTACAAATGATAGTAGTGTTTTGCTTCGATCAATTAGTTCTTCAATAACAGATTTTGTTTCGTCAATCAGTTGATTGATTTCAACAACGGTATCTGATGAATGAGCTGCAAGTTTCCTCACTTCTTCTGCCACGACTGCAAATCCCTTACCTGATTCTCCAGCTCTTGCTGCTTCAATGGCTGCATTTAAGGCAAGTAAATTGGTCTGTTCTGAAATATCTTGGATTACATCAGCAAGTCCAGATATTTGCTCAATAATTTTAGCTCTTTCTAGTGATGAGGTGATATCTTTTTCGATTTCTCTGTATTTAACTTGAGCTTTCTTTTTCGAACTGGCAATATTTTCTTTGGTTTCTTCGGCTCTTTTTTCGATTACTTCTGATTTTTCTTCACTTTCCTTTGAAAGGGTAGAGATAGATTCTAGCTCTACTGCAATACTCTGACCTTCTGAAGCTATTTCGTCAGTAGAGTTTGAGATACTTTCCATCTTTTGACTAATGTCTTCACTTGACTGAGATATGTTTTTACTGATTTCAAATATCTTTTCACTGCTCTCTGTTAGCATAGTAGATTCACTTGTCAGTATTTGAGACTGAGTTCTGATATTTTCAACGGCATAACTTAGAGAGTCTGACATTTCTTTTAAGTTATAACCAAGCTCTGAGATTTCATCTTTACGTTTTAGTATAGCAGGCTTTAGGGTAGCCTTGAAGTTGCCACTTGCTATTTCTTCAGAGAATTCTGCTATGCTTCTAATAGGTTTTGATATGTGATTTCTTACCGTTATAAATATTACTATGAGTGAAATTACAAGTGCTATTACTCCAATTAACGTAAATCTCTTGAACAAATTATGAGCTGCTCTGTTGACGACATCAGCTGGTACTGCTATGCCGACAACCCATTCAGTTGCATCGATTTTCGAACTGATACCATAGTAGTCTTCTCCTTTTATTTTACAATTGACTACTTTATCAGTGGTATCAAGTGCTTTGTAAATTGGATATCCAGCAGCTTTTACTTCTTTGTCCTTTGCATTTTTTGATATTATTGTTTCATCTTGATGCGATAGGATGTTGCCATCTTTATCCATAAGAAAGGCAAAGCCTTTTCCGTCGGCAATTTTGATTTCTCGATCATATCAGATACTTTTTTGAGGCTTATATCAGCTGATATAACACCCCATACATCGCCCTTAGCACTGATGAGGGGTTCAGATATACTGATGATGTGTTGGCCAGTACTTGCATCTGTAAAAGGTGCAGTAAAGTATTTTCCACCTGCTTTAATTGCTCCTTTGTACCAATCTCTTGTAGTTCCATCAAAATCATCAGGTGCTACCCAACCTGAGCCATCTAAAAATGGAACTCCTTTCACTTGAGCATAGACGTCAATTATGGCATCATCTCCTTCAAACGTGGAAAAATTTGTACCTTTTAGGTCTTTGATATCTGTGATATTGTTTTTTATCGACAAATTTGTTGCATGGACTACCTTGTATTTTTCATCAATCCAACCATTTATAGTTCCTTTTACAACAGCTATACTTTTTCCCATTATGGTATAGTTGTCGTTTTTAGCCTGTTCTTTAGCAGAAAAATAGCCTATAATTGAAATTGTACCTATAAAAATACTGAATATTATAGAAAAAATAATAAGTAGTTTTGTTCTAATTTTCAATGTCTTCCTCCTTTTTAGTCAATTGTTTTATTAATTATCTCTTACTACTGGGAATTTATTATCGGCAAGGCTTGGATTTCCATTAGTATTTTTTTAAACATGTTTAAAAAAAATTTACCCTAGACTCACAAAAATAATTTTTATGAGTCTAGGGTAGGTATCAATTATTATAAAAGCATTTGTTAGAGGACTATATCTGAGACTACTCTGTCTTGGAATATAGTGACTAAATAGTCTTTGACCTTTAGGTGTTCATGGTGGTCTTTGTAGACGTTATAGTCTTCTAGGTTATTAAATCTTGTTATTAGAGCTACTTCTCTTTCCAGCTCATTTGGCTGGTTTTCAGCTAAACCAAGTTCAATGGATTGTAGTTCTGGGATTACACTTTTTAGACTGTACAGTTTTTCTCTAGCTGTTTTAAACTCTTCTTCTCTGTTTTCTCTATTTTTGAAATTCCATAATACGATATGTACGTACATATTTTTCTCCTTTCTTCATAGCATAAAAGGAGCTTTTTCAATAAAACTATTGTCATTCAGAGCCTATGAAACACTACATATTAATGCGAATGCTTAGATTCCTACGTCGCTGTGCTCCTCTGGATGACATCAGGGTTAGCTTCGCAGAAAGAGCATTTGCATTAATTTGTATAGTGTTTCAAGGCGTGGAATCTTAATAGTTTTATCTATTGAAATAGCTCCCTTTATTTATACCTCATTTATGGCTATTTTACAAATTTTTTGATAAATCTTTCAAAAATTGTTGCCATTTGTGCTCTGTTGGCACCAAGTTTACCACCTAACTTTGTACTGCTTATGCCTTCAATGATGCCATTTTTCACAGCCCATTTCATTGGTGCAACCGCGTAGTTTGGCAGTTCTTTAAAGTCTTTGTAAGCACTTAAATCTTGGTTTGAATCTAGATTGTATTTCTTGTACTTTGCATATCGGTATAGAATAGTTACAAACTGCTCTCTAGAGAGGTCAGCATTTGGTTTAAATGATTTGTCTCCATAGCCAGATATTATGCCATTTTTTTCGCCCCAGTAGATTGGCTTTGAATACCATTTACCATCTTCTACATCAGTAAACATTCCTGAAGATTCAACTTCTTCATTATTAGATAGCCTATTTAGCATTGTGACTATCATAGCTCTTGTCGCATTTTTTCTTGGGCTAAATGATGTCTTGCTTGTACCTTTCATAATGTTGTTTTGGATTACAAATATTATAGAATTTGAGTACCACATATCAGCTTTTGTATCTTCTAGTACAACATTATCCACAGTTAGTTTTCCATCTTTTTCACCAACTGTGATACCACTGCCTTTTGGAAGGGTAGGCTCTGGAACGTCTATTGGAGGAGGTATAATACCACCATTTCCGCCACCATTGTTTCCGCCATTGTTTCCACCATTGTTTCCACCATTACCATTGTTATTGCCAGTTCCATCTTCTCCGATTTTTACTAGCAGTGCTTTTTTGCTTCTTAACTGTTCAAGAGCAGCATCAATTTCACTTTGTGTCGCTAGTTTGTTCTTTAGAACCTTATTTGCCTCTATAAGAGCTAGTCTGAAATCATGTCTTGCTTCCAGTTCATACTCTAGTAGGTTTATGTTGTATGCTTCTTGGTATTCCTGTTCTAGAGCAGTTTTATTGGTTTTTCTACTTATTTTGCTAATTTTAACTTTTAGGAAGTTCTTGTACTTACTAACGTCATCTTTTGTGCTATCTTCATCTTGCTTCATCTCTTCAGTAGATGTGCAAAGTATTTCTAATGCATTTATCGCTGATTCTGGTTCATAATTCTCTCTGTCATTAATGATAGCGTACGCTTTAGTTAGTAGTACGTTTAGCGCTGTAAAGTCAAGAGAACCATCAACTTTTGTGAGATTGTCAATTGCTCTTTGAAGCATGATAATTGTTTCTTCAATGTGTTTTGCTGTATTGTGCTCAGGTGCATCTGATTTATAAGTCATACTAGCACCTTCTATGGCAGCAATTAGAAACTCTCTAGATTCTGGTGTGTAAGTATCATCTGTATTGTTGTAAATCTCTTGTGCTTCATCGATTTTTTCCTTTAGCTCTTCTTTAGATGGACCTTCCACTTTGATGACGAGTTCATCAATTGCCTTCTTCAGTGCTAGAGCAAGACTATCTACTTCTTCTTGAGTAGCATCTTCATTATTGACTAATTTTTGAGCGTTGTATAGCACTACTTCAAATAGTTCCCAAGAGTTTAATGTGTACTTGTGTTCACTTAATTTTTCACCTTGTTTTACATAGACGTTGAGTAGTTCTTTGTCAATGAAAACAGGGTCTGACTCAATGCCATTTTCTAGAGATATTGTCAGTGTTTTTCTGTTGTACTTAAATTCATGAGTTTGTTTTCTTGTGCCATATCCTGTGTTGTCATAATCTTTAGTATATACATCAAATTCTAGTTTATTGACGAGTTTGACATTTGTTTTTTGGTCTTCGCCAGCAGCAAATTTGACATCATAGCTTGTTCTATGTACATCACTACCAATTAGTGTTACCGTCAATGCGCCTTCATAACCATTTCTATTTAGGTTTATGTTGTAGCTCTTTTCTCTCTTCTTGACTATTGATAGAGCGGTGAGTGCTGTATCAGTACCAATAGAGTTGTTTTCGATGATTAGATATTTTTGTCCACTGTATTTGACTACATATTTGTCTTTATCTATGTCTCTTACAACAATTCTATACTTTCCAGGTTTAACGTATCCTTCATAGTTGTCAGTACTTAGGCCTTCTTCATTGATATAAGGCGTTAGCTCTGTTTCAGCTCCAGTATCAAGGTTGACGATAAATAGTTTGAACATAGCGTTTAGACCATTTGTTACATTAACTGTAGCCTTACCTTTACCTTTTCTTCTAAAGTGAATAATTTCTTCATGGTTGTAATCATCTTCACCTATAGTGAAAGTGATAGGGCCTTCTTCTTTTAGCTCGTAATTCTCATCGATATTTGAGATGACGATGCTATAAGTTCCTGGCTCTAAATTGTACTCATCAACAGGTTGTCCAGAAGCATCTAATACTTCGTAGTCAAACATATCTGTTGTGATAGAGCCTCCATCAAGGGCAGGAATTAGGATAAGCATTCTTTCAGAGCCTGATTTTATAGATTTATCTAGTCTGATAGAAATTGTATTGTAAGCAAAGTCGCTAATTTTTAGGTTGTAGTCGCTTAAAATTGCGCCATTTGGCAATTTACATACGTTGTTATCATCAAAGTCATATACTAGCGGATTTCCCTCTTCGTCCTTGTCAACTTTAGATACTATTTCTGCTTTTCTTACACCAGTACCACCTTCGTTGTCGATGACTGTTTCTAAAGCGTATTCACTACTTGCTTCGTTGTATGAACTCTTGATAATTCTTGGGAACTTTGTATCAAGGGTAAATGGTAATATAACGCTTTGCTCAAGTTGGCTTTCTCCATCAGGTTTTACGTTTATTTTTATCTTGTATTCACCGTCTTCAGCTTGTTCACCATTACTTTTAACGCCATCCCAAGACCACTTTGAGTATGTTTGGGTGAAGTTTGGTCCACCAAATGGTCCACCAATAAAGTAGTTTTTCATACCAAAATTGTCTTCTAATGTGTTTGTGTAGATAGGGTAGCTATACTGAGTATCAGACTTGTGGTGGATAGATAGAGAGAAGTCTTTGAAGTTTCTCAAGAACGTTCCCACAAAGTACATTTTATCAGCAAAGCCATCGTTATTTGGTGAAAAGGCTATCTTGTCTTTTCTGTAGTTTGGATTATCGTATGTGCTAGTAGGCATTTCTCCTAGTGCTACTGGGTCAGCTTGTACTCTGGCAGCTAGGTGTGTGAAAGGGTAGGCTATTCTATCTGAAAACTCGTAATATAGTGGTCTGTCTCCGCCTTCGAGTTGGTCATATATGCTTGGTTCTACTATGTCTAGCTCATCCCAAACACCTTTAAATCCTACAAAAGGTGCATTTATTTTCTGGTCGCCATTTGTTTGGTCGAAGAATACATAGCCCTCTAGGAAATAGCCGTTTTTCATCTGGCTATTTAGTTCATTAACTTCATTATCTGTTAGCTCAAAAGAAAGGGTAAATTCAGCTTCTCCATTACCAGAAACACTGATTGTCTTTTTATCATTACTTGTATTTCTAAGCTCATTAGGGTGAAGTGTTACATGTCCTTCTTTGACTTCATCTGAACTTAGCACACCATAGTATTCAAAGGTTCTCTCGTCTTCTGAATAGTTTTTGAGTTTTCCTGTAACAGTTACTGTGTTATTTTTAATATTACCTAAGTTAATGCTTGATATGTTGTTTGTTCCAATTACTATGACATCGGAATTAGTCGCCTTGTTTAGGCTCATTAGTCCAGCACCTTGTCCTCTAGGAGAACCATATGCACCATTAGAAAATTGGTGAGGAGTTGCTGTACTCATGAGTAGATTTTTGATAAGTAGGTGTTTCTCATCTCCTGTTATAGTTGGAAAAGTCTTTTCTACATATTCTTTGACGATGGCTATACCACCAGCTACGTGTGGTGTAGCCATTGATGTTCCACTCATTACCTTGTATTTTCCATTGTTGATACTAGAGTAAATTTTACCACCTGGAGCAGAAATATCAGGCTTTAGGTTTCCTTCTTCTGTTACACCCCAGCTAGAGAAGTTAGATAAACTGTAGCCTGTTGGGTTTGCAACTACTTGTTCCTCTGGTGAAATTTTGATTTCTAGTTCTGGGTTATCAATTAGATATGCACCATCTTCTTTGCTGATAAACGCTGATGGTATAGTGATTTCATCCTTGTCAAGGCCTGCCATATTGAAGACTGGACCATCAGTATTGTCGTATACGATGGCAGCAGCAGCACCTTTGTCTTGTGCTCTCTTCACTTTGTCGTAGAACGTAAAGTCGCCTTCTCCTTCTTTGTTACCACGTTTGATAAGGGCAAATTTTCCGTTTAGGTCTTTTCCATCGTAATCTGATTCATATCCATAGTCAACATGTACATATCCCTTGTATTCTGTTGGTACAGCTTTGTCATCTGTTGCAGAGAAGATGATTGTTTTATTGCTATTTTTTATTAGGATTGCTTTCTCAATAATGTGAGTGTTATCCACTGAAGCAACGGACATTGAAATTTCTGCAACAGAAGGGGAGTTGATAAGACCATAGTTTGGGGTATTTGGATTAGGTCCTTCAAGTACACCAAATCCCATAAATCCATCGTTACCAGCAGCTATTGCCACGACAATACCAGCAGCTTTTGCGTTGTTTAGGGCGTTCATTGTTGTATCTTCTAATCTGCTGTCGGAAGTTCCTGTAGCACCAAGACTCATATTGATGCTATCAGCTCCTAGTTTTACTGCATCATCAATCGCTTTGTTGTAAATCTCTGGAGTTGTTCCACCGCCAAAGATTCCGCCGCCAAAAACTCTCATGATGGCTAGCTGTGCATCTGGAGCAACACCTTTTATGATGTTATTTTGTGAATTTGCAGCAATGATACCTGCTACGTGCATTCCATGAGAGCTTTCACTTTCCTCTTTTACATTAGTGTTTCTCTCTGCGTAGTTGAAGGCAAATGGGATCTTTTCACTGTACCACTTCCCTGTGCTTAGGTTATTACTTGTTATTACATTTTGTACAGAGACCTCATCAGTGTATTTTCCAGAGCCATTTTCAAATACGCCAAAAATTTCGTGCTCTGGGTCTGCACCTGAGTCAATAATGGCAATGAGGGAGCCTTTACCTGTATAGTTTTTAAGCCATGCAGATTGTGCATTTATCATCTGGTTACTAGAGTTATCTCTAGTGTTGTACATATCTGCCTTTGCTACCTTTGGAGCAGGTATTACTTTGTTGATTTCCATGCTTTTAACTTCTGCTAAGCCAGCTATTACTTTAGCTTGCTCATAGGTAGTTGAAAGAGCAAAGCCGTTGAGTACGGTGTCATATGTAGTAGTTACTTCGTAGTCAAGTGCGTTGTCATCCATCATGCTTAGTAGGATGGCTTGTGACTCTGAAGCGTAAGTAAGTTGTTCTTGTAAATTGTTTTTAATGTTTTTCAATTCAGGCACACTTAGTCCATGAACTTTTTCCATTACCTTGCCGTCGATTTCTACTATCACAGAAATCTCGTCTTGGTCTTCAAATTTACCATCTGCTTGTCTAACTAAACTCTTAAGTACCTTTGTCTCTACTGTAGTACTAGCTTCAGTATTGTCTGCAAATATTGAAGCTTGTGGAATCAGTAGGGATAAAATTAATAGGGCACTTAATAGTTTTCTTGTGATTAATTTTGTCAAATTATCTTCCTCCTGTTTTCTAATAATTTTCCTGTTTTTTAGCTTTCTTTAAATACAGGCTAAAGAGTAGCCCATGAGAGAACTACTCTTTAGTATAGCTTAGTTATTTAAGTTTTGCAATTCTTGATAGAATGATTGCAACTTGTGCTCTTGTAGCAGTACCTTTTGGATCTAGACCTTGTCCTGTTCCCTTGATGATACCGTTTTCAACTGCCCAGTTCATAGCCTCTACAGCATAATCTGATACCTCTGAAGCATCAGCAAATCCAGAAATTGCACTGTCATCATTTGCCTTTACTCCTCTAAATGTAGTCATATATCTGTAGATAAATGTAGCTAATTGCTCTCTTGTAACTTTGTCGTTTGGTGCAAATTTATTGCCATATCCTTTCACTATGTCATTCTCATGTGCCCAGTTTATAGCATCAGAATAGTACTTATCATCACCAACATCTGTGAAGTTAGACACAGATTTTGCAGTATCACCTTTTAGTCTTTGTAGTACTGTGACTATCATTCCTCTAGTCATAAAATCTTTTGGACTGAATGTCTTTTCTGAAGTTCCTTTGAACAGTTTTTTCTCTACTGCGTAGTTTACGCCTTCGTAATACCAGTCATCTTCTTCTACGTCGTCAAACTGTTGAGCAGCAGTTCCAGCTAGTGGTGTTTCATCATCTGGTATAGTAGGATTTGAGTTAGCATTTCCTGCACCAGCGTTGTTTCCACTTCCACTGTTGTTTACATAAGGTGTTTTTCCATCAAGGTCAAATACTAGTCTAGCTTTTTGTGCCTCTGGCATACCTTCAACAGTCATCTTCACCATGTATTCTGACTTGATTTTGTTAACAGTTATATTGATGTTCTTTGCATATGTTACGCCGTTTTCTGTTGCTTCTTCATTTGCTATACTTTGGATGTTTTCATCAACTTTAATTAGCTCTTTGATGCCTGCAGTTATAACACCAACTTTTATTGGGTTTGTAACTAGCTTGATTGTGTAGTTTGAGCCGTTTCTAGTAATCTTAGCTTTTCTATTGTCAGCAAAAGCTCTATTGCCCATAGATGCAACATCTTCTAGTTCTTTCATCATTGTTACATCTACTAAGTAAGTCTTGCCGTCTTCAAATCCGTAGTTAGTTTCTCCTTGACCATTACCATTTCCGTTTCCACTTCCACTGCCTAAGCTAGTAGGGTCGAAGTCATTGTTCCAGTCAAGTAGTAGTACAGCTGGTGTGAGGTCTTCGTGACCAGATATCTTGGGTGATAAACCAAATTTAATGTCAAGTTCTGCATCCTTCTCACTGCCAAGTGTTACCATGTCAGCAGGTAGTTCAAATGTGAATGTGCCATCTTTACCAGCTACTGCTGTAGCAGCGACAAAGCTACCGTTTAATTTAACTTTTAGCTCATCAACACCAACGGTCATATCTTTCGTAGTCAAGTCATTGAATGTAATAGTTGCTGTGTAATTTACGTCATTTACTGCTTTGTACAGTTTAAGATTATGGTCGATTGAATTATTTGCCATAGAAAGACCTGATTTGTCATCTTTTAGTACATATGCTTTTACTGTCTTTTCTATTGGCTTGTTATCATAGTTAGTGTAGTCAAATACTAAGTCAGCACTTGGTTTCATAGGCATTTGAGAACTGCTGATTTTAATAGTCAATCTTTCAGGCCTATCATTTAGCTCAAAGGTGAATTCTCTGTTGTATTCTCCTATAGCAGGTGTTGAATTTATTTTTTGTCCCTTTACTTCAATGTAGTCAATTTCTGCTGTTTGTCCAGCCATTGTAGTAGGTTTAAAACTCACTTTGTAGGTGTGCTTTCCATCTTTTTCTTCATAAAGTGCAACAGGGTTTAAACTGCTAGCAGCTACACTAGGATCATTTGTTCCCTTTTGCATTAGTTCTACTGGAATTTCAGAGAAGTCGTTGTTTGCATCTGATTTTGCTGTGACTGTTTGTCTAATAGTAAATTCTTTTGTCCAGCCAAATATGCCGTTGATGTATAAGTCTTTAACGATGACATATTCTTCCCCAGCTTTCATGTTAGGATCTTCAAAGAGTTGAATTTGTCCATCTACATCATTTTTGTTGCCTTCTTTATGTAGTACTAGTTCACCATTGTTTTTCGTGATTGTTGTGCTAACTTTCCACTCAGCATCTTTATCGTTTAGAATAGCCTGTATTGCCTTGTCTCTTGCTTCATCTCTGTTAACATTATGTATGTCTCTACCAATTTTTAATAGATAGTCTTCAAACTCATCTGATGTCATAAATACTTCTTTTGCATCATCATTAAAGAAGGAATTGTCTCCTAATAACCAGTAGTACATTTCTAAAATGTCAAATCGTTGGCTTAACTGGATGTCACCATTTGTAGCTAGTGCACTTGCTCCTGCCATCTGCTTCTGTGGGAAGTATGCAACTGATTTCTCAAACTCAATACCAACTGATTTTAAATCAGCTATTTCAGTTTGGCTTAGGTTTGTTGGTAAGAAGTTTCTGTCGACTTCAAATAGAGTAAGTGCTTTTCCACCATTATTTAGAGCATTTTTCATTGCGTTTATAGGCAAGCTCACTAGGTCGTTCATTGATAGGTCAATTCTCACACCATATACTATTTCAGGTGCATTTGTTATCATTGCCTCTAGAATTGCTGCTGGAACTTCTTTGATGTGGTTGTTTTCTAAGTTGAGTTTTTCTAATACGTCGATATTTGCTAGACTTTCTGGTATTGATACTAATTGGTTGTTGTCTGCGTGTATTTGTCTTAAATAACTCACATCTCCAAGGCTTGATGGCAGTGTAGTAAGCTTGTTGTGGCTTAGATATATTGCGCCTAATTTAATGCTGCCAGCTTGTCCACTAAAGAAATTATCAGCTAGTGTTTCAAGCTTGTTTTCTTGTAGGTATAATTCTTCTAGCCTTGTGCAGTTTTGGATTAAATCAGCAGGGACTGATGTTACGTTAGCTCCAGATAGTGATAGTATCTTAAGTTTGCTGTTATTTCTTAGAAGTCCTGCTGGTATATCGCCAAAGTTGTTTGACGAAGCATCAAGAACTTTTAATTTAGGGCAGTTTATGAACAAATCAGCATCTAAATTAGCTATTTTATTGTTTCTAATCAATAGGTATTCTAGTCCAGTTGCCTTTTTAAATAAGTCTTTTGGTAGAGTCTTTAAGTTGTTGTTGTTTAGTAGGACGCCTTTAATATTTGGTCCAAAACCACCAAGTTCTGTTAATTTATCTAGATTGACAAGGTCTAGTCCTGATAGGTCAATGACATTTGAAATTTTACCTTCTTTAAAGTAAATTTCTACATCATTTCCTACTGCGTTATAAAGTTCATCTTCAGTGATGACATTATCGCCATTTGCATCAACATCTGCACTAATAAGTCCTTGGATTAAGTTTTCATCGTTTGCAGCAGCTGCGGCTTCTTCTTCTTCAATAACTTTAAATTTAGTGAATCCTTCTTCAATATCAGTGAATACTAAGTCAACTTTCTTGTAGTGTGGGTTAGCATAGTCACCTATTTCAGAGGCGTTGCCACCTAGCATACCATTACCTAATACTGCTAGTGGATAGATGGTTGTTAGGTCAGTTACTTTGCCAGTATAGCTTACCTTAATTGGTTCACCATTCTTCTCCTCCACGGTGTTACTTGTCATACTTTCAAATGTGTTATTCTTTATTGCTAAATCAAGTATCATTTCTGCAAATACAGGGTTGAGGAGTGTAACTGTTCTATTTCCGTCTGCATCTACGACGAGTTTCGCTCTCTCGTCGAAGTAGCTAGAAAGAGAAGACTCTTCGCTTTGGTTTGTGTTTACAACATATGCTTTAAACTTTAGTGTGTATTCACCAGTTTCTAAGTCACTTGAAAGAGTAAGGCTAGGCTCAGGTTGAGTTCCGTTTGATATATTGCTATCGTCGCTAAAGTTGATTGTGACAACAATAGGAGTAGCTTTTTGGTATGAAGCTATAACATCAGCATCTTCTGTACGGATGTCTCCCCATGATTTTAGTTCAAATTTATCTTTTGTATAAGAGTCACCGTTGATAATAATGCTAGTAATCTCATTAAAGTCTTCTGCTGTAAGTTTAGCGATGTTCTGAGTACCTTTTTTATAGAAGCTAATGTCATAAGCAGAGCTGTTCCAGTTAGGTTGAATCTGGTCGATGTCATACTTATCACCAATGCCAGTAGTGTTTCCACCACCACCTGTAGCTACTTCTTTGTACTTGATGTTGATAACGTTGTTGGTAGCACTTACTGTGAAAGGAAGAGCTGTTGAGTTATCAGTATCAAGCTCATAGCCATCTGGGCACTTGTCTTCAACAGTAGTAACAACTGGGTTATCAGAAGGAACTGTACCAGTTACTGTAGCAAGACTTTCATCACCTTTGAAATAATTTACAGTATAGCTAAGTTCAGCACTAGGAGCAGTACCGTATTTTAAAGTGCTGTTATCATCAAATGTAACTAATACATAAGGATTTTCTGTGTTCTTATTCCAAGAAGCAAATAAATCAGTAGCTGATTCCCTTGAT
>PDWI01005547.1_pt1 | contig 16224 bp, 15 predicted proteins | sample 1430891 | NCBI WGS metagenome assembly PDWI01 (sample SAMN01162508, study PRJNA174530) | Oral metagenome, whole genome shotgun sequencing project. | biome: Marine environment; feature: Marine mammal; material: Swab sample of the gingival sulcus; isolation source: swab sample of gingival sulcus...
TTCTTTTGCCCATGCCTTTGTGTTGACAATCACAAGAGCATTTCCCTTTTCTTTGAATTGATTGCATATCAGATCTGTAATTTCATCTATGTTCCAACCGTGGGGTTTGCATCTGTTAACAATTTCAACTCGTTTTAATTGATGAAACAGCCGGGACACATCAGGAATAATTTCATTTTCCGGCGGAATATTCAATCCACCAAACCTGTCACTTTCCTTGAGATTATCGAGCAAGGGTTGTGTTGCCGTACATAACACGGCTGTCGTTCTGCAATGTGCCGTAAGAAAATTAAGAGCGTTATTAAAAAGATGGACACATTTTACGGGTAGACATTGAATTTCATCAAAAATTATTACGCTATTTGCCAGATTATGCATCCTTCGTGATCCACGGGTTCCGCCACCAAAAAGGGTTTCAAGAAACTGCACCATAGTGGTGAATATAATTGGAGCATCCCAATTTTCTGCGGAGAGTTTAGAGTGCCAGGTTTGTTTCTCAGGTTCAAGATTTGAATGATGCTCTAATACCCAAGGGAAAGGATCGTCGTCATGTGCCAGAATAGCTTGTATTTCTTTTGCATTCTGATCGATAATTGAAGTGTATGGAATAACATAAATAATATGGTCAAGACCATGCTTTTGGGCATGATGAAGAGCAAAACGCATGGATGCGAGAGTCTTTCCACCACCTGTTGGTACCGTAAGAGAAAAAATTCCCTGAGGGGCAGAGGCTTTCTGGTGACAGGCATCGGAAATATCCTTGCGAATTTCGGAGATATGTGGTTTTTGTGAATCTGTCGATGGCGTAACAGCGAATGTTGCAAGTTTTACATCCAGACGTTTTATCGCTTTATCCCAGGGAATCTGCTGATCCTGACTTATTCTTTTTTCCCTGTTTTCAGGTGTTTCAAAGTCAGCACTGTCAATACGGTCTGCATCAATCAGACAACTGAAAAGAAAGCGGGTAAATAGACCGAGATGGAATTGTTTGATATGTAATTGCGTTGAATCCAGGGTAGGATTTGTGGGTGGAGCAATCTCAATAATTTTCTTTCCCAATTTTTTTAAGATGCCAACGGAAGAGAGCTCTTCAAGGGTGTGCAGAACTTTTTCATCGGCTCGTTTTAAACACTCCTGAAAATGGGTCTTTTCGTCATGCTTTTCTATTCTTTTCTGGAATAAATCCTCTCCATCGTCAGGCTTTAAACAATCAATGAGTCCGCCGTGGTGGGACGCAAGACAAACTGCAAGAATTTTTCCCATTGCTTTGCCTTCTGACCCATAGAGGCAAAATTTTCGCCAAATCCATTGTGCTCCTGCTGTGGAATGATCAATTTTCCCTTTCTGGAGCCTGGAATCGATATAATTGTCATCAAGGTCAGGATTAATAAGGCCGGAATCTGATTGGATATAGTTTTGGAATGACTGACTATATTTCCCAAGATCATGGAGGATTCCCAGAATTTCACCAATTTCACCTAACCCAATTTTCTGTGTAAGCCGACTACATCTTTTCCCTGTACCCAAAAGATGAGCCAGTACAGTCTGTTTTTGTTGGTCAGATTTTCTAAAGTGGGCGATAGCTTGCGAAAGCATTCAAGGTTTCCATCTATTGATGGTAGTAGTCAGATAACAAGTTGATTCAAATTCCATACGCCCTCTGTTTCCTGAACCATTTCCAATTTTTCATTGTATATCGAGTGGTTACAAAGACAATCAGGAAATTTCCTAAAACCCTACAAGGTTACCATAGCCGTATTAAATAGCGAACGAACCCTATCAACCTGCCCCCAGTCCACCGCCACATTTTTAACTTCAACACCCTCATGTCCTTCCGCAAGAATTTCCCCATCAGGAGAAATAATCAGGGAGTTTCCACCCAGGGGCACACCTGCAGAAGAGCGTCCCCCATTACATCCCACAACATAAAGCTGATTCTCAATGGCACGGGCCAACAACAACGATTTCCAGTGCTGTATTCTTACTTTTGGCCACTGGGCAGTACAGATAAGAACCCGTATCCCCTGCTGACACAGCCTTCTCGATATTTCGGGAAACCTGAGGTCAAAGCAAATAATACCAGCGATGCTCTCCTTAAAATCAGGGCAAAACAAAACTTTGCGGGCTTTTACAGCAGGACTGAAAAATTTTTCCTCTCCGGGAAAGAGATACTGTTTGCTGTAACCGCCAAAGGTACCGGTTGGCGTTGTGATTTTTAAGCTGTTATAATAGTTACCATCATTACAGAATTCCGGGTAGGAACCGGCAAACACGGTGTTATACTCCGCGGCAAGCATCTCCAGCCTGGTGATAAAATCGCTCATCCGGGAAACATGGTGCGCGAGTCTCGGGTAATCAAATCCGGTTAACCACAATTCCGGGAGAACCAACAAACTGTCCTCTAGCTCGTCTTTGGAAGTCAGCTGTTTTTTCAGATTTTGAAAATTTCCTTCCAGATCGCCATTTACGATACCCAGCTGAATGAAACCCAGTTTTTTTAGTCGCATCATATTCTGAACCCGGCTTTTTTATCGTATTTACAAAAGCTCCCGAAACTGAACAGTCCCAAGATGACCATCCTTATAATATGAAAAAGAAAATTCGGTATCAAAATCCCACTGAACCGATTGAACAGCCGGATCCACACCAAGATAACGAAGAGCTATTATACTTAATCCCACGACAAGGGGATCGGGGGAATTCAAATAATCCTTTATATCCCTTTCAACACCCTGCTCCTGCATGAGTTCTGGATATTTACGGCACAAGATACCAACGCCCCACAGTAATCCTCGCTGAAGCATAGGCAGCTCAAGATAATTTCCATCCTCAAACAGCTCTTCACCATCTTCTCTCATATAAGAAATCAGCATATGCAGATACTCATCCCGAAGCTTTCTGTCCCTGCACATGACCTCGGCCATGGACTCGGGCGCTCCCCAACCGATCCCTCCGGATTCATCATTAAGACTCCATAAAAAACGCCTCATGACAATGCGGGCATCTTCAATATTATTTTTAGCTATGGAGGAGACAACCTCTCCCAGGCAGCTTATCGCGTACCAGCGCACAATCTCTACATTATGGCAAAGCGCGATAAAAAGAGGATTTAAAACCGCCTTGTTATCCAGGGTAGCAAGTTTTTCGAGAATTACAGGAAGTTCTCCCTCCTGTAACAGGGACAGAACCTGCCGCTTGAGTTTTCTTCTGTTCATATATGTTCCCTAATCCTGTTCTGGTTTCCTATACCGAATATTTCAGCAAACACCCAGGTAAAGAGGAAATAATCATTTGAACAGTTTTTACAACATCTTTGGCAAAGCAGGGTCACTGGTCGTTGGGTTGTTTTACGGTAACATATCCATAAACCCGTCAAGCACAGCCAGTTTCCTTTCTTTCGGTGACAACCCCTGGGAGAATTTAAAACGACCATCCTTCAGGCCAAGAATTTCCTGAAAGGCAGCCTTGCCCTCTTGCCCATTCATTTCCACGAGGACAATTTCGCCCTGGTTAAACACAATTCGCCCCCGCCGGGAATCATCTTCAACATGAAGCAAGCCTGTCTTATGGTTGGCCTTGATCATCTGGCATAATTCTACAGCGGAAATATCATTAAGCTGCCCTGCAATCCCTGAAGCCAGTTCTTCAGCTCTCTGGTTGTTCACTTTTGTAATCCGCTCTACCAGGAGCTTATAAAAAAACACCTGCAACGAGGGAAAACGAGTCAGAATATGGCGAAAATCCTTATCCTTCATTATAGCGACCTTGCATGGAGTCGCTGCCATAACAGTCATGGTTACCCGCTCTCCAGAAAGCAGACTCATCTCTCCAAAAATCTCGCCACTGTGCATCTCTGAAAGCACAACCCCTTTTTCATCAAGCAACTCTGCGGTTCCGGAAAGTAAAATGAATAAACGGTGTCCGGGATCACCCTTCTGGGCTATGGGAAACTGCCAGGGATATTCCTGCAGTTCGAGCAGGGACGCCAAATCCAGCAAATCCCCGTCTGTTAAGGTAGAAAAGGTTTTTATGGAACGCAGCAACCCTGCAAACTCGTTGAGACACTGTGCCTTCTCCCGTTTCTCAGCAGCCTCCAAAAGCTTCATCTGCAGGGTCGCGTATCCCTTGTCCTTTTTAAACTCAAAGCAGATATTCCCTGTACAGCCACCACATGAAAACGTTACCTTTTCTGAAAACCCCTTGCTGAAGCTTTCAAAACTTCGCTCTTCTGCTGCAATATGCAGCAAATCACTGGCAAGAGTCATGCATGTGGGTTTAGCGGCAGGAAGAGTCAAAATACCTTCACTCAGCTCAAACTCCTCTCCTGCATTGTACAAGGGACAATCATCTTCCTCGTTTATGACAAAGACGCCATTTCTAAAACGCATAACGCTCCAGTGTCCCCTTATCAGTCAGACCTGCCAAACAGGATATAGATCACCAGCCCCATAGCAACGGCCCCACCGAAAACTACGGGTAATATCTTGTCAACACTGATCTCCCCTCCAACCAGCAGGGAAGCCATATAATCGGTACCCGTCGCATACCAGACACCGGCACAGATAATAAAAATCAACAGCCCCTTAAAACGCTGTTTAAACAGCATATACGCAACCCACAGTCCAAAAGGCACCATAAACCAGGGATTGGCGGCGAGCCCAACATAATCGACTTCCACTATCTGCTTTTGAATATGGGTTGATTCAAACAGATCTTTAAGCTTGGTAATAAATTCCACGATAAAACTCCTTGAAGATTACAGTATGGTGTTAGGGTTAACAAGACCGCTCTCTGTCAAAACTTACGTTTTTTCATTATACAGGCTGCAGGGTATTTTGAATAAGTAATTTTTTCAGGTAGAGTCAAGGAATGTAAAATATTACGACAACTGCCAGTATTTTAGAGGGAGCATCCTGGTATATCAAGCCGTAATTCTTATCCCGCCTGCCTGTAACAGCCGGTAATGTACAAAATGCTCATCTGCTTCTTTAAAAAACTGAGCATGGTCCTGAATAGTGAGCAAGAGGAACTCTTTGCCGGTTGACATCTTACCCGTTCACAGATATATTTTCCGCTCATTTTCATTTTTTAATTCTCATCAGCAGATTTATTCATAAACCCCTTAATATTTCACAAGGACAAACAGATGGCAAAAATCAGCGGGGCTGAAGCAATAGTTAAATGTCTCCAGGAAGAAGGCGTATCCACCCTGTTCGGTTATCCGGGTGGTGCAGTTATAGAACTGTACGATGCTCTTATGGAAGCAGATATGAAAAACATACTCGTACGCCACGAACAGGGAGCCGTTCATGCCGCCGATGCCCTGGCCCGAACAACGGGGGAAGTTGGTGTCGCCCTTCTGACTTCCGGTCCGGGTGCAACCAACGGTGTTACCGGTATTGCCACCGCCTATATGGACTCCATTCCAATGGTAATCTTGACCGGGCAGGTACCCCGGGCGCTTATTGGAAACGATGCCTTTCAGGAAGTTGATATTGTGGGAATAAGCCGCCCCTGCACCAAGCACAATTATCTTGTTAACAAGGCTGAAGATCTCGTTCCAACCCTGCGTGAAGCCTTTCATGTTGCAAGAACAGGCCGCCCAGGCCCGGTTTTGGTAGACATACCCAAGGATCTGATGAGCACCGATATTGCATTTCCTGAAAAAAAGAAAATCAAGATGCAAAGTTACCAGCCAAACTACAGGCCTCATCCCTTCCAGATTGAAAAGGCATGTAAAAAAATTATGAAGGCCAAAAAGCCGGTACTTTATGTTGGCGGCGGGGTTATTCTCTCCGACGCAGCCAGCGAGCTTACCGAACTGGCCAGAAAACTGAACATTCCGGTTACAATGACTCTGATGGGGCTCGGTGCCTTTCCCGGCACTGATGATCTCTCCATGGGTATGCTTGGGATGCATGGAACCTTTACAGCAAACATGGCTGTGGCAGAATGCGATCTCCTCATTGCCGTTGGTGCCCGGTTCGATGACAGGGTTACAGGAAAACTTGAAGATTTTGCAACAAAGTCTGAAATCATCCACATTGACATCGACCCGACCTCTATCAGTAAAAACGTGAAGGTTCATATCCCGATAGTTGCCGACTGTAAAAATGCTCTGGCAGCAATCAATGAGTGGTTCAACACCAAATCGGGAATTGATGTAGAAAAAGAGGCGGACAGACATCTCCCATGGTTTGAATTGATCCGTGAATGGACGATCAAGCACCCCCTGGGATACAAGGATGACCACTCAATCATCAAACCACAGTACGTTATCGAAACCCTCCATAAGCACACCAATGGTAATGCCATAATCACCACAGAGGTTGGGCAGAACCAGATGTGGGCCGCCCAGTTCTATAAATTTGACCACCCGCGGCATTTTATAACCTCTGGCGGCCTTGGAACGATGGGCTTTGGCCTGCCCGCAGCCATCGGTGCACAAATGGCGTTTCGTGACAAGACCGTCATTGATATTGCCGGCGACGGCTCTATTCAGATGAACATTCAGGAACTTGCTACGGCAAAGCAATACAACTGTCCGGTAAAGGTTGTTATTCTGAATAACAGCTATTTGGGAATGGTGCGTCAATGGCAGGAACTGTTTTACGACAAACGATATGCATCCACGGCCATGGATGTCGCCCCGGATTTTATTGAACTGGCCAAGGCTTTTGGTGCTGTTGGTTTACGTGCAACGACAAGAGATGAAGTAGAACCTGTTATCAGGGAGGCCCTGGCAACAGACAATATTGTATTGATGGATTTCAAGATAGAAAAGGAAGAGGGGGTCTATCCAATGGTACCGGCAGGTAAGGCCACCACAGAAATGCTCCTGGTATAAGGGCTTTCCTGAAACCATACTGTTAAAAAACCCATCTGACCTTTACACATATCAGGACGTTAGAATGAAACACACTATTTCGGTATTACTTCGCAACCAGCCCGGTGTTCTTTCCAGGGTAACCGGACTGTTCAGCGGTCGCGGCTTTAACATAGAGAGTTTATGTGTTGCCGAAACGCTGGACCCGGGTATTTCCTCTCTCACCGTCGTTTCAAGGGGAGATGAGTCCATTATTGAACAAATCACCAAACAGCTTCATAAACTCATTGATGTTATCAAGGTTACCGACATCTCGGAAAAGGAATATGTTGAACGAGAGATGGTTCTTGTGCGTATGAAAGCGGAATCCCATACCCGTGCAGAAGTGCTGCGGGTAATTGATATATTCCGCGGCAAGGTTGTTGATGTCAGTGCAAAAAGCTATGCAGTTGAAGTTACCGGCTCTGCCTCCAAAATCCAGGCTGTAATAGACATCCTGCGGCCTATTGGTATAAAGGAAATTGTCCGTACCGGCACCATCGCCATGGCCCGCGCAAATAAAACGAAATAACCCCACGGAAAATCAATGATACAACCTGAAATTCCTGTAGCGAAGGAAGGTGTTCCCTTTATCGGCTGCGCCGCTTTTTTTACGATAGTTCTTGCCTTGATCGACTGTACAACCGGGGCGATTATCGGTTTGATACTATCCACGTTTACACTTGCTTTTTTCCGGGATCCCGAAAGATTTACCCCTGTAGAAGACAACGTTCTTGTTTCCCCTGCAGATGGAAAAGTGATTATTGTTGATGATGAAGTTGACGATCAGGAATTTCTTGGTCAGAAATGCAAAAAAATCTCCATCTTCATGAATGTCTTCAATGTCCATGTTAACCGGTTACCATGCTCGGGAACAATTGACAAAATCCAGTACAAGCCAGGAAAATTCTACTCGGCAGACAGTAAAAGGGGAGGCCTGGAAAATGAATCCTGCGGGACCCTGCTTACCACAGCAGCTGGACAGAGAATTGCTGTTGTACAGATTGCAGGACTCATTGCCCGCAGAATCATTTGCTGGCTTGAACCAGGAGATGAGGGGCGTACAGGCTCCCGTTTTGGGCTTATCAGATTTGGCTCCCGTGTTGATCTCTATCTCCCGGCTAACACCAGGATAAAGGTTCAAACAGGAGATAAGGTTAAGGCAGGGGAGTCAATCCTCGGATATTTGCAGCAGGATTCAGATCGTTGAGAATAATTAGTGGATTTGCCAGGGGGCGACGCTTACAGACGCCTCCTTCAGGGTCACTTTCCATTCGACCAACGGCAGATCGTGCCAGGGAAGGCATCTTTAATATTCTTGGTGACAAGGTTCGGAACGCAACTGTTCTTGATCTTTTTGCCGGCACTGGTGCCTTTGGGCTTGAGGCTTTCAGCAGGGGCGCTTCTTATGTGATACTGGTAGATAACAATCAGGTATCATTACAGCTTCTGCAGAAAAACAGCATGAAATGCCTGCAGGGCTACCATGGTCCGGGTGAGCTTCGCTTGGTACAGCATGATCTCCAGAAGCCTCTCTCGTCCTCTCTTCTGCCGGAAAACATGACCGGTAACTTTGATATAATCTTCGCTGATCCCCCCTACGACAAAAAACTGTCTCTGAAGGTACTGAATCATATTGACGCCTCAGACCTGTTACATAAAAATGGAATGGCCATTATTGAAGAGAGAAAAAACGTAACCTTGCCTGAACAATTTTCCTCTCTTTATTGTCTTGATAAAAGAATTTATGGTGAAGCCGTTTTTTGTTTTTACAGGCACATAAACCACACAGCTCCCAATACGCTGTAACGCTTCCGTAAGTGTAGAATTTCTCCAAATGAAGACATCAAACACATCAAAAAAGAAATCACTGGCCGTCTATCCAGGCACCTTTGATCCTGTTACCATGGGGCACGTTGATATCATCAACCGGGCGCTGGCCCTCTTTGATAAGGTTATTATCGCGGTAGCCGTTAACTCCGCTAAGGATCCGGTTTTCAACCTGGAAGAACGAATCAAAATGATTGAATACTCTTTTGAGAATGAATCCCGGATTGAAGTTCACGCGGTTTCGGGGCTTTCCGTCGATTTTGCCTGTAAACAAAAGGCGCATGCCATAATACGTGGAATCCGTGCAGTTTCTGATTTTGATTATGAATTTCAGCTGGCTTTAATGAACAGAAAACTTAATCGCGAGGTTGAATCAGTATTCCTTATGCCGAGTTTTCGGTGGATCTACATAAGCTCGTCTATTATCAAGGATGCAGCACGAAACGGGGGGGATGTGAGTGATCTTGTCCCCCCTTATGTCAATGAAATGCTGCTCAAAAAATTCAATTATTTTTTTGAGTAACAGCAGAATGGACAGTCTGGTGGTAAAAAAAATCAATCGAAGACGACTATTGACATGGGGAGGTTTATCCCTGTTTTTTTATCCAGTTTTCAAATTTATCGGATTCACTATCCCCAGAAAACCAGTTCATATTGTTGTCGCCAACGACATTCCTGGTACGGGATTTCTTCAGGAAAAGAAATTTATTCTGTTTGAAAAAAATGGCAAAGCCTGGGCACTTTCTCGAAAATGCACCCATCTTGGCTGCAAAGTCTCCTATTTTGAAGAAGGTGGTTTTTTGGAATGCCCATGCCATCAAAGCAAATTTAATGCTGAAACTGGTGCGGTCATACAAGGACCTGCAACCCTGCCGCTGACATCATATCACGTGGAAAAAGGTTCAGGTAATAGCGGATATGTTGTCACAATTTAGACAATTTTTCTGCCGTTGCCAGCCACTGGGGGCAAATATAGCGATTCTTCTGCGACGCTTCTTTGGCAGCAATGAGTATACCTGGGGAGCCTGGAGCCTGGTATCTCTCTATATATCCATTATCTCAGGTATCCTTGTCGGTCTGCAATACGATTATCATACGCCCTACTATTCTTCGACGTCCATAGAACTTATTGTTCCCTTTGGCAGATTTTTCCGGTCGCTGCATTTTTACTCCAGCCAGTTTTTTTTCCTTTTGACCTGTATCCATCTGATTGTTGTCTATAAGGCTACAGAAAGTTACGGGAAAATTGACTGGTTCAGGCTGATAATTGTTCTTCCGGTCATCATTTTTTTACTTTTTACCGGATATATATTACGAGCCGACAATACGGGAGAATCTGCAGGGATGATAGCTGAAAGCATTGCCCACACCATTCCAATACTGGGAAGTCTTGTGGACAGTTTTTTCCTCTCCCTGACCGACAGCGGCTTACGAAAAATATATATCCACCATGTAGTCACCCTGGATTTTCTCCTGCTTATCTTGTTATGGAAACATTTACGAAAATACAGGGTTAATATCCTGGATCATCCGGGGATAATCAGCGTACTGCTCTTGTTCAGCTTGCTGATTTCCGCTCCAATAGACCCGGAGAAACTGGGAACCACCTATATTTCCGGCCCGTGGTTTTTTCTGGGCCTGCAAGAATTACTACGATACATCCACCCTTTTACAGCAGGGGTTATTGCCCCCTCCACACTTCTGCTACTACTTCTTTTCGCCAGGCCAACGAACAAATATGCACCCACAATGCTCAAATTATTTACCTGGTTTGCTGCTGGCTACACACTGTTATCATTCATCGCCCTGTACCGCTAACCCGGATTCCTTCCATGAGTTTTTTTTGTTTTAGACAACTGCATAATTTTATTTTGTATATCAAAATTCCTTAGAAGAATCCGGACTAAAAAGAAAAAGCCTCCGTGCAGCTCATTCTGCGTAGAGGCTTTTTATAAGGCTAACAGTACGATGAAAATGCAGCCCGAATTCTCATGGGTTATTCAGGTCAGATAACCACCAACCCCTCCTGCCAGGCGAGTACCTTACGAACATCTTCGAACAAGGTATATTGCTTTTCATCCTCATCAAGACTTGCAAGTCTGGCGAGGGACTCTCCGAGTTCCTGCAATAGAACCAGGGCGCTGAGTACAGCATCCCCATGATACTTTTCAACAAAATCAGACACCCTGGAAAAGAGAAGGAGGAAGGTGGATTCCAAGGGTCTGTCGCTCCAGATTTCCCGTAACGAATCCCTTTCGCAGAGCAACTCCTGAAGCAGCATTTCATCACCACCCGCAGCCAGCTCATCGACATACTGACGGATATTTTGTACAATTTCAACCTCTGCAGCGACATCATACACCACAGGTTCAAAGACAACAAATTCTTCAACATCTGCCGCAGGCTCTGAGACAAAGGCATCAGTGGGAGAAGTATCTGCTGCAGGAGATACAGCAGGCTCATCATCAGCACCAAAATAATCATCAAGCCTGTCTTCCAGATTAACAAAATCTTCACGTTCCGAATCTGCCCCTGCAAACTCACCACCAGGGTCTTCTTCAGTGAGTTCGGCGTCAGACAGTGCCGGAGCCAGATCCAGCCCTGTATTTTCCTCATCCCCAATTTCTGGATAAAAACCACTGCTTGTGGTTTCGCTTTCTATACCAGCAAGCGCTGAGGTTAACGCCGAGTCGATCATTTCACTACTTTCAAATCCAGATTTGTCCCCGCCAACAGTTTCTTCAATAGTCAATCCCGAATCTGTTTCCGCTCTCACATCCGTAAATTCCGGAGTAGAGCCACTATCCATTTCATCTTTGCAGTCGAAACCATCCTCAACAGAACCATCATCTTCAAAACCTGCAATGTCATCTGACAATACCGGGGTACAATCAACCTCACCCCCCATTACCTCGTCAAGCGCATCATCGGCATTGGTTGCTGTTTCTGCGATGCCTGGACCGACAATCAAATTCTCTCCGGCTTCAACCTCAGATACGCCAACACCATCTCCAGCAATATCGGCAATACGACCGCCTGCATCCTCACCAAAAAAGCCGTCCAGCCTGGCAGAAATTTCTCCCTCCCCTTCAACAGCTGCCGAATCAAAATTTTCATTTCCCGCTTCATCTGTAAATCCAGAAAGGGCGGGAGCAAGCTCATCACCATCAAGCGCCAGGGGAGCCTCTTCACCATCATCTGCCTCAGTCTCCACATCAACACCTTGCAAGGCAGGGGCAATTTCTGTATCAAGCTCATCACCTTCGGCAAAAACAGCTACGGAGTCTTCCACAGGCTCTTTTACACCGGAAAGCGCCGCAACCGGCTCCGGTATATTTTGACTGTTTTCAGAATTATCTGTTTCAATTCCTCCAAAGAAACTGGATACCGCCTCCTCAATACCTGCATCATCCTCAGACACAACTGCTCCTGCCCCAGAGCCTTCTTCCTCAAATTCGTCAGACAAGGCTGGAGCCAGAACACCGTCAACTTCAGGCAATCGCTCTTCACAGGAATCATCATCTGCCTCAGTCTCCACATCAACACCCTGCAAGGCTATTTCCCTGGGCGTATTAAATACGGGAGAAAATCCACTCTCATCCCCAGCATCAGCTTCATCGGGGAAAAGGCCAGCGACACAATCATCTACATTACAGGAATCCTCAAGTCCCAAATCAGCAGCGACCTCTTCCGCCTGAAATCCCTGAACCTCATTTTCAGCCATATCGGAAAATGCAGGGGCTATGTTTCTGGCAACAGTACTTTCCCGGGATTCCCAGGCTCCCCCCCCTTCAGCAGCAGAGCTATCCGCTTTGGCAGCCACCGATGCTACAGGTTTTGCCGGCTGCTCTTCCGGCACCGGTCCTTTTGATATTTCCTGGGGATCAGCTTTCAGCAGGACTTTAAAATCATTAAACTTCTCTACAGCGGCAACCAGAATCTCCTTCTCTTCCTCAGGTGTCCAGTCGCAGGACAACAGTTTTTCCAGACTATCACTAAAGAGACGAAGTACCTTAAAGGCCTCCCCACTGGCATTCGATTTGGTCTGCTGGATATACAATCCCAGGGTTCTCACCCCTTTCAACAGAATAATGCAGGGCTTATTCTCACTATATCTCTGGGCCAGAACAGTAACTTCCCGCTGCAGTTTATCAAGTTCCTGATCGGTAACTTCCCAGTCAAGTCCAAGAACAGCGGCTTGAAGATTTGCCAGTTCAGAATTGCCAGCAACAGAATCCTCAGCTGTTCCAACAGCAGAAGAACTGCTGTCCAGATTTTCCATCTGATCCTGTCTTTTCCGGCTTCCTTTAGCAATATGCTGTTTCAACAGCTCAAAGCGTCTTACGTCCTCAAGCAGCAGGGCTTTCCTCTCTCGATCGCTCCAGTCCCGATTGGTAACTATCTTCTCCAGGTTATGGTAAAGAGTGAGCAAAAGCTTGATTGCACCAAGATGGGCATCTGCTTTTTTAGCGTAAATATAGTTACTTATTTTCTCCAGAGCCTGCACATAGACCAGATTGATTTTCTCCCCGGCCCATATCTTTTTCAAGGACTCCAGTTCATCATTAAAACTCAGGAGGACTTCATCTGTAATTTCCCAGTCAATGGATAAGATCAAGCTTTTAAGCCTGCTGATTGGAGACTCTTCATCCATCGAAATTTCAAACAAATCCTCAGCACCGGTGTAATAGGAGTCGTCGTATTCTTCACTTCCCAGGGTCAGGTCATCATCGTATTGATTTTGCATATACTGCTCCACTACAATGCTCTTTAAAGAAGTTTTTTCTGGATAGAAATGACAGATGAAGAAATAATTTTCTTCAACGTCGCAGCTACATTATATCCTGTAATTGCACTCGCCTCGTAATAGGGCACCTTCAACCTGCTGTTTAAATCCTGCTGCAACACAGAGGTCGGTAATACAGGAATACCGTGCTCTTTTAAATCAATCTTGTTGTATTGCATAACAAGGGGAATCTTGAAGATACTCTCCTTGTAGGACACGAGATTTTCATGAAGCTGATTCAGGGATCTGATATTTTTTTCCCTCTGCTTTTCCATGGCGTCGGCAACAAAAACGATCCCGTCAACCCCGCGAAGTACAAGTTTACGTGTCGCATTATATTTAACCTGCCCAGGAACAGTATACAGCTGAATCTTGATATCGTATCCCTTAATTTTTCCCATATCGAATGGGAGAAAATCAAAAAATAACGTTCTGTCTCCATGGGTTTTAAGACTGACCATCTCCGAGACGATCTGCTTTCGGTATGTATTGTTTATATATTCAAGATTGGTGGTCTTCCCGCATCTTCCTGGGCCGTAGTAAACAATTTTGACCTGGACGACCTTATCTTTCAGGTTTATGAAACTCAACGTATTCTTCCCCCGGTTATGTAGTAATTCTTTTCAGACTGGATTTTTGCTCTTCCATCCTGGTAATTTATTTCCGGTCCCAGACTTCACGGACTCGATCAATAACCTCAACAACATTCAACCGCAAAAAGCCCAGAGAGATTTCCCGGCCAAACATGGAAATAAGCAGCAACTCATCGTCAATCTTGGAGAAATGGATATTTGAATCCTGGCCCTTGTGAAAAAGCAGCGAAAATTCCTGCTCACCAACCAGTTTTGCCATCGCATCAACAGTGGCAAAATTACCTGCCGCCAGTGCAGCAAAGGAGTAGACATCATATTTACTACTACCATCGTCCTTTGCCGTTATGATATTTCCGGCCATATCAATAATAATTACGCACTCAACTCCCAGCTTAATCAATTTGTCATTTAAAATATTATCAATTTTCTCGAGTTGTTCCTGACTGACAATCCCGTAATTCATACCACAAACCTCATTGTAAAATTGGTCACTTCAATCCGCTGTAATTGGCCGAAAATTTTTTATATAAAAGTACTACAAAAATGAATTTTCGTTTATAGTGACACCCGAATATCCGGATGAACCCTTTTTACCCTGCCTGACGGAAACCTGCCACCCGACAGGCAATTTTACAGAATGCCTGATAGAATATTCCTGTCTACAGATAAAAAGCTATTGTTTCACTATACGATAGATTTATTCCGATACAAAAGGAATTTTTACTTTATATAAAAATTCCATTCAGCTAGAGCAGATGTCTTCCTACTATACATGAGATTACATCTCTCTCAACCAAAGTAAGTACATTGTAAATTTTTCTTTCACGACAGCAAATATAACAGATGAAAAATATTAACAAACTAAAAACATTAGCAGCAGGACTCAGTCCTGACTGTACGCTTGTGGATACCCACTGCCACCTGGATATGCAGGCCTACTCTGATGACCTTGACACAGTGTTGACAAGAGCCGGGGAAAGCGGGATCAGCTCGGTTGTCACCATTGGCGTAGACCTTCCCAGTTCGCGGGCAGCAGTTGCACTGGCCAGACAACACAATACTATTTTCGCCACCATTGGTATCCACCCCCATGATGCAGCCCAAGCCACAGAAAATACCTACGAACAACTGGCCCGGCTTTACCATGATAACAAAACGGTAATTGCAGGTTATGGGGAAATAGGGCTTGATTATGTAAAAATCCACTCTCCGGTAGATATACAGAAAAAACACCTCACCAGGCAGTTACAACTGGCTGCCGGACTTCATCTCCCTGTCGTTATTCACAACAGGGAAGCAGATGACGACACCTACACTATATTAAGGGAACATGGCCCATTACAAAACAGCGGTGTCATGCACTGCTTTAGTGGAGATCTCGAATATGCCAAAAAGATTATTGATCTTGGTATGTATATTTCAATTCCGGGAATTGTCACTTTCAAAAACGCAGAAAAATTAAAAACAGTAGCCCAAAAAATTCCCCTGGAAAGAATGCTGATCGAAACTGACGGCCCATTCCTGACTCCACATCCGTTCAGGGGAAAACGAAACGAACCGGCTTTCGTGCTTTTTACTGCAGCTGAAATAGCAAAATTACGGGGACTTCCCGTCGAAGAGATAGCCTATCATACATCTGAAAACGCAACTGAACTATTTAACCTGAAGGACAAAAAACGATGATTGCCACAAACATGGAAAAAATTAATAATAAAATTGCCCGGGCCGCAGAGAAAGCAGGAAGAAAAAGCGAAGACATACAACTCGTTGCGGTATCCAAGCGGTTTCCCGCCAACAAGATAATCGAGGCTTATCATGCAGGGCATACCCTTTTTGGAGAAAACTATATTCAGGAAGCACAGCAAAAAAGAGCGGAATTACCAGCCGCTGTAAAACTCCACTTTATAGGGCATCTGCAATCAAACAAGGCCAGGATTGCTGCTGAAATTTTTGATATGGTCGAAACAGTTGACAGAATCAAACTAGCCAGAAGCCTCAATAAACAGAGAGCCTTGACGGGGCAAAAACTCCCGATACTTGTTCAGGTAAACATAGGAAATGACCCAAAAAAATCAGGCTCAACGGCAGAGGAAACCGAACGACTGGCAGAACAAATTCTGGAATTACCCTATTTAAAACTATCAGGCCTC
>PDWI01005548.1_pt1 | contig 16224 bp, 15 predicted proteins | sample 1430891 | NCBI WGS metagenome assembly PDWI01 (sample SAMN01162508, study PRJNA174530) | Oral metagenome, whole genome shotgun sequencing project. | biome: Marine environment; feature: Marine mammal; material: Swab sample of the gingival sulcus; isolation source: swab sample of gingival sulcus...
GTTATTTGCTATTTGAAGCGAAGCGGTCGAACCTTCGAACAATTTATTGTTCGTGGGGCATGACTCTCTTCTTGGTTCTATAGCGACGTAGGAATCTAGCATTTGCAATAATTAGTAGTGTTTCATACGCTCTAAATGACAGACTAAAGATTTTACCTGAGATTAGTATAAGGTGGAATTTTGTTTAGGAGTTTATATGATAATTAAAAATGATATAGTTGAAAAGGAGCTACATAAAGAACATATCCTATATATACTAGCTGTTTTTCCGACAGTTTTTCTGATTTTTGGTGTCGTCATGGCTTTTATTGAAAAAGATTTTATTCACAATTATGTGAGTATTCTATCTTCGCCTGCGCTTTTGCTAACAGATTTTTTTGAAGTGGGCGGTTTAGGCGCCTCTTTTATCAATGCAGCGATAATCGCTTTTTTTAATCTATATCTTTTAAAGCGTTTTAAGATGAAGGTCAATGGCCTTATTATTGCTGCTTTTATGACAGTCTTGGGTTTTTCTTTTTTTGGGAAAAATGTTGTCAATATCATTCCAATATATATAGGTGGATATATATTTGCTAAAAATCAAAATAAGAAATTTAAAGAAATCATTGTCATTATAATGTTTGCCACTGGACTTTCTCCAATTATCAGTCAGCTCATGTTCACAAATATACTGCCTAGACCATTTAACATCATCTGTGGTGTAGGATTAGGTATTCTAATTGGCTTCGTTATGGCGCCTCTTTCAGCTCAAATGCTAAAGTTTCATGAGGGCTATAGTCTTTACAATATAGGGTTTACTGCAGGTATTATAGGTACTGTTATTACTAGTTTTTTTAGGGCGTTTAATTTGGAGATTAGTCCTGTAAATATCGTATATAAACGATATGATTTGCACGTGAAAATTGTATTAATTCTACTGTTTTTGTACTTAATGGGTGTTGGTATTTACATCTACAGAAATAGTATCTACAACTATAAGAGCATGTTTCGATATTCAGGAAGAACAGCGACTGATTTTACCTTTTTAGTTGGATATGGTACCACTTTTTTAAATATGGGTTTGCTGGGGTTACTGTTTACAATTTTAGTTATTGTACTGGGTTCACCTGTCAATGGACCAGTTTTAGCAGGAATATTTACAGTTGTTGGATTTTCAGCATTTGGTAAACATATCAAGAACTGTTATCCGCCAGTTTTAGGTGTGGTATTGATGGCGCTACTCCTTGGTCTTGATATGAGTAGTACATCTGTTATTTTGGCAGTTCTCTTTTCTACGACAATAGCACCAATTGCTGGAAAGTTTGGCCCTTTTTGGGGGATAGTTTCTGGTGTGATGCATTTAGTTGTAGTATTTAATATTGGTATGGTTCACGGAGGAGTGAATTTATATAATAATGGTTTTTCTGGTGGTGTAGTTGCAGGCGTTTTGGTGCCGATAATAGATTCTCTTAAGAGGAGTAACTAATGAAACATGAAACAAAAAAAATATGCAAAATAGTGGATGAACTCACTACGTTGTTATTACAAGAGGGTAGAGGTCTTGTTGAGTTTAAAATCAACAGACTGGATGATAAGACAATAATCTCAATTGTTGACTATGACACAGACTATAGTCAAAAGGAAGTTGATGATATGATTGAGTGCTTTAATGTGCAAAGACAACATGAGGTAGAAGAGTTTTACTGGCAACTTGTTGGTGAAGTGGATAATGATTCTGAACTTACCATTGTTGGTGTAATGGTTGATAGTGCAGAAGTTGAACTTAGAGACGGAAATCTTTATATTGAACTAGTTAGAAAGATCGAGAAGTAATATAATATTGATATCAAGAACATAAACAAAGGTTTTTAAGCTGTTCTTAAAACATTATGCAATATTATGCATAAGTGCGCAATTATCAGCATAAATACATGTGCACAATTATGCGTACATTCAACACAAATGATAATATATTTCAATTACAATATTAGAACCATTGCAATGTCACGAAAGTTAATTGATAATAAAGTTGGCATGATTCTTGCATTATAATATATTGATGGAGGTATTATATATGAAAAACAAAGTATTGGTCATAAACCCTGGTTCTACATCTACAAAGGTAGCAATCTTTGAAAATGATGTACAGCTTATTACTGAGACGTTGTCGCATTCAAGTGATGAACTTGAAAAGTTTGAGAGGATAAGCGACCAGTTTGAGTTCAGAAAGGATATTATTGAGAAGTGGCTTGAGAGTACGGACTACAGTTTAGAAGATTTAGCAGCAGTTGTAGCTAGAGGTGGGATGCTTAGACCTATGCCTGCTGGTACTTATAAAGTAACGGAAATGATGAAGAAGGATTTAGTGGTTGGCATTCAAGGTCAACACGCTTCAAATCTAGGTGGCTTAATTGCTGATGCAATAGCGCAGGAAGCAGGTGTAGAAGCATATATAGCAGACCCAGTAGCTGTAGATGAAATACATGATGTTGCTAGAATTTCTGGTATACCTCAGATTAAGAGATTATCACTTGGTCACGCTTTAAATGTCCGAGCAATGGCGTTTAATGTGGCAAAGGATTTGAATAGAGATTTTAATGAACTAAATATGATAGTAGCTCACATTGGTGGTGGTATATCTGTTATCCCAATCGAAAAGGGAAAAATGATAGACACAAACAATGCCAATGGCATGGGACCCTTCTCTCCAGAGAGAAGTGGAACACTTCCAGCTGGCGATTTAGCAAAACTTTGCTTTAGTGGAAAGTATTCACACAAAGAAGTGAAGTCTATGGTACTTAAAAAGGGTGGTTTAGTCGCTTATCTTGACACAAATGATGTAAGAGATGTCATTGAAATGATTGATGGTGGCGATGAAAAGGCTAGACTTGTCCTAGAAGCTATGGCGTATCAAGTAGCTAAGGAAATTGGTGCATCTGCTGCTGTACTAAAAGGTGATGTTGATGTTATTGTGATCACAGGTGGCGCTGCTTATTCTGACTTTGTCACTGAATACATCAAAGATATGGTTTCATATATTGCTCCTATCTTTGTAAAGCCTGGTGAAGATGAGTTAAAAGCATTAAATGAGGCGTACAATAGAGTACAAGAGGGTGTTGAAAAAGTGAAGATATACGAGGAGGAAGTAGTAAATGATTAATAGTTTTTCTAAAATGCTTGAAGTAGCAAAGGCAAGAGGACCTAAGACTGTTGCTGTTGCAGTAGCTGAAGATCATGAAGTGCTTTCTGCTATTAGTTTAGCTTACAATAAGGGTATCGTAAAGGCAATATTAGTTGGAAATAAAGTTGAAATTGAAAAAATAGCTTCTGAGCATGACCTTGATATTTCAGCTCATGAAATCATTGATTCAAATGACAAAGTTGAGGCTTCAAGGACTGCTGTTTCTCTAGTATCTTCTGGAAAAGCAGATATCCTAATGAAGGGTCTAGTTGATACATCAATCATTCTAAAGGCTGTTCTTGACAAGGAAATTGGACTAAGAACTGGTAGTGTACTATCACACGTTGCTGTTTTTGATGTAGATACTTATCACAAACTACTATTTGTCACTGATGCTGCTATGAACATAGCACCTGATGTTGATACAAAGAAGAAGATTATTGACAATGCGGTTGGTCTTGTACATTCACTCGATATTGATACACCAAATGTTGCGATTGTATGTGCTAAGGAAAAAGTAAATCCTAAAATGCCTGCTACTGTTGATGCAGAGTCACTTGTCAAAATGTATGACAATGGCGAATTTGAAGGCTGTGTTGTGGCTGGACCTTTTGCTCTTGACAATGCAATTTCAAAAGAAGCAGCTGAGATCAAAGGTGTTACTCACAAGGGTGCTGGTGATGCTGATATCGTTCTTTGTCCAGATATTGAGGCTGGCAACATTCTATATAAATCGCTATCAATTTTAGCAAAATCACAAAATGCAGGAATTATCTTAGGTGCTAAAGCTCCAGTAGTACTTACATCAAGAGCTGATACAGATGAAACGAAACTTCACTCTATCGCACTTGGCGTAATGTTGGCATCAAAGAACTAGGAAAGGAGTGTTAGGATGGAAAATTACAGAATACTTGCAATCAACCCTGGCTCAACATCAACAAAGATTGCTGTTTATGATAACGAAAAGGAAATATTTGAAACAACGCTAAGACACTCATCAGATGAAATTGCGAAGTATGAGACAATTTTTGAACAGTATGATTTCAGAAAAAATGTAATTTTAGACACACTAAATGACGCAGGTATTAACATAACAAAGTTAAGTGCTGTTGTTGGTCGTGGTGGTCTTTTAAAACCTATTGAAGGTGGAACTTATATCGTTGACGAAGACATGATAGAAGATTTAAAGGTTGGCGTACTAGGACAACACGCTTCTAACCTTGGTGGTATTATTGCTCGTGAAATTGCTTCTGGTCTAAATATTGACGCATTTATTGTTGATCCTGTAGTAGTTGATGAACTAGATGAAGTTGCAAGAATTTCTGGACACCCACTACTTGAGAGAAAGAGTATTTTCCACGCGCTAAACCAAAAGGCTGTTGCTAGAAGATATGCCAAGGAAAAAGGCGTTTCATACTCTGACATCAATGTAATTGTAGCTCACATGGGTGGTGGAGTATCAATTGGTGCTCACAAAAAAGGAAGAGTTGTTGATGTAAACAACGCCCTTGATGGAGAAGGTCCGTTTTCTCCTGAGAGAGCTGGTGGACTACCAGCAGACCAATTTGTTGATCTCTGTTTCTCTGGCGAATACACTCACAAGGAAATCAAGAAATTGTTAAAAGGCGAAGGCGGATTAGTTGCCTACCTAGGAACAAACGATGGTAGAGAAGTAGTTGCTATGATAGAAGCTGGCGACGAAAAAGCGAAACTTATTTATGAAGCACTTGGATACCAAGTTTCTAAGGAAATCGGAAAAGCTGCTGCTGTACTAAAAGGTGAAGTAGATGCTGTCATATTAACTGGTGGACTAGCTTATGATAAACTGCTAACTTCTTGGATTAAAGAGAGAGTTGGCAATATCGGTGAGTTTGTCGTTTACCCTGGAGAAGATGAAATGTCTGCTCTTGCACTTGGAGGTCTTAGAGTATTAAGAGGCGAAGAGCCTGCTAAGAAGTATGTCTAATGTTTAATGATAAGAGAATAAGAATTATCATAGGTCACTATGGTAGTGGTAAGACAGAATTTTCTGTAAACTATGCTAGGGAACTTGCAAAGGTTACAGATAGAAAACTGGCACTAGCTGACCTTGATATTGTAAACCCATATTTTAGATCTAGAGAACGAGCAAAATTTCTAGAAGATATGGGTGTAGAAGTAATCAGTAGTCAGCTTGGCAATAATGTAAACTTTGATTTGCCGTCACTAAGTGCTGGCATACTTAGACCACTACAAAATCATGATTATGATTTAATTCTTGATGTTGGTGGCGACCATGTTGGGGCAAGAGTACTAAAGCAGTACAGTCAGTACCTAGTTAAAGATGACTGCGACATGTTTGCTGTAGTCAATGCCAATAGACCTGAGACCAATGAAATTAATGGCGTGTTAAACCATATCAGAGGTATTGAAATGGAAGCTGGCATCAAGGTCACAGGTCTGATTAACAACACCCATTTAATATGGGATACATCAGTAGAAGATGTTATGAGAGGTCAAAAACTTTTAGAAGAAGTTTCTGATAAATTAAACATACCAATTGTTTATGTTTCTGTAAGACGTGAATTAATCAAGGAACTACCTGATAGTGTGAAAGGCACTGTAGTTCCAGTAGATATGATTATGAGGGACTTATGGATGTAGAAAAAGGAGGTAAGTAATGGCGAAAGGTAAGGTAACTTTTCAAACAGATCGCTGCAAGGGATGCGAACTATGTACAGGGGCTTGTCCAGTAAAAATTATCATCATGGACCACAGCCGTATAAATGTAAAAGGGTATCACCCAGCGTACATTGAAGAAACAGAAAAGTGCATTGCGTGTGGAAACTGCGCAATAACTTGTCCTGATTCTGTAATAACTGTTGAAAGGCTATAAGGGAGGGTAAAATGGCAAAAATATTAATGAAAGGTAATGAGGCTATCGGTGAAGCTGCTATCAGAGGTGGCTGTGATGCGTTTTTTGGTTATCCGATAACACCTCAAAACGAAATTCCTGAGTATATGTCAAGAGAAATGCCTGCAAGAGGCAAAGTATTTGTGCAAGCTGAATCAGAAGTAGCTGCTATAAACATGGTTTATGGTGCAGCTGGTGCTGGTGCAAGAGTTATGACTTCTTCATCTTCACCTGGTATCGCGCTAAAGCAAGAAGGTATTACTTACATTGCTGGTGCTCAGCTTCCATGTGTTATCATCAACATCGTTAGAGGTGGCCCTGGTCTTGGTGGTATCCAACCTGCTCAGTCTGACTACAACCAGTCAACTAGAGGTGGTGGTAACGGAGACTACAGACTACTAGTATACGCTCCAGCTAACCTACAAGAAATGGTAGACTTAGTAATGGATTCTTTCAACAAAGCAGACTACTACAGAAACCCTGTAATGATCGTTGCTGACGGTATGATTGGTCAGATGATGGAGCCAATCGAGTTCAAGGAAAGAGAATATCCAAATCTTCCTGAAAAAACTTGGGCTACTACTGGTACTAAGGGAGAAAGAGACCACAATGTAATCAACTCTCTATTCCTAAAGCCTGAAGAACTTGAAGACCACAACCATATACTATGGGAAAAATACGAAACTATGAAGGAAAATGAGCAGGCTTATGAGCTATTTAACATGGAAGAGCCTGAAGTAATTGCTGTAGCTTATGGTACTACTTCAAGGATTGTTAAAAATGCTATTGAGCAGCTTAAAGAAGAAGGTATAAATGTAGGTTTAATCAGACCTATATCACTATGGCCTTTCCCTGAGAAAGCATTTAGAGATTATCCAAAATCAGCTAAAGCTTTAATTTCTGTTGAAATGAGTATGGGTCAGATGATTGACGATGTAAGGTCGTACAACGAAGGAAGACTTCCTGTTCACTTCTATGGAAGAACTGGTGGTATGATACCTACTCCAGAAGGCATTGTAGAAAAAATTAAAGAAATTTTGGAGGTATAAAATGGCTATAGTATATCAAAAATCTAAGGGTTTAACGGATTTACAAACTCACTACTGCCCAGGATGTACTCATGGTATTATCCACAAGCTAGTAGCTGAGGTTTTAGAAGAGCTTGGCGTAGTAGGAGATGCTATTGGTGTTGCTCCTGTTGGCTGTTCAGTTCTTGCATATGATTATTTTGCTTGTGACATGCATGAAGCATCTCATGGTAGAGCTCCTGCTGTTGCAACTGGTATTAAGAGAGTACTACCTGATAAAGTTGTATTTACTTACCAAGGTGATGGTGACCTTGCTTCAATTGGTACTGCCGAAATTATTCACGCAGCTCACAGAAGTGAAAAAATCACAACTATCTTTGTAAACAACTGTATCTATGGTATGACTGGTGGACAGATGGCTCCTACAACGCTAATTGGTCAGAAAGCTACTACAGCTCAAGCTGGTAGAACTGCTGAGGGTATGGGTTATCCACTAAGAATGTCTGAAATGCTTGCTACAGTTCCTGGTTCAAGATACATTGAGAGAGTTTCAGTTCACAATCCAGCTCACATCAGAAAAGCGAAAAAAGCAATTAAAAAAGCGTTCCAATATCAAATTGATGGCGTAGGATTCACTATGGTAGAAGTTCTTTCAACTTGTCCTACAAACTGGGGTAAAACACCTCTTGACGCATTAAAGTGGTTAGAAGAGAACATGATTCCTTACTACCCACTAGGAGTGTATAGAAAGCCAGAGGAGGAGATTTAATATGCTAAACGAAAAGATTATTATGGCAGGTTTTGGTGGACAGGGTATTATGTCTATGGGTCAGCTATTAACTTACGCTGGCATGCTTGAATCTAAGCAAGTTTCATGGCTTCCTTCATATGGTCCTGAAATGCGTGGTGGTACTGCAAACTGTCACGTTATAGTTAGTGACCACCTAATTGGTTCACCAATTATAACTAATGACGCAACATCGGCAATCGTTATGAACCTACCTTCATTAACTAAGTTCCAAAATGACGTTAAGCCAGGTGGATTACTAATGATTAACAGCTCGCTAATTGAAGAAAAAACTTCAAGAGATGACCTAAATGTTTACTATATCCCTGTAAACGACATTGCTATTAAATTAGGTAATGTTAGGGTTGCAAACATGGTAATGCTTGGTGCTTTCTTAGAACTAACTCACTGTGTTGAGAATGACAATGTTTTAGAAGCATTCAAGAAAGTTTTTGGACCTAGAAAAGAGCACTTAGTTCCACTAAACAAAGAAGCTTTAATTGCTGGTGCAACCTTCATTAAAGAAAACAAAAACTAATATATAATAATTTTATAAATATAGCCTCGCCAGATTGATGCTGGTGGGGCTATTATTGTATTGGAATATGACTTGGATCTTTTTATTTAGTCTTGTTTGTGAACTAATTTGTGTTAGTAAAGTTACATTAGTAAAATAATTATTAATGTGAGTCGATTTTTACATTTTTATTTTCCTTTTTTTAAGAATGTATGATAATATAGTACTTGTCGATAGGTGGTTGTTTTTAAGGAGTTGTATCATGAATAAAAGAATATTGCGTTCACTATTGTTGGTTTTAGTTTTTTCATTTTTATTTCCCTTTGCAGATAATAATGATGAAATAGTATATATGAGAAATACAAAAGTTATAGTTGACAATCAAATTGACAATATGAATTCTTTTCTTATTAAAGGAAGTAATTATATTAGTTTACGTGAATTATCATATTTAATGAGAGATTTTTTGACAGTTGACTTTGATAACAAAGAGTCCTTTGATGAAATAGTAATAGCTGATAATGTAAATTATTATTTAAGAAAAATTTTTCGGTCACAACTATTCTATGGCTATACATTAGAGGGGTATGATGTAAAGTATAAGGGCATCACAAAAACAATTCCTGCCTATAAGTATAATAACGTTAATTATTATAAATTACGCGATTTGTGTGACTTGTTATCTGTTGATATCAAGTGGGATTATAATAGAAAAATGCCACTGTTTATAACACATAAAAAAATGATTAGTGTAAGTGTAAATGACAAAAAGAAAGCATCAAAACAATGTGTTGTAGTCTTGATGTATCATCACTTATTGCCATCGGAATTTCGCAGTAAATATTTTCCTGACAATGGTTCTGTAATGAGTGTTAATATTTTTAATAAACATATGGATTGGATAAGAAACAGTGGGTATAACACAATAACTCTTAAACAACTAGAAGAATTTTTGTACTATGGTAAGCCTTTACCTGACTCTAAAGAAAATATTAGTATATTAATCACATTTGATGACGGGTATTTAAGTAATTATTTTTATGCATACCCTGTAATGAAGAAATTCAATTTACATGGTGCGGTATTTCATGTAACTACAAATACAGCGACATCTAGTTTGAGTAAAATAAGACCTGAAAAATTGGACAGATTTAGTGGGGAACAGATGTTCTTGTCTGAGCCTACTTTAGAACATGCTTCACATTCACATGAATTTCACTCTAGGAATAAAGACGGCATTCCATTTTATCTCTGTAAATCTAATAAAGAGATTAATAGTGATTTGATTGCAAGTAGCTCTATAACTGGTGGAACAAGATACTTTGCTTATCCTTATGGTGCTTTTAATAAAAACCTTGTAAGATTATTAAAATTAAATGGTTATAAACTTGCATTTACGACAAAGAGAGGATATGTTGATATCAAATCAGATCCTTTATTGTTAAATCGATTTACGATGTGGCCAAACACTACTGTTAATCATTTGTCTAGAATAATGAGAAATGCTCATGTTCGATAACGAGAAATCTATAGGTTGTTGTATCACTACAAAATTGATATAACAGCCTATTATTTTATACTAATCTCAGGTGAAATCTTTAGCATATTCTGCTCTTTACTTGGCATTCAAAAATGACATAAGAGGAAGGCTTTGTAAGAAAGGCATTTGCTTAATTAGTTTTCGTATTTCAAGGTGTGGAATCTTAGACTATAGTTTTTAAAAACAAATTAGTATTATTTCTGTTTTCTCATTTTTACCCTTAAAAATATCCTTAAATTTTGCTATAATAATACTTAGACTTAATATTTTTGAAAAGAGGTTACATTGTTTAGACACATTAAAAAATATATCAAAGAAAATAGTATGCTGCTTGTGATTGGCATTATTTCACTCATCTTTACAGATGTTGTGCAGGCTTTTGTTCCCTTTGTCCTTGGTAAGGCAGTGGATAAGCTATCAGGTAATCAGGCAATTACTTACACCATATATGAGATTATACTTGCTCTTTTTATTATGCAAGTTGTTATTGCCATTAGTAGATACATGCTTCGAATCTTTTTAAGTAGGGCTGTCATCAATATGGAGTACTCCCTTCGGACGGATTATTTTAAGAAGCTTGAGGAACTGGATAGTGACTTTTATATAGAGAATAAGACAGGTGATTTGATGGCAAGGGCTACCAATGACATCAGTTCAATCACATCCCTATTTATGGATGGTGTTATCACCTTTGTGGATTCTGTCTTTATGACGATTTTTATACTAATCGTCATGTTCAGAACCATTGATGTAAAGATAACGCTACTTTCAATATCGCCTATGCTTCTCATTGCTGTTCTGACTATCATAGGAGCTCCTATGCTACAGAAGAGGGTCTTTGCAAGGAATGAGCAATTTGGACTGGTCAGTGAAAAGGCGAGAGAGTTTTTCTCTGGTATACGCATTATTAAAACCTATGCCAAAGAAGATAAGATGCAGGGAATTTTTGATAGGGAGAGTTCTGACTTATACAAGAAAAATATGTCTGTAGCCAAAATATTTGGCATTATGGAACCAATGATACGAAGTGTATCTATACTCACAATAACGCTGTCCATTTACATTGGTGGAAATGCTGTGTTTGATGAACTCATAAGTCTTGGTTCTTTTGTTGCCCTCATCAACTACATTAGGAGACTTGTTTGGCCATTTATGGCAATTGGTTTCTTGGTGGCTGTGCTACAGTCTGGTTTTGCCTCTATTCGCAGGATTAACTTTGTCTTTGACAGTGTATCTGTCATTAAAGATGATGATGATTGTATTGTGCCTGAAAAGCTCAGTGGCAATATTCGAATTGAGAATCTTAGTTTTAATCACAGTTCTAAACTCATACCCACACTAAAGCACATTGACTTTGAGGTAAAGTCAGGACAAACTGTTGGTATTATTGGAAAGACAGGCTCAGGAAAGTCAACCCTTGTTTCAGTACTGCTTAGGTTGGAAGATGTACCTAGAGGGACTGTATTCTTTGATGACATTGACATCAATGATATTGAATTAAAGACGCTGAGAGATAATATTTCTTACACTATGCAGAGTAGTACCATTTTCTCAGATAGCATAGAGAACAATATTTATTTAAAGGCAAAAGACGAGTCAAAAGACATGTACAAGTACTCAAGAATTGCTAAGTTTCATGATGAGGTAATGGCATTTAAAGAGGACTACAAGACTCATATTGGTGAAAAGGGCGTCAATCTTTCTGGTGGACAAAAACAACGACTTGATATTGCAAGAGCTCTATACAAAGACGCGCCTATTATGATATTTGACGATTCGCTAAGTGCACTTGACAACAAGACTCAAAAGGCTATTGTAAGCTCTCTTAAGTCTGAGCTAAGAGGCAAGACAACAATTATTATCAGCCATCGAATATCGACAATAGAGCATGCTGATAAAATCGTCGTTATGAATAATGGTTTTGTAGAGAATATAGGTACACATAAAGAGCTAATTGAAAAATCTGGTCTTTATAAGGATTTATATGAAATTCAGAGTATTGAAGATGAAATACTCTCATATGAGGAGTAGCTTATGACAGAGAATAAAATATACAATCAAGATATAGCTGCTGAAAATCTCAACCTCAAGCCATTTAGAGAGTTTTTGAGCTATGTCAAACCACATACTTTTAAAATGATTATTTCCATTGTGCTGATTGCTATAACAGCATTCATAGAAATTTTAAATCCCATCATCATCATGATTTCTATTGATGACGTTATCAATAATACAGATATTACTCTTGGCGTATATGAAGAGTACTCTGATGTGACTGGTATAAACTATGGCAATAAGTTTTATTCGACAGTTTCTCACAATTATAGAGAACCTGATTCTGAGGTGCGCCTACTAAAAATAGAGGAGGACTACTTTTTTGTACCAAACAATATAGTGGTACCTGAAAAATTAAAATTAGAAGTATCTGATGGGATGTATTATCTTCGAACTGATAAAAAGGCTGTGTTGCTGAATATTGCTGATGCAAATTTTGTAAACAGCATCATCAGTCAAAGCAGGTTAAATCTACTCTATATGCTCATTTTATTTTCTGTGCTACTTTTATTCCGATTTATATTGGGCTACTTAAATACGCTTATTAGAAACTCTGTAGGACAGAAGATAGTATATAATTTAAGGACAAAGGTTTTCAGACATATCCTATCAATGGATGTTTCATACTTTGAAAAAAATCCTATAGGTAGGCTTGTCACAAGGACTACCAATGACATAAAGAATATCCACCTCATGTATACCAATGTTTTACTTAATGGTCTAAAGGATTTGGTCATCATTATTGGCATTATCATTACCATGTTTGCCTTAAATTACAAGTTGGCATTAATTACTGTCTGCCTACTGCCAATACTTATTTTAGCATTGGTACTGTACAGGATGTATTCTATGAGGGTGCAGAGAAAGCTAAAAGTGAAATTAGCAGTCATTAACTCAAGGCTTTCTGAGTATATATCTGGTATGAAGTTAATTCAGGTATTTACAGCTGAAAAAGAGTACTATGACGACTTTGTGAAGATTAATAAAGAGTATAAAACACTGGAGAAGAAAAGAGTTACACTGAATAGTCTATTTTCACCATTTTTCTTATTCCTAACAGGTGTAGCACCTGTAATTATCTTGTTATACTCAGTAGATAAAATCATGGCAGGTACTTTGGAGATTGGTCTTGTTGTTGCATTTATAAAGTATTCTAGTGACTACTATAGACCACTAAATGAGTTTTCATCGAGATTTTCAGTCATGCAGTCTGCTATGGCAAGCATGGAGAGAGTCATCATTGTTTTAAATACAGAAAACGACATTGTCAATTCTCCAAGGGCAAAGAACATCAAGAGTATTACTAAGGGTATTAACTTTGATAATGTGTATTTTAAGTACGACAAAAAAGAGGGTGCTGACTACATACTAAAGGATATTAATATAGACATACCAAAGGGTTCAAACCTTGCCTTAGTAGGTTATACTGGCTCTGGTAAAACCACAATTATAAGCCTTATCAGCAGGTTTTATGATGTAGATAAGGGCAGTATCAAAATAGATGATACAGACATAAGAAATATTGACCTTTTGTCTCTTAGGAGTATGATTGGTGTTGTACTACAAGATGTCTTCTTGTTCTCTGATACCATACTTGAAAATATAAGGCTATATGATGAAACAATCAGTTTAGAAGATGTAAAGAGGGCAGCAGAACTCGTCAATGCAGATAAGATTATCAATAAACTTGATGGGGGATACAATTATGTGCTGAAGGAAGATGGTAAAGAACTATCAGAAGGTGAGAGACAGCTCATATCCTTTGCTAGAGCTATTGCCCACAAGCCTAAGATTCTCATTTTAGACGAAGCGACCTCAAGTATAGATTCAGAGACAGAAGCTCTTATACAGCAGGCTATTGAGAGAATTAAGCAGAACTTTACATTAATTGTTATAGCGCATAGGCTTTCAACGATTAAGAGTGCAGATAACATTGTAGTTCTCAGTGAAGGTAAAATCGTAGAAGCTGGTCGTCATGATGAACTGATGAACAAGGATGGGCTGTATAAGAAGTTATACATGCTATTGTAAGTGGAATTAAAGGAGTATTACAATGGAAGAGAGAGAATTAAATGTTAATGACAAGGCTCTTTTAGTGACATCTTTTGACAAGAGAAAGAGTGAAGAATATATTGAGGATTTTATTACTGAGTTTAATGAACTTGCACTAGCTTGTAATTTAGAACCTCAGGCTACTATAATACAGAGACGTGATAAGATTGAAGTAACTACTTTTATTGGCTCTGGCAAGGTCGAAGAAGTACGAGTATTTGTTGATGACAATGATATAGACATTGTTGTATTTAATGAGGACTTATCAGGTGTTCAGATAAGAAACTTAGAAGAGGCACTTGGCACTAAGGTCATTGATAGGACAATGATGATACTTGATATTTTTGCAAGGCGTGCAAAGTCAAGTATATCAAGGATGCAGGTGGAACTTGCACAGCAAAAGTATAGGCTTCCTAGGCTGATTGGTCTTGGTTCTGCAATGTCGAGAACAGGCAGTGGTGTAGGTGCAAGAGGTCCTGGAGAGCAAAAACTCGAACTTGACAGAAGAAAGATTAATGATAGGATTGCTGAACTCTCTAAGAAACTAAGGGAAGCAGAAGCTAAGAGCGAAGTCAGTAAGAAGTCCAGAAAGAAGAGTGGTGTTAAAACCTGCGCCCTTGTTGGCTATACCAATGCAGGGAAGTCGTCAATACTGAATTTATTTGTTGAAAAGTACGGAAACAAAGATCCTGAATCTAAGGTGTTTGCAAAGGATATGTTATTTGCCACACTTGATACTTACAGTAGAAGACTGGACTTTGATGGCAAGAGTATCATCATGTCTGATACTGTTGGCTTTGTCAGTGAGCTTCCACATGGACTGGTAAAGGCTTTTTCTTCAACACTTTCAGAGGTAAAGGAAGCAGACTTTATCCTCAATGTCATTGACTATTCAGACAAAAATAGGGATATGCATCAAAAGGTGACACTAGATACTTTGAAACTACTTGATGTTGACCTCGATAAAGTCGTTACTGTATATAATAAAGTAGACCTTGTTGAGGAAGAATTAAAAGATGGAAACTATTTATCTACTGTGACAGAGTATGGGTTTGATGAGCTTTCTAAACTGATTATCAAAGAGCTCTTTGGTGACACAGTGACAGCTACACTCTTATTTGACTATGGAAGACAGAGAGATTTTGACAGCTTTATAAAAAAGGCGAAGATTATGGATACCAAGTACAATGAAGTTGGTAGTCTTGTTGAAGCAGTGATGACAAGTGAAGTATATGATGAATACAGAGAATTTGTGGTAGAAGAATAGATGAAGAGAATACTAAAGGCTGGAAAAGCAGAAATCATTATAAAAAAATCAAAGTTTATAACTGAAATCATTCCAATAGAGTCTGAAGATGAGGGTAAGGACTTTGTCAGCAGGGTAAAAAAAGAGCATTACAAGGCAACGCACAATGTTCCTGTCTATACACTTGGTGAAAAGTATGAAAAGATAAAGTACTCTGATGATGGTGAGCCTTCTGGTACTGCAGCAAAGCCAATGCTCAATGTCATTCAGAGCAAGGAAATTATCAATGTTGCAGTAGTAGTGACTAGGTACTTTGGTGGTATTAAGCTAGGCGCAGGAGGGTTAGTTAGGGCTTACTCTAATGCCGTTGTAAGTGCACTTGAAACAACGGACATTGTTGAGTTAGATGATTTTACGGAGTTTAGCTTTGCAGTGGACTACCCAAAGTTAGATATACTAGAGTATGAGCTGTCACAAAAATCAGATTTAAAGTATGACATTTCATACGCTGAAAATGTGGTCTTTCATGTGACTGTTAAATCAGCTCACTATCCTACATTAAGAGAAGAATTAAATGCAATGCTTCTAGGTAAATACAGTGAAATTTGTCATAGAGAGTTTTATGGCTATGTAGCTATTTGATTAAAAACTATTCCCTTGCTGTCATTCAGAGGAGCAAAGTGACGTAGGAATCTAGCAAGGGATAAAATATAATAAATAAAGTAGTGTTTTTGCACAAATCTTGGATAGTTGTTTAAAGCTGCGATAATAAATGTATTTTCTGAAAACCACGCTGCTCTGTCCTACGTGCTAGTTACCTAGCCTTGTAAAACTCTAGCGCTAATATGTCAAATACTATTTTTACATAGCGCAGCTGGCAGTTTCTTAACGGTTTTGTGCATAACTTTTTCTAATTTTGCTAACTTCGAAAGCGTACGTCCGTGTA
>PDWI01005549.1_pt1 | contig 16224 bp, 20 predicted proteins | sample 1430891 | NCBI WGS metagenome assembly PDWI01 (sample SAMN01162508, study PRJNA174530) | Oral metagenome, whole genome shotgun sequencing project. | biome: Marine environment; feature: Marine mammal; material: Swab sample of the gingival sulcus; isolation source: swab sample of gingival sulcus...
ATTACTTTTTATACATTTTATGGTAATTTATAATAGTTTTTAATGTAAATTGTAACTATTCAGTTAACCCGCGTTGTCATACAGAGGAGGAACGACGTAGGTATCTTAGCGCGGGTTTAATAATAAAAGCCGTAAGATTATCACGTTGTCGCTGACGCTCCGCCTCATAATGACACGGCTTTTATCACTTTTGACTGAATAGTTACTGTAAATTAAAAACTAACGCAAAAGACATAACTAAAATTTTTATGATTTTCTCTAGCAAAGAATGCTTTAAAATACAAGACCGCAGCTCACGCTACGGTCTTGTACTTGGGAGTATTACAATGTATCTGTTTGTGCTTTTGGTAGTATCATTTCCACTTCTTCGTGTGGTCTTGGAATTACGTGAATTGAGATGAGTTCACCAACGCGTTCTGCTGCTGTTGCGCCTGCATCAACTGCCGCTTTAACAGCACCAACATCACCTCTAACCATGACGCTTACTAAACCGCCACCGACGTGCTCCTTGCCAACTAAAGTGACATTTGCAGCTTTTACCATTGCATCTGCTGCTTCGATTGAACCAACTAAGCCTTTCGTTTCAATCATTCCCAATGCTTGCATATTAGCCATTTGTTCCTCCTTCATTATCGTGTTTGACAATTATTATCTTTGAATTTTCATCAACGCCCATGGCATTTGCCTCCTCCATATCAATATGAAGGTCTAAGCGTGATTTATCGCTTACGCGAATAATAACATTATTATATATACCGCCGCGTTCACCAAATACTTTTATCTTTACGCTATCGCCGTGTTTAACGCCAAAACGCTCGGCATCACTCGGTAGCATATGAATATGCCTTTTAGCGACGATTGCCGCCTCTTCTAAATGAACGCTACCCTGAGTGCCAACAATTGTTATTGGTGCTGCGCCGTCTAAGTCGCCAGATATTTTCAGCGGCGCTTTTATCCCTAGCTTATAATTATCGCTGGCAAATACTTCTACCTGCGAACGGCTACGCACTGGCCCTAAAACGCGCACTTTTTCAATCGCGCCTTTTGCGCCAACTATCGTCACTGTTTCTTTTGCGGCAAACTGCCCTGGCTGTGATAGTTCTTTTAACACTGTTAATTGATAACCTTTGCCAAAACAAGTTTCTAAATCAGCCTGTGATAAATGAATATGACGATTTGAAATGCCAACTGGCAAATATTCATTATCAAGCGCTATCACGCCTTTTTGCGCTAAAATAGCAATTATTTCTTCCGTTAATTGATTGATTTCTGCCATAGGCTTATCCAATCATACTAATTGACAAGCGCGATAACTTTTTCAATTATCATCGCTATTTCTTCTGCCGATAAATTCTTGCCCTCAGTAACACTGGCAACAGCGCCGTGATATTTTTGATATATCCTATCAGAACTCAAGAGTGTATCGATTTCTTTTGTGCCGTAAGCAAGCACTCTTTTGTTAATCAAATGCAATGGCGTTACATTTTCAGAAACTGATGAACCGCCAATAGTACCACAGCCAAGCGTCAAAGCAGGTGCAAGTCCTGTTGAAGCACCAACGCCACCCATGGTACCGCCAGTATTAACCAATATTCTAGATGCTGGTTTTTCACTAAATTTAAAGGCGATGTCAGGGTCTTCTGTGTGTATGCTCATCGTATGCCCAATGCCGTGTTGTAATAATTCTATACTAAGTTTACACGCTTCTTGCCAATCGCTAACTGTATAAAATGCGAGCACCGTTGTTAACTTTTCATGTGATAACGGCCACTCGTCACCTACGCCTTCTTGCCTACCGATTAGCACTCTAACGCTTTCGTCGATTTTGAACCCAGCAGCTTCAGCAATTACTTGTGGTTTTTTGGCAACAAATTTGGCATTCATCGTATGCCCATTTTTAAAGAGCAAATCACAAACAGCCTTCGTTTCCGCCTCATTCATAAAGTAACCGCCCTGTGCTTTTAATTCTTCCACTACTGCTTTTTCATTGCATTTCTCGCAAATAATCGATTGTTCAGAAGCACAGACCGTTCCGTTGTCAAAAGTCTTACTCGCCATAATGCGTTCGACAGCTTTTTTTACATTGGCTGTGCGTTCGATATAAGCTGGCGAATTGCCTGCACCAACGCCAATGGCTGGCTTGCCTGCACTATAAGCAGCTTTAACCATAAATGGACCACCTGTTGCGATAATTAGCTTTACTTTATCATGGTGCATCAATTCATTGGTAGCATCCATAGAAAGCAGTGATAAGCAAAGGACAGAATTAGCTGGTCCACCTGCCGCTTGTACTGCTTTGTTCATTAAATCCGCTGCTCTTTTTGTACATTTTGCAGCTGCAGGGTGCGGCGAAAAGACAATAGGATTACGCGCTTTTAAGGCGATAATTGATTTGTAAATTACCGTTGATGTCGGATTAGTCGATGGCACTATACCCATAATTAAGCCGACAGGAAAAGCAAGTTCAACTGTTTTATTGACTTTATCTTCCGCAATCACGCCCTGCGTTTTCATATCTTTAATGTGTTCATAAAGCATACCCGACGCTAAATGATTTTTATAGACCTTGTCTTTTGCAATACCAAAGCCCGTTTCTTTCACTGCCATTTCTGCCAATTCTAAAGCGTGTTTTTCAGCTTCTTCTACCATATTTCTTATGATTTTATCTATCTGCTCTTCTGAAAAATTCTTTAATTCTTCTGCTGCCTCTGCACCTAACTCGCAGAGATTACGCGCCGCTTGAATCGCCCTCAGATCTTTGTCTAATAACATACAAGCTCCTTTTTACTTTAATAACTGTTCTAAAAGTCCGCGTTCACGCAAAACATCCATAATCATATCAACTAATGTTGCTATTTCTTTGTCATCTAAATTTGATTTTGCTGCTGTCACTGGCTTTTCAGCGCTCTGAACACAAGGTTCACTTGTCGCCGAACAAGCCACATTAGCAGGCACTGATTGCTGCGCCATTTTATCACCATAAATCAAATTGATGCCATGATTTCTAATTGCATCCTTTGCTGACGGTGTCAACAAAGCATTAGCATCAAGATAAAGATTTTGCTGACCACTTTTCTTTAAATCAATGATCATTTTTTCTGTGATTAATTTCTTCATAAGATATCCTTTCAGCAATCTTATTCAGTTGTTTGTTAATACTTGTTTCAATTTAAACATCACTATTTGTATTGCTCGCGCTAAGATACTCACGCACTACGTGCTCAGTATGACAGCGCGAGAACTATTCTTTTTACTTGTGGTTTACTGAAAATCGCAGTCTTCGTCTATAATACCAACAACAACTGCATCTACTGGGGCATCACCGTCAGTCAATAGTTTTCTAGCAGTTGACCCCGTAGTGACTAAAACTCTATCGCCGATACCAGCGCTTAAAATGTCAACGACAACTAAGCGTTCGCCGTCATTTTTACCACCGATTTTTTCCGCGAGCATCAATTTATAGCCATTTAACTTTTCAGCTTTTCTAGTTGCCCAAATATTATCGATTAATTTAGCTGTTATCACGATAAGCTCCTTCATTTATTCTCGTTTTAATTTCTTTTAAAGCAGTTTTGACCGCTGCTGTATCGCCCAATAAGACTATCATCGTCATATGCTGGGGGCAAAGCCCCCTTAATTCATGGGCTTCCACTCCAGATTGTTTTTCGGCAATATCAGCAGCACAAATCATATCTATCATTTTACCTTGTACCATACCGATAGATGATGGCATATCCGTTGTGATTACACCACTAAGTGCCAATCTACTTTTTATGATTTGCCACGTGCCACTCGTAGGAGAATTGATAATTCTAATGTCCATAATTACCTCAATCTATGGCAGCCTCTTTTGCACTTAATGCAATTCCTAAAGGAGTTACAAAAAACGGATTAGCGGGTTTGAGCGTTTCTATGCCTGTCGTTTTGGCAATAATGTCTTCTATACCTGTAAGACAACTACTACCACCGACTAAAAACAACTGCTCTACTTGATAATCTGCCACAGCGCTACTGACGATAGTAGCAATTTTTTCTACTACCGCTTTGACAACGGGGAAAATTTCTTTATGCTTAGCATAATCTCTTTTGATAGCATCCGCTTCTTCAAAAGGAATTTTATAAGCTCCTGCTAAGACTAGCGAAAAATGTGTGCCACCTGTCGCTTGGTCATCAACGTGTACGCAATCGCCATTTTTGAAAATAGCAACGCCCGTTGTTCCGCCGCCAATATCAACAACTGCACCGTTTTCAATCTGCAATAATTTATTTGCTGCCGTCGGTTCATCAAGCATATTAACAACTTCAAAACCTGCAGCTTCAATTACATTTCTAACAGCACTACCACCTAAATTTTCTGTGTTTGGCGGTATTGCCCCTGCAGCGTAAAGTAGCTCTACGCCTAAGGCTGCTTCTATTTCTGCCTTTAATTCTTTTACAATTTGGATTGCGCCGATATAATCTACCACCATACCGTCTTTCACTACAGTAGCAGCCCTATAAGCGCCAGCCACTGGCTGACCATGCTCATCTAACACTGCCATAACTACATAGGCTGTACCTAAATCCACGCCTGTGTAATATTTACCTGTAGGATTTTTTGTTGGCTGCTTAATGACAGTCTCAAATTGATTAACTATTTTTTCGCAATAAGTAAAATCGAACACAATCTTCTCCAAATCTTTATTTTCTACTCATCTTAAATCAATTTTAAATAACTATTTATATTTAATTACGCTAAGATACTCACGTCACTTCGTTCCTCACGCACTGGTCGCAAGTCCTAAGATCCTCACGTCACTGCGTTCCTCAGGATGACAGGACTTGCTGCTCGTGTATGCATCCTTTAATGACAGCGTTTTATGTTTAAAATAAGTATTAGTTGTTTTGCCAATCAGCTGGGTAAACGAAATACGCGTAACGCGCTCTTGACGACGTCTGAAAATGGATATGGCTTCCTTTTGGAATATAAATAATATCGCCAACATTGCCAACGACCACTCTACCGTCGATTTCGATTTCAAGCTGCCCGTCAATGACATAATCGTACTCGTCGTAGGTGAGCGTCCATTCAAAACTAGTATTATCGAGTTCCATAATGCCAGCACCCATACGTGGCGCCTCATCTAAGGTCAGAATATCTGTCAAATAAACGCCCTTATTATCTTCAAATGGTTCACATTTTACCGTTGACGTTTGAACTTTGATAATACCGCTCTTATCTACTTCTTTAACAAAATCCGTAGACGATTTTTGAGCGATACTTTCTCTTATCATGTCTGCTATTAGTTCACGCAGTTGCTTTTCTTCCATAGTCTTATCTTCCTTTCGTACAGTTTCTAGTTAGAGTCTGCTGTTTCGATTTTAGACAATAACATTGGCGATAGCATATTAGCCAAAATTAATGCCAAAATACCAGCGACAAACTTACCGACGATTACAGGGAAAATCATATCGCTATTAACGCCCGCTGTAAAGCCTAAGTGGTCGCCAATAACAAAGGCAGCTGAAACGGCAAAGGCAACATTTAACACCTTGCTCTTAGGTGACATTTCGCCAAAGATATTAAACATGGCAATATTGTTAGCAAGTGTTGCCACTACGCCAGCAGAACCCGCTTCATCCATACCAAATGCGTTACCAATACTTTCTAACTGCTTACCAAATGTACGTTTAATCCACAAAACCATAGGGAATGCGCCGATTAAAACGATAGCAATCTGTCCGCAAACCAATAGTCCTGCTTCTAAAGGCACTACACCGCCAGCATCTGGGATAACCATTAAATTAAGTAATGGGAAATGAATGCCTGTCAAATATTCAAAGACGGCGACAGCGGTAAAGAAAGTAATAATATTTGTTACTGCTGTACCAAACTTATTAAAACCGTTAATCATTTTTTGTGGCACAAACCATAATCCGAGAACGATTAACCCAGCGATAATGATAACCGGAATAAGGTTGACAATGATTTCGCCAAAGCCAATAGGATAAGGTGTGGCAAAATTCATTACCAAACCACCAGCAATACAGCCGATAGGAATTGTTATCATACCAGCTAAAATACCAGCACCTAAATAACTTCTATCCTCTTTTTTAATAATGCTAAGAGCTACTGGAATCGTAAAAACGATTGTGGGTCCCATCATTGTACCAAGGATAAGTCCCGAAAAATTACCTATCGTTTCGTTCGCAGCCATTTGCATTGCTAGTGGATAACCACCCATGTCACAAGCGAGCAATGTCGTTGCAAACATCGATGGATCTGCACCAAATAACTGATAAATTGGCACGATAAAAGGTTTTAAAATGATGGCTAGCACGGGCGCTGCCGCTACAACCCCTGCCATTGCAATGGCAAGTGGCCCCATAGCATTAAAGCCCTCATCGAACTCGTCACCATAACCGAGTTTATTGCCCCTTAGTTTATCAACTGCTCCGACTATCATAAAAATCATCATTATAAAAATTATTACGGAGTTTACCGATAAGTTAGAAATCCACGCCCCTAAGCTTTCAGTAAACACACTTACATCTGAAATACTGTTTACTAATTCCGCAAACATAAAAGCCTCCTTAATAACGCCCTAATAAATTTATAAATTATAACTATTCTATTCATTTGCTAAATAATATATTTCTTAATGCACAAGCCGTAAGATACCTACGTCCTCACTTTGCTCGTTCTCAGTATGACACGGCTTTTACTAAGCGACAGAATAGTTTCTATTAGTTAATTATTGTTATTTTAATGACTCACTTTGATACATACACATCAAAATGTGCATTGCACTTGAGAGACGATTTAGAGCAGTTAAAATGTCTTTTCTAATCACTTCTCTGCCGTTTTTAAAAGCATTGAGCGCTATCACTTCTAATTCTCTAATCGACGTTCTAAGTAAGTTGAGCTGTGCATAAGTCATACCGTGTTCATAGCTCGGCAAACTCATATACTCAATCTTGTAATACTTCATTGGATTATGCGAATGCTCTCTTAACTCTGCAAAAGTCATACCGATAATTTTATCGATTTCAAAAGGCTCATCTAACACTTCACAACGCATCATCTCGCGCAAGACTTTTAATATATCATCTAGATAGTTGAGCATTTTCCTTTCGCCTGCATTATTAATTAGGGTTTGCGCAATGACAATTTCAGCTTGCACTTTATCAAGTTTCCCCCTGAAAGCAATGCGACCGTTCGTTTTGTCGACTAGTTTATTACCAAAAAGTTGTGTCATATACTCTGGTTTACCTTCGTAAATAGCTCCGCTTTCGTAATCGACATAACGCTTTTTATCCGTTTTAACTTCAGCTTGTTCGCTCTCATGTGACTGTGTTAACGCTTCAGTTTTCACTTTATTTTCTTTCGTGACAGCGCCTTCTTTTTCTATTGCAATCTTCAACTGCTGTAAATATTCTCTAGCAGCTGGCGATAGCAATTTACCCTCAGGTATATAATAAACCTCGGGCTTCGTAGCTTTAAGTTCTGCACGTATCCGTGCTTCTGTAATAACTTTCAACTACTCACCTCCCTTCTTCTTGGGATGCTCACACTATTTTCTATCCATAATAGCAGCTACCAATTGGTCTTTTTTAGCAAATTTAATTTCCCGCTTACTCAAACTTAAATCTTTAATTTCACGGGCAAGTCTGCGTAGTTGAGCAACACTTTTTTGCATTAGCTCTGTTCGCAAAGCTTCTTTTTTTAACGATAAATCTGCCAAATCAGTTTTCGCTTGTTCTGGAGGCTCTATTACTGGCGTTTCTACTGGCGTTTTTTCAGGCTCTACACCTGCTTCAACTGCTACAGCTTCATTTTCTATTTTAATTTCTGTCTTAATATCTGTTTTAACTTTTTTTGTATCCATTGCCTTTATTTTATTGATATTTTTATCTAAAAGCGAGCGTACGGCTGCATCGGGTCGAGGAATAACATGCAATGAATGTAAGTCGCCAACTTTTTCGGCTGAGACGGCGGCAGCATCAACTGCCGCTTTCACTGCACCAACATCGCCCTCGATAAAAACAGCTGTTAAGCCGCCGCCAACTCTAATCATATTAACTAAAGTTACATTAGCGGCTTTAAGCGCACTATCTAAAGCTTCAATTGCGCCTACTCTGCCTTTCGTTTCTATCATTCCTAGCGCTTTCATAATCTACTCCAGCTCTATTAATGGAATTAAAGGCTAGGCAAAATCATTTCGACATCACCATGTGGTCTTGGAATTACGTGAATTGAAATAAGTTCGCCAACGCGTTCAGCTGCTGTTGCACCTGCATCAACTGCTGCTTTAACAGCACCGACATCTCCTCTAACCATAACAGTAACTAGTCCACCACCAACGTGAACTTTGCCGACTAAGCTGACATTTGCCGCTTTAACCATAGCATCTGCCGCCTCAACTGATGCGACTAAACCTTTTGTTTCTATCATTCCAAGTGCTTGCATATTAGCCATAATATCCTCCTATTAATATACTAGTGGGTTGTCAGCAATAAACTCTACTGCGTTAGCAAATGCATCACAAGCTGATTTACAAGCTGATTGAGTTCCCGTTAATAATGCACCGCCAAAGTTTGTTTCTGATGGTGGAGCGTAGAGAACGCAAAGTTTGACATCTGCTGCTTTCATTGCTGCATCAAGTGCATACATAGCTTCAAGTGGTGGGGCAATTAGGTAAGCTAATGCTTGACCTTCTGCAATACCAGCACCTTCAGAAAGATAAGAACCTGTGCGTGAAATACAATGTGCATAATAACAAATACTATCGTCTTCATTTGCCGAAACAAAATGTGCTTCATTTTCTACAAAATCAATTACTACATCAAGTCCACTTCTAACTTCCGCTGGATTTGGCCCCGCCAAAATCCCGATAATTTCGCCTGCAAGCGCTGTGTTAGCGTTAGCAGCACCACCGTAGAAACTTTTAGCATAAACGACTTTAACGTCAGCTTTCTTTGTTGCTTCATCTAGTGCTGTATAAGTGACATCATCACAATCAGCAGAAATAAGTGCTAATGAATTGTAATTTTCTGGAATATTTTCTAGCTGGCTAAGCATATCTTTTGACGCATTAGGGATTATCTTAGCTGCTAGGACACTTGCTTTTAATGGATCGCGTTTCATCATTGCCTCCTTATAATTTTAAATCTGTACCACTAGCTTTATTATCGTAAATTTTACGAATAATCTCTGCTACGTGAGCACCAGCTTCCGCAGGAATTGTTCCCTGTGAGTGAATATTTGATACTACTGTACGGCGTGCCTCTGGCATACCGATAGTTCCTTTATAAGTAATATATGCCGACATCGACGTAGCTGTAATAAGACCTGGTCTTTCGCCAACGAGTATACAAACTACATCAGCACCAGTGATTTCACTGACTTCGTCCATGACGCCAACTCTGCCGTATTGTACGAAAAATGGTGTGCCGACGCTAAGTCCTGTGCTTTTTAAGCCTTGCATTAAACTTGAAAGGACATCTTTTGTGTTGGCTTCTACAGCCGCACAGCTAAGACCATCAGCGACAAATACGCAGACCTGCATATTTTTCTCATACGTTCCCGCTAGGCGCTTTGCCGATTCTTCATCAAAGCGTCTGCCTAAATCTGGTCTTGTTAAATAAGTATCTTTGCTATCACATCTACTCTTATATGTTTCAAGATTAAGTTCTTTGATAATATCTTCATCTACTTCTGAAAAGACGGCATCTTGTGCAGCAGAGTGCGCTGACCTAAACTGTAATAGTGGCAAGGTTTTATAACGCGCACCCGCTTTGCCAATTGCCAAACGACAAGGAGCGAATTTCTTTAACTCCATAAAACCTTCTTTATCGTAAGGCTCTTCATACAAATACTGTTCTATAATATCCATAGCTGAAATATCATCTAAAAATCCATCTTCAATCACTTCACAATAATCATCATTTTTGTTTGGAGAAGCATTTTCAGCAACTGTACTGTTGCTTTCAGTTTTCGCTTCAGCAACGCTCACTGCTGGTTTATCTAAAACGGCAACTCCATTCGTATTAATTTCATTCAATACACTTTCTATAATTGATCTTAATTCATTTTTATTCATTACGGCGCCTCCTTATCGTTTCAAGAAAACTGATGCATCACCAGCAAGCGGAGTTAATTTACCGTCTTTAGAGAAGCCCATTTTCTCTAGCCAAGCATCAAATTCTGCAATAGGACGTAAGCCAAATACTTCTCTCAACGCCTGTGCTTCGTGATAACCAGTACATTGATACATCAACATACAGTCATCGCCTTGAGGAACGCCCATAATGTAGTTACAACCAGCTGCTACTAATAGAATCGCTAAATTTTCAATGTCATTTTGGTCGGCTTTCATATGGTTAGTGTAACATGCGTCACAGCCCATAGAAATACCCGTCAATTTGCCCATAAAGTGGTCTTCTAAGCCCGCTCTAACAACTTGTTTAGAGTCATATAAATACTCAGGGCCAATAAAACCAACAACTGTATTAACCAAGAATGGCTTATAGCGTTTGGCAAAACCATAGCAACGCGCTTCCATTGTGAGCTGATCCCAATTATGATGCGCTTCTGACGATAATTCAGAGCCTTGACCTGTTTCAAAATACATAACATTAGGGCCTGTTGCCTTGCCGTAATGTAAGGCGTAATCATAAGCTTCTTGTATCATCTGCGCTGACACACCAAATGCTTCATTTCCTTTTTGTGAACCAGCGATTGACTGGAATACCAAATCAATTGGTGCACCAAATTCTTTTGCCGCTTCAATTTGAGTAGAAACGTGCGCTAATACACAAGTCTGTGTAGGGATTTCCCACTTATTTCTAAATTCATCAAACTGTTTTAAAATCCTGGCAACACTTTCCGTTGAGTCATCAACTGGGTTAAGACCTAATACCGCATCGCCACAACCAAGGCTAAAGCCTTCCATCGTCGATGCTAATATTCCCTTAGGGTGGTCTGTTGTGTTATTTGGTTGTAAACGCGATGAAAATGTGCCGCGCTTACCAATAGTCGTATTACAATGCGCTGTAATTTCAATTTTCTTCGCTGCATAAACGAGGTCTAAATTACTCATTAATTTACAAACACCAGAAACAATTTCTGACGTGATGCCGCGTGATGCACGCTTAATCATGTCGCCAGTTGTGCGCTCACTTAAAAGCCATTCCCTAAATTCGCCCACTGTTTTATTTTTATGTTCATTAAAGATTGCTTCATTTACATCATCTTGAATAATGCGCGTGACTTCATCTTCTTCATAAGGAACAGCGGGGTGATTGCGTAAATCATTTAAAGTTAAATTTGACAAAACCCATTTTGCTGCAACTCGTTCTGCTGCAGAATCTGCTGCTATTCCCGCAAGTCTATCACCAGATTTTTCTTCATTAGCTTTCGCCATAACTTCACGAATAGACTTGAATTCGTAGGTATGTCCTAATAATTTTGTCTTTAATATCACCTTTCATCACCTTCCATCTTCACAAAACATCAACGGTTAAAAATCAATGTTTTCGTTATGACAGGTACTACTCTACCACCAGCCATAGGCTCGCCAATGTCGATGTAATCGCCATCTTTGACATAAATGCCATCAATACAGATAACTTTGCGCTTTTGCTCCATCAACATCACTTTAAGAGCATTACCTAGTACCTTGCCAATGTCATTCTCTACTATCACAATAATAGGAATGTCGGGATTGTTGTAATCCCCAATACCTTGAATAATTGCTTTTGCCATTTGTTGCACGCTGTCAAAACTAGTATAGTCAGCACCGCTAAAAGAAATGGCAACTGCTTGGTCGCTTTGCCTATTGGAAAAAATCGCTATCCTTTCGGCAAGTATTCTACTAAACTCTACTAAATTTTCTTCCTCCTCTGGCGACATTTTAACAACAGGCACATTTTTAATCGGCAGTGACTCGACTTCATAACGGATTGTGCTACCGCTAATATCAGTCGTATGCATGCCAGCACCGACTACTGTCGCTCTAATTGTTTCCAAAGGTTGATAAAGATTAACTTGCTTAAAAGCCTCTTCATTTAAAATTGCTTCGGCTAATAATGGACCAATATCACCGTAGCGAAAAACATCGCCGCCATTTTGTTGATAGTACATAGCCGCTACGCCACCAGAAAAAGTAAGCCCACCTAATCCATCTAGCGTTTTCAACGGCTGACCATCATTAGTATAAAACTTGTTGTGAAAACTAGATTTTGCCATCAAACCAACCGCCATAGCCAGTTCTTTAGCCAAACCTTTACAAATTCTTTTCAACTGCTCTATATTCGCCCTATCGCCGACAGCGATGCTTTCGCCACAGCTACTAGCAAAATCAGCTATTTTAGGATAAATATAAGAAATTTTTCCATTGTCGACCTTTATCAAGCGCCCACCTATATCAAGACAACTTGTGCCAACTAAAGCTGTTTTGCTGAAAACGGCAATATTACTAGTCCCACCGCCAATATCAATATTGGCAATAGTTTCTCTCTTATCATGAGCCATTGTGTCAACGCCAGCTCCTTTCGCTGCTAGAACAGACTCTAAATCAGGTCCAGCTGTTGAAACGACAAAGTCGCCAGCCATGTCAGAGAGTGCAGATAACACTTCATTTGCATTTTGTTTGCGCGCTGATTCACCGGTAATAATCACTGCGCCAGTATCTATATCTTTTGTGTTGATTCCTGCCGCCTGATACTCAGCAGCAACTATTTTCTTGACAGAATCTGCATCGATTCTACCATCCTGTAACAATGGTGTGAAATAAATATCACTTTGATAAATAACCTTAGCGTCAACAATCTGTATGCGCGGTACAGTGTAACTGCTAGCTAAGTTTTCTATTGTTATTTTACTAAATATCAACTGCGTCGTTGACGTGCCGATGTCTATGCCGACACTATTTATTATTTCTTTCATAAATAAACCTGCCTTCGCAAAGTTTTTTCTAAAATACTATTTTAACGTTCAATCCTTGTGAATTAGAATTAAACTTTATCTTACCTTTTAATTTTTCTTTGACCATTAATTTAATAATACTCAGCCCCATGGTTTTCATATCTAGTGCCTTTTGTACATCAAAACCTATACCGTTATCTGAATAACTAATTTCTATTCTCATTTCACTAACAACTTTAATTTTTCTCGCTAGTATCAAAATTTCGCCTTTATTTTTGCCGTCAAAGGCATATTTGATAGAATTTTGTAAGAGCTCATTAATAATCAATACGATTGCTGTTGCTTGGTCAAGATTGATGTCAAAATCGCCACCAACACAGCTAATATCTAATACAAAATCTTCACTGCTAAAATAACGCATGGTGTTGGTCTTGATATTCTCAATAATATCGATCAAAGTCACTATATCAATTTCTTTATTGAGCATAATCTCGTGAATAGAAGCGATAGCAAGAATGCGATTAATACTGTCATCTATTGCTTCCTTACCAACATCATCGATTATTTTGCGTTTTTGTAAACGCAGCAAAGAAGCTATTGTCTGTAAATTATTTTTAATCCTATGATGCATTTCGTTAAAGGCAACAGAGCGTAAAATCAATGCTTTTTCTTGCATTTTTCTAGTTGTCACATCTGTGATTGTCACAATAAACTCTATATCATCACTATTGACCTTCATTCTTTTAATAACAAAATAGGAACCATCTATTCTAATTTCACGCCTAATTATATCGGTTTCAAGTTCATCAGACTCTTCTTTAATTAGACAAACATTTTTATATTCACTACCTACAATTGGTTCAACAAAACCTAAATGCCTGTAAATTGCCGTTAACATTTGATTACAAAAGACGACAACACCTTGATAGTTCACACATAATATACCAAGTTCGATTTTATCCGCTATGTGTAATCCCTGTTCTTTGATAAAAGAGGAATCTGGTTTAATAAGAGAGGTTTGCGAAAATTTTATATCGCTTATACCGTCTACATTATCAAATTTAAATTTTTCTAACTTTCGTTCAATAATATAAACGCCAATGACCGTATCGTCATAATAAATAGGATCAACTGTTTGAATTACCGTAACATTTTCCTGTGTTTGCGCTTTCATAAAACGAGTTGTATAACCAAGCATTAGAGTTCTATGCACTGCTGGCTCGTTTTCTTTTTTTGCAAGCATACCGACAACACTATGTTTATACGCCGAACGGGAAGCATTTGGCTTTGCTTCAGCAACGACGATAGCATCTCCAGAATCACCACTAACTAAGCAATCGATAAAGGCATCTGCATCAAAGAGATTTGCCATATTTTGCAAACGCTTTGCCGCCGAAATGATTTCGCCCACTTCCATTTGACTTAAATCCGTATACTTGCGACAAATTCCCATTATGATAGAACTATTCATAAGCTATTCTCCGTACTGCTTGAGAATAATGTCTGCAACTTTACGCATGGATAAATTGCGTTTTTTGCTTATTTCTCTGATGTGTTTATAAGCGCTTTCTTCATCTAAGGATTTATGTTTCATCAGCAAACCCTTTGCTTTTTCGACTATTTTACGTGTTTCGAGTTGTGCTTTCACCTCTTCCACATTATGAAGATAGTTTGACATTTCTTTATTGCGTGAAACGGCTAATTCAACATTCATTAACAACTGATTCTCATCAATTGGTTTGACTAAATAACTAGAAATGCGACAATCTTTTGCCTGATCGATGTATTCACTTTTATTGTAAGCTGTCAATAAAATAATTGCTGTTTCAAGACATTCTTTACTGATAATTTTAGCAGCTGATAAACCGTCAAGCTCTGGCATTTTAATATCCAAAAGCACGATATCAGGTTTTAAACGACAACATAGTTCTATCGCTTCGTATCCATCTATGCCTTCACCTATTACTTCATAACCAGCATTTGTTAGCATCTCCTTCATATCCATACGGATAATAGGTTCATCATCGACAATAATTGCCGTATATTTTTTAGACATAAGCACCTCCTACTCCAAAAATGCTTTTAATTCAGCTAAACCTTCAGCGGTAAAGCTGCTGACTTTAAATATTTTTTGCGCACCTGCAAGTTTTAATCTCGCTTCTGCTATTTCCAATTTCTTTTCATCGGCTAAATCAATTTTAGTAATAACGCCGATTACCGGCTTGGCAAACTGCCCCGCAAAATAAGGCGGAAACATAGACCGTTCTTCACTCGCCGATACAACCATACCGATAATTTCAGCTTCCGTCGCAATCACCGATAGAAAGCCCCGCATCTGCGAACGCTCTAAGTATTCTCCTGGCGTATCGAGAATAGCATTGCCTAACACTTCTACCGCTTGCGTTTTCTTATATTTCAAACTTTCGCCAAGCAATGCATTACTCAGTGTGGTTTTGCCACTACGCGATGAACCGATAAATATTATTCTCTTCATCTTAACTCTTGGTGATTTCTGTCGGCGTAAAAGACATTTGGTCACATAAAACGTGTAAAACTCCTTTCATCGCCTCTGTTACGCCAGATACATCACCATAAATCAAGAGTGAACCACTAAAACGATCGACAAAACCAATGTGAACATTTGCCGCTTTCGTTGCGACATCAGCGGCAATAATCGCCCCCTCACTCGGCGTAATCGTAAAAATACCTAAAGCATTACTAACATCAATCACGCCGAGCTTTGTATAAATTTCTTCCTCGGGATTAGCAATAATATGCGCGAGAGTAATCTGTCTCCCCGGCACAAATTCTTGTATAATCCGCTCTTTATTAGCAAACGCTTCCATATATAACTCCTAACTTCAATTAAGCTTGACTACGCCCATAAAAAACTTGCTTATAAAGCTCTATTACTTCTACTTCTGTGCAATGACGTGGATTTGTCGCCGTACACCTATCTGCAATCGCCGCCTTTGCCATCGCTGGTATTGCCGCTAAGTATTCATCCTCATCAATCTCTAAATATTTTAAAGACTTAGGAATATTAAGCGATTTATTTAAATTTTTAATGTAACGAATTAAATTAAAAATACTGTTTTTAACGTCATTCACTCTACCGACACCTAAAAATTCGGCGATATCAGCATAACGCTGAGCATAATTAGAATGTGCGTTATACGCAATCATATGCGGCATAATAATGGCATTTAGCATGCCATGCGGAAGATGAAACTTTCCTCCAAGCGCATGCGCCATACCGTGATTAAGACCAAGCCCAGCATTGTTAAATGCCATCCCCGCAATGCAAGACGCGTGGT
>PDWI01006023.1_pt1 | contig 16223 bp, 15 predicted proteins | sample 1430891 | NCBI WGS metagenome assembly PDWI01 (sample SAMN01162508, study PRJNA174530) | Oral metagenome, whole genome shotgun sequencing project. | biome: Marine environment; feature: Marine mammal; material: Swab sample of the gingival sulcus; isolation source: swab sample of gingival sulcus...
ATAGTTGAGCCTATGTCTGAAGACGCCCTTAAGGATACTATGAAAATTGAACTAAAAATGCTTTTGGCATCTGGCTATAGTGATGTTATATTTTCTCCTGGAAATTTCGGGAGAGATTTTGCCGTTGCGAATGGATTTTTAGCTGAAAGACTGGTTAAAACAAGTAATTTCATAGGTTTTATGATGGATGAAGCTGAAAGACAGGAAGTTAAAAATATTTTATGGGTAGGACATCTTGGAAAAATGGTTAAAGTAGCGGGAGGAATTTTTCAAACTCATAGCTCATATGCAGATGGCAGAATGGAAACTTTAACTGCGAACTTGGCATTGATGGATGCACCGCTGAAGTTATGTAAGAAAGTTATGTCATCAAATACTACCGATGAGGCGGTTGAGTATATAAAAGAGTTTGGATATGATGATATATTTAATCATTTGGCAAATGAAGTTAGCAGACGTTGTAGGGATAGAGCTCATCAGAATATAAATGTGGCTACTATTTTATTTACTAAAACACATGGATTTTTAGGTCAATGTGATAACGCCGAAAGTATGAAAGAGGTGTTTAATAATTGAAATTTAAAATTTTGGCAGATGTAATTATAGGTGGTAAAAGACATATAAGTGAGTTTGAACATTCAGATAAAATATTGATATCGGTAGAGGGGAAATTTACTAAATTACCAGATATTATTCGCAAGCATTCAAAGGATAAAAATGTTGTTGTTGCAGTGTCGGGAGATACGGGTTTTTATAGTTTGCTCACGTATTTGAAAAAGCATTTTGAAACTGATGAGTTTGATGTAATCGTTGGTATTAGCTCTATGCAATATATGTATGCTAAAATAAGCAGAACATATCAGGATGCGTTTATCGGCAGTGTACATGGTAGAGAGCTTGATTATATTTCTTTAGTAAGTGAGTATGATAGCGTAGGTCTTTTGACAGATGCAAAAAATAGTCCTGATAGTATTGCAAAGACAATATATGAATTTGGAAAGAAAAATGTCTATATGTATGTGGGAGAAAGGCTTTCATATCCTGAAGAAGTTATTAGTGAAGGATATGTGGAAGATATAAAAAATAAAAAATTTGATGTTTTAAGTGTAGTGGTTTTGGTAGAAAAATAGATAGATGTATGTATGATTTTTATGGAAAATATTGGAGGTTGTAATGAGTAAGAAAGCAATATTGGTCGTTAGTTTTGGCACAAGTTATGAAGATGCTAGGGTCAGTTGTATTGAGCCGGTAGAAGAATTAATCGCTAAAACATATACGGAGTATGAGGTAAGGCGAGCTTTTACATCTAGGGTTATCGTTAAAAAACTTAGAAATCAGGGATTTCATGTTGATAGCGAGATGGAAGCGGTGGATAAATTGTTTGAAGATGGATTTGAGCAAATATATATTCAGCCACTTCATACGATGCCTGGATTTGAATACGATAAAATAAAAAGAAAATTTGAAAGTGCAGTTCATGAACAAAGAGGAAAAATTTATCTCGGAGAGCCTTTAATATTTCAATTAGAAGATTATGACTTAGTTATTGATGCTCTTGATAAAGCATTATTTGGTATGGATGGATATGATGTTGACAAATGGCTACTTATGGGGCATGGAAGTGAACATTTTGCCAATGCAATTTATAGTGCGTTGCAACTAAAATTTAATTTAGAAGATAAACCTATTGAAATTGCAACGGTTGAAGGTTTTCCAGAACTAGATGACATACTTGATGGACTAAAGGAGCAAAATATAAAAAAAATTGGGCTTGCTCCATTTATGCTTGTTGCAGGGGATCATGCACAAAATGATATGGCTGGAGATGAGGAAGATTCATGGCTTAATGTATTAAAGGATAATGGATTTGAGGTTTATCCATCGGTTAGAGGACTTGGCTCATATGAGGTGTTTCAAGACTTATTTTTAAGAAAAACTAAAAAACTCGTTGAGAGAAAGAGATAAACAAGTATTGTATATTAAAAAACAATTTGAGATTAATTTTCAAATGAGAATCACTGATTATAAGAGTTGCTTTGATAAATCAATTGTTTTACTAAATTAGTTGTTTTGTTAAAACTAAGATAAAGATTACGGTAGTTAGAAATTTTAAAATTAGATTAGTATAATATTATTATGAATTAAATATACGGAAATATTATTATAGATTTAGAGGAAAATATATGAAAGATAATAAATTTAGTAGTTCGGGATTGCCTGATAGTGCATTTTATAGAGGTAAGGCACCGATGACCAAATCAGAAGTTAGGGCAATCACTCTATCGAAAATGAGGCTGCTATCAGATTCTAATGTACTTGATATAGGTGCGGGTTCAGGCTCTATAACCGTTGAGGCCGCTCTCGTTGCAAATGAGGGTAAGGTTTGGGGAATTGAGCGAAAGTTAGATGCCTATGAGGTTTTTTTAGAAAACAAAAAGAGATTTGAAAGAGAAAATATTATTCCGATACTGGGTCATGCTCCCGAAGATTTACCCGATGTAAGTCTTGATGCAATCGTTGTAGGCGGCTCAGGTGGAATGATGAATGAAATAATTGAATATGCAAAACAACATCTGGTAAGCGGTGGGAGATTTGTGGTAAATGCAATTACAGTGGAAACAGCATATTTAGCGATACAGGGGCTTAAAGGTGCAGATGAGTTTAGAGATGTTGAGGTCATACAGGTTCAGGTGTCAAAGGGTAGAAATATTGGCTCATTAACTATGATGGAGGCACTTAATCCCATATATGTTATTTCGGCTGAGTTAAAATAAAGTAAAGTGTAAGAGGTGATTATGAAGGGGAAATTAATTGGAATTGGAGTAGGTCCAGGGGATCCTGAGCTTGTTACATTAAAGGCTATAAATATGATTAAAAATTTAGATATAGTTGTTTGTCCTGAATCAAAACAGGGAAAGGGGAGTTTTGCTTTTGATATTGCCAAACAGTATATATCTAGTATGACGGAAATTTTGACTTTGGTTTTTCCAATGGTTCACGATAAACAAGTTATGCAAAAGGCATGGCAAGAAAATGCTAAGATTATAGAAAAAAAAGTACGAGAGGGTAAAAAGGTAGGATTTATAACTTTGGGAGATCCTGCAGTATATAGTACCTATATGTATATTTTGCCGTTTTTAAGTGATGATATTAGAGTTGAAACAATCCCTGGTATAACTTCATTTAGTGCGGTTGCGGCTACTCAAAATTTGCCAATTGTATTGTGGGAAGAGAGTTTTGGAGTAACTGCACTTAAAGAGGGGGCTGAATCCGTTAAAAAGGCTATTGATGCATACGATAATTTAGTCATTATGAAGCCATCTCATGACCCTAAGCTACTCGCACAGATATTAATCGAAAAGGGACTAGATGATAAATTCGTTCTTATTAGCAAATGCTCTACTGATGAGGAAATAATAACTGAAAATATTGATGATTTAAAAGATGGGAATGTTCCATATTTATCAACTCTTATAGTTAAGAGAAAGGGAATACGATGAATACAGTTTATATAGTTGGGGCGGGTCCCGGAGATCCGCAGTTAATGACTCTTAAAGGCAAGTCGCTTGTGGAAAAAGCAGATGTGTTAATATATGCGGGTTCGCTCGTTAATCCAGAAGTTATGCAATGGCGTAAAGATACGGCAGTGATTTATAATTCAGCAAAGATGACTTTAGATGAGGTTATAGAAGTTATAACAAAAGGTTTTAATGAGGGCAAGAGAGTTGTTAGACTTCATACGGGAGATCCTAGTATATACGGTGCTATAAAAGAGCAGATAGATAGACTTGATGCTTTAAATATACCATCAGAAGTCGTTCCGGGGGTTAGTTCTTTTGTGGCATCGGCGGCGGTTCTTAAAAAGGAATTTACTTTGCCAAATGTTTCACAAACAGTTATATGTACCCGTATGGAAGGAAGAACGCCAGTACCAGAAAAAGAATCGTTGGAATCTCTTGCTTCGCATAGGGCGTCAATGGCTATATTTTTGTCTGTGCAAATGATTGATAAAGTGGTCGAAAAGTTGCTTACGCATTATAAAAAGACCACACCTATTGCAGTGGTTCAAAGGGCGACACATTCTGACCAAAAAATAGTGCTTGGTAGGCTTGAAAATATTGCTCAAAAAGTTTCTGAGGCTGGAATTACAAAGACTGCTCAAATTTTGGTCGGGGATTTTCTCGATACAGAGTATGAACTTTCTAAATTATATGATGCGTCATTTGCACATGAATATAGGGAGGCAAAATCGTGAAATGGGCGGTTATAACGCTTACTAAAGGAGCGGCAAAACTTGGCAAAATCATTGCTGAGGGTATGCTAAGACGTGGAAGTGGTACGTTTTATATTTCAGAGAGATTTATTGATGAGTATTCTATTGATGAATATTCTAGTAATGGAAATGTAGATAAGTCAATAGATTTTTCAATGGGAAAATTAGAAATAAAGGATTTAAAATCAGACGAATTAGAAGTTGATAATAATAGTTTTATTGAAAATAAATATGCTATCGCCCCTGTTAAAAAGCCGTTTAAAGATTTCGTTGGCGAGTTGTTTTATGAATATGATGCCTTAATTTTTGTGATGGCAACTGGCATAGTTTGTCGGTCTATCGCCCCGTATATTCAGAGTAAAACCAAAGACCCTGCAATTATAGTGTGCGATGAGGCTGGTCGTCATGCTATTTCTTTGTTGTCTGGGCATCTTGGTGGCGGCAATGAGTTAAGTGAGTATGTGGCAGGCATATACGGTGGAGAGCCAGTTATAACAACTGCTTCAGATGTTACAGGAAGTATCGCAGTGGATATGTTGGCTAAATCAATTGGTGCAAAAATATCTTCAATGGAAAAGGCAAAGGACGTAACAGCTATTGCAGTTGATAATAAAAAAATTTGTATATTGATTGATGAGAATACATATAATAATCCATTTTATGGTAATAAGTTAGATAAAATAAAATCTGATAAGGTTATCATTAAAGTAAAATATAAAAAAAGAAATCGTAATGATGGTGTATTGAATAACGTATTTGATAAAACATATAGTACGCAAAATTTGGGATATAAAATAAATAATCTAAGTGTAAATGATGATATTTTAAGTGATAATGATGTGAAAAATGCTAATAAAAATTCAGATGGAGTAATAATTATTAGTGAAAATAAGATTTTTCCTACTTCTACAAGCGTGCAGTTAATACCACAAATATTACATCTGGGAATTGGTTGTAAGAAAGATACGCCATTTGATGTGATATTAAATGTTTTTGACGAAGCGTGTGATTTAGCTAAAATTGATAAAAGGGCTATATCCTCAGTTGCGACTATTGAGCTAAAATCAAAAGAAAAGGGAATATTAGCTCTATGTGATATTTTAAATTTAGAACTAAAAATAGTGGGCTTAGATGATATAAGGAAAATTCAGCATTGTTATAAGGGGTCTGATTTTGTTGAAAAGACAATAGGTGTAAGGGCGGTATCTGAACCTTGTGCGCAGATTTCAGGCAATAAAAATGGATATATGAGAATAGGTAGATATGCTAAAGATGGAGTTACCATATCTTTATGGGAGGATTTATGAAAAAAATAGGTAAGGTTTATGTTGTTGGAATTGGGCCGGGAAATCCAGAATACCGCTCTCCTATGGCAACACAGGCGATTTTAAATAGTGATGTCATAGTTGGGTACAAGACCTATCTTGAGTTGATACAAGATATTACAGTTGATAAGCAAGTTATTTCATCAGGTATGAAAAAAGAAGTTGATAGATGCGCTGAAGTCCTTGAAATAGCGAAAACTGGTAAGACGGTTAGCCTTGTAAGCAGTGGTGATGCGGGAATATATGGAATGGCAGGAATCCTTCTTGAAATGTCAGATGATAATATAGAAGTTGAAATCATATCAGGTATAACGGCAGTAAGTGCAGCTGCATCATCTCTTGGAGCACCGCTTATGCATGATTTTGCCATTATAAGTTTAAGTGATTTATTAACTGATTGGGAACTTATTAAAAAGAGAATAGACCATGGTTCACAGGCGGATTTTGTAATTGGACTTTATAATCCTAAATCTCGTGGCAGACAGACTCAAATTGTGGAGGCAAGAGATATTATGCTTCGTTCAAAAGCTAAAACGACCCCTGTGGGTATAGTTAGAAATGCTAAAAGAAAAAATGAAAGTGTAATAATCACAACTCTTGAGGATATGTTATTGCATGAGATTGATATGTTTACAATTGTGATTATAGGAAATAAAGCGACTTTTGTAAAAAATGGAAAGATGATTACTCCTAGAGGATATAAATTATGATATTAATGATTTCCGGAACAAGCGATGGTAGACAGATAGGAATGAAATTAGCTAGAAATGGATATAAACTTCTTATGACTGCGGTTTCATCATATGGCGGACATAGACTTCCTAAGCATGAAAATATTAAGCCTATTGTCAAGGCATTATCTACTGAAGATATGATGAATGTGGTTTGTAGTAATGATGTAAATTTGATTTTGGATGCTACACATCCTTTTGCGGTAGAGGCTTCTGTAAATGCTATGCAAGCTGCCAAGCAATCTGGAATAAATTATTTGAGGTATGAAAGACCTGATATAAAATTTCAAAGTGATGATGATGTGTTATATTTTGATACCTATGAACACGCTGCGGACTGGCTTGAGGGTACAAAGGGAAATATTTTTCTTACAATAGGAAGTCGAAGATTAAAGTATTTTATACGAGAGGGTATGACTGAACGTTTAGTAGCTAGATTGCTTCCTATGACTGATGTTATAAAGCAATGTGAAGATCAGGGGCTACTTATAAATCAAATTATTGCAATGCAGGGGCCTTTTTCTAAAGATATTAATATCGCCATGTTTAAAATGCATAATGCAAAATATCTCGTTACCAAGGCATCTGCTAAAATTGGTGGATTTGAAGAAAAGGTGAGTGCAGCACAACAAATGGGAATGATGACATTGGTTATAGAAAGACCACATCTTGATTATCCAAATGTTTTTTCAGATGTAAATAAAGCTATTGAAAATGTAGAAAAGTTATTATAGATAAAATATAAAAAGAAAAAAAGCGATACTACCACTAATAATAATATTAAATTTATAAAAGTTAAAATGAAAAATTAAAAAGTCAGTAAAGTTCAATTTGGGAAAGTTTAAATGGTCTTTACTGGCTTTTTTGGTTAATACTATTTTCATACTAATTTCAAATAAGAATGTTTATTTATACCAGTTTATATCCATCAATAGACTAGATAAAAAATTCTATCTATATCGTTCAAATTTTTAACGAATTATTAATAATTTTTCACATCATAGATAACGAAACTTATATGTCTTTGAGGTCTTATTTAAACTGATATATTTAGCAAATTAATTTGATATTAGCGTAAGTTTTCATTTTATTATGTCTTTAATATGTTTGTATTTCTTGATATAATGTATGCGGAAACTTTAGAAATGTTCGTAATAAAATGTTCGTAATAAACATGAGTTTTATAGATAGTTTTATCTAGCTTACTGAGTGAAATCAAAACAGGTATAGCTTAAAATCATTTTATTTGTGAATAGAATAAATAAAATATAAAGGGGGTGTTGCAATTGAATATGGGGGCAGAGTTGAAATTATTTCAAACTCAGAAATTAATTATGACCCCAGAATTAAAACAGTCCCTTAAACTATTGCAATATACTTCATATGAGCTTAAAGATTTTGTAGAAAATGAATTATTAAATAATCCTATTTTGCAAAAGTATGATGAAAATATATGCGATACAGATAATATTGATTGGAAGTCGTTGTCAGAAGATTTAAGTTACAATAAAACTTATTGTTCTAATTGTGAAAGTAAGGAATATTTAGAGGCGGCTAATTTTATTCCGATAGAACAATCTCTTTATGATTATTTAAAAGCTCAATTGCATTTGTTGGATTTATCTGATGAGGAAATAAAAACGGGAACATATCTTATTGAGAACATTGATGAAAATGGGTATATAGATTTAACCGATGAGGAAATGATAAATCCTATTTTTATCAAAATGCTACCCATTATACAAGAATTTGATCCAGTGGGGGTTGGAGCAAGAAATTTACAAGAATGTTTGATGATTCAGTTAAAAAAAATAAGTGAATTTGATGATGTTGAACTTGAACAAAATATCATTGATAATTACATGGATTATCTAGCTAATAATCAATTAGATAAAATAGCTACGATGCTAAATGAAAGTTGTGAGAATATACAATGTGCTTGTGATAGAATTAAAAGTCTTGAGCCAAAACCAGCGCGTGCATTTTCTTCATTGAGAGAAGTAAAATATATTACCCCTGATGTTTATATACAAAAAATTGGAGATAGTTATAGCGTTATGATAAATGAAAGCACTTCTCCTAGATTATATATAAGTAAGTATTATACTAATTTATTAAATTCTAAGTCAACGTCTAGTTCTGTTAATGAGTATATACAAGGAAAGTTAAAAGCTGGCTTGCAGATTATGCGTAGCATAGAAGAAAGACGTTTAACAATTCAAAAGGTTGCAGAGCAAATTCTTAAATTGCAATATGGATTTTTTGAAAATGGAGAGATGTATTTAAAACCCATGACTTTAAAAGATGTAGCATCCGAAGTAGATCTTCATGAGTCTACGGTATGTAGGGCTATTAATGGTAAATATCTGCAATGTTCTAGGGGGATATTTTCCATGAAACATTTCTTTCAAAGTGGTGTTAAAGATGTTTGTGGACAGGGAATTTCCGCTCAAAGTGTTAAAATGTTACTAAAGGATATAATAAGTGGTGAAAACAGGAAAAAACCTTTATCTGACCAAAAAATTTCTAATATTTTTATCAGAAGTGGGGTCAAAATTTCTAGGAGAACCATTGCTAAATATAGGGAATCTATGGGGATTCCAGCAACATCTAAAAGGAAAGTATATTAAAAGTTAGGGTAGTATAAGGTTTATAGTATATGATATATACTATAAATTAATATTTAGATGATTTTTAACTCTATGGTATTGAAAAATATAAAATATAAGGAGGACGAAATGGTAAAAGTTGCAATTAATGGATTTGGTAGAATTGGTCGTAATGTATTTAAGGTTGCAATGGAACAAAATGTAAATTTTGAAATCGTTGCAATAAATGATTTAACTGATGCTAAGACATTGGCACATCTTCTAAAGTATGATTCATTATTTGGTAAATTTGATGGAGAAGTATCAGTATCTGGCTCAGATTTAGTTGTAAATGGTAAGACAGTTAAGATTTCAGCTGAAAGAAATCCAGAAAATTTACCTTGGAAAGAGCTTGGCGTTGATGTTGTAATTGAATCAACTGGGTTATTTAGAACTGCTGAAACTGCTGGAAAGCATATTGTAGCTGGTGCTAAAAAGGTTGTTATTTCAGCTCCAGCTAAGCAGGAAGATATAACAATTGTCATGGGTGTAAATGATAAAGATTATGACCCTAAAGCACATCATATTATATCAAATGCATCTTGTACTACTAACTGTCTTGCACCTTTTGCAAAAGTTATTGACGATGAATTTGGAATCGAAAAAGGTCTTATGACAACAATTCATTCATATACAAATGATCAGGTTATACTCGATGGGCCACATAAGGATTTGCGTAGAGCGAGGGCAGCTTCTGAATCAATTGTTCCTACGACTACTGGTGCTGCGGTAGCAGTCGGTCTTGTATTGCCACAATTAAAGGGAAAAATTAATGGTATGGCTATGAGAGTTCCAACACCTACTGTTTCAGTAGTAGATATAGTATTTGAAACTAAAAAACCAGTAACTGATGAATTAGTAAATAAAGCACTAAAAAGTGCAGCTGATGGTGAGCTAAAAGGAATCCTTGCATATAGTGATTTACCGCTTGTATCTCGTGATTATTTTAAAGACCCACATTCTTCGATTGTAGACGGCCTTTCAACTATGGTTGTTGGGGATAATATGTTAAAAGTATTATCTTGGTATGATAATGAATGGGGATATTCAAATAGAGTTGTAGATTTAGTTTCTATGATAGTTGATAAGGGTATTTAATTATCGTATTTCAGTTAGCTGATTTTACTATAAGTATTAGGAGATTAAGATGACCGAGTTTGATAAAAAATCTATTGAAGATGTGCAGCTTAGTGGTAAGAGAGTTTTAGTGCGTTGTGATTTTAATGTGCCTTTAAATGACGGTAAAATTACAGATGAAAACAGAATATTGGGTGCATTGCCAACTATAGAGTATTTGCTAAATAGCGGTGCTAAAATTATTTTATGCTCGCATATGGGTAAGCCAAAGGGGAAAGTTGTTCCAGAGCTTTCTCTTAAACCAGTTGCTGATAGATTATCTGAGCTTTTAGATAAAAAGGTAATATTTGAGCCAGAGGATAATGTCGTTGGAGAAAATACTGTGAAAATTGTAAATTCATTACAAAATGGCGATATTATGCTCCTTGAAAACACTAGATTTCGTGATGGTGAGACCAAAAATGATGAGCAGTTTTCAAAAGATTTGGCAAAATTAGCTGATGTATTTGTAAATGATGCCTTTGGGACAGCACATAGAGCACATTCATCAACTGTGGGGGTAACACAATTTGTAAATATATGTGTATCGGGTTATCTAATTCAAAAAGAACTTAAATTTTTGGGTGATGCAATAAAAAATCCCAAACGACCATTTGTGGCGATTTTAGGTGGTGCAAAGGTACCAGATAAAATTAATGTTATAAATGAATTAATTCAAAAGGTTGATACATTAATTATTGGCGGAGGCATGGTATATACTTTTCTAAAGGCTCAAGGGTATAGTGTCGGAAAATCTATTGTTGATGATGAGAGTTTAGATTATGCTCGTGATATGATTCAAAAGGCTAAAAAATCTGGGGTGTCTTTATTATTGCCAGTGGATCATCTTATCGCTGATAAATTTGACAAGGATGCTAAACCAATAAATACAAAGGATGAAAATATTGCTGATGATTATATTGGGATGGACATAGGAAGTAATACCATAAGTAAATACATTGAAGCCTTAAAGGGAGCTAAAACCGTCGTGTGGAATGGTCCCATGGGTGTGTTTGAATTTGAGGCGTTTGCCAAAGGAACATTTGCCATTGCAAAGGCATTATCAGAGTCTGATGCAATTACTATTATCGGTGGTGGAGATAGTGCTGCTGCGGTTAATATTCTTGGATTTGGAGATAAGATGACTCATATTTCAACGGGCGGTGGAGCTTCACTTGAATTTTTAGAAGGGAAGAAATTGCCAGCCATTGTTGCGTTAGATAATAGATAAGGTGTTAGGATTAATATTAATTAATATTAATCTAAAATAGAAAAATTTTTTTGAGAAGTTGAAAAGGGTTCATTATAGTTGTTAATAAATTAACGAACATATATGGATATAAGTAAAAAATTGACTTTAGGAGAAATTATGAGAAAACCTATTATAGCTGGAAATTGGAAAATGAATAAGACGATTTCAGAGGGTACAAAATTTATAAATGATATAAAAAGCAGTGTTGCTGGAACAGATGTTGAAGTTGTAGTATTTGCTCCATTTGTTATGCTATCTGAATTAAAACGTGCATCTGATGGCACAAATGTGAAGATAGGGGCACAAAATATGCATTATGAAAAAAGTGGTGCATTTACAGGAGAAATATCTGCAGAGATGTTAAAAGATATAGATATTGATTATGTTATCATTGGACATTCGGAAAGACGTATGTATTACAATGAAACAGACGATAGTGTAAATAAGAAATTAAAAAAAGCTATTGAAGTTGAAATTACTCCTATATTATGCGTGGGAGAAACACTGGAACAACGAGAAAGTGGACAGATGAATGAGGTTGTAAAAGCTCAAATTACAAAGGCTTTAGATGGCATTTTAGCAAATGATATGAAAAATATTGTAGTTGCTTATGAGCCTATTTGGGCAATTGGAACTGGTAAAACTGCTAGTGCAATGGACGCTCAAAATATGCTTTTTAACATTCGTGAAACTATAAAAGAAATATATGGAGATGATATTTCAGAAGAAGTACGCTTGCAGTATGGTGGAAGTGTTAAACCTGCAAATGTTGAAACTCTTATGAATCAAGATGATATAGATGGAGCATTGGTAGGTGGGGCTAGTTTAGAAGCAGAAAGTTTTGTACAGTTAGTTAATTTTTAGGAATAGAAAGTAGGTTTTATGAAAAAACCAGTAGCTCTTATGATTTTAGATGGTTGGGGAATTAATAATAAAGAACTTGGCAATGCAGTAATGCAAGCAAATACTCCCAATTTTGATTTTTACACATCAAATTGCCCCTACACAACGATAAAAGCAAGTGGTGAAGATGTGGGACTGCCTGATGGCCAGATGGGAAATTCAGAGGTTGGGCATCTAAATATTGGTGCGGGAAGAATTGTTTATCAGGAATTGTCAAGGATTGATAAAGCGATTAAGACAGGGGAAATATTTGATAATAAAGTTTTATCTTCTGTTATGAAGTCCGCTAAAGATAATAATAAACCTTTGCATTTTTTGGGATTGCTTTCAGATGGTGGAGTTCATAGTCATATTAGACATTTAATAGGTTTCTTAGATATGGCAAAGGAATTAGGACTTAAAGAAGTATATATTCACGCATTTTTAGATGGTAGAGATACTCCACCTCAGAGTGCCATTGATTATGTTAGTCAATTACAGGAATATATGAAAAAAATTGGTCTTGGCAAAATTGCCAGTATATCAGGTCGTTACTATGCTATGGATAGGGACAAGAGATGGGAACGCATACAAAAGGCTTATGATGTTATGGTATTGGCTCAAGGTTTATCAAATGATTCAGCGATTGATGCAATCAAAAAATCATATGATGATGGAGTGAATGATGAATTTGTAATTCCTGCTTTTATAACCGAAAATGGACATCCAGTTGCGACCATAGCTGATGATGACAATGTTATATTTTTTAATTTTAGACCTGATAGAGCTAGGCAGATAACTAGGGCTTTAATAGATAATGAATTTGATGGTTTTAAACGAAATCCTTTAAAACTTAATTATGTATGCCTAACTCAATATGATGTTACAATCCAAAATGTAGAGGTTGCATTTACTCCACAAACCCTTATTAATACACTTGGTAAGTGGATATCAGATAAGGGTAAAAAACAACTTAGAATAGCTGAAACTGAAAAATATGCTCATGTTACATTTTTCTTTAATGGCGGTGTGGAGGAGCCAAATAAAAATGAGGATAGAATATTAATACCTTCTCCAAAAGTTGCCACATATGATCTCAAACCTGAGATGTCTGCGTATGAAGTTACGGATACTCTTTTGGAAAAACTTGATACAGGGGAGTATGAATTAATTATCCTGAATTATGCAAATCCAGATATGGTAGGTCATACAGGTGATGTAAAAGCTGCTATACAGGCGGTTGAGACAATTGATAAATGTATGGCGAAAATAGTCGATAAAATACTTAAAATGAATGGTCAAGTAATAATAACGGCAGATCATGGAAATGCTGAAGTTATGATTGATTATGATACAAATGAGCCTATGACCGCTCATACGACCAATCTTGTACCGTGTATTTTACTTGGGAAAGATTGTGTTGAACTCCGTGAAGGTGGCAGATTATGTGATTTAGCACCTACACTTTTAGAATTAATGGATATTGATAAACCAAGTGAAATGACTGGCAAATCACTTATAAAGTAGAAAAGGAGAAAAATTATGTCAATAATTGTGGGCGTGTACGGTAGAGAAATACTTGACTCAAGGGGTAATCCTACCGTTGAAGTAGAAGTGTATTTAGAAGATGGTTCATATGGCAGAGCAGCGGTTCCATCTGGAGCATCAACTGGGGCATTTGAAGCTGTGGAACTTCGTGATAACGATAAAAATCGCTATATGGCTAAGGGTGTTTTAACGGCAGTTGAAAATGTAAATGATATTATTGCACCTGAAATAATTGGAATGAGTGCATTTGATCAACTTGGAATAGATCAGACTATGATTGAGTTAGATGGTACTGATAATAAGGGGAAATTAGGTGCTAATGCGATACTTGGTGTATCACTTGCTTGTGCTAAAGCGGCTGCTAATTCTTTGAGATTGCCTTTATATCAGTATATTGGTGGCGTTAATGCTAAAATGCTACCAGTTCCTATGATGAATATATTAAATGGTGGAAAACACGCTGATAATAACGTAGATATTCAAGAATTTATGGTTATGCCAGTGTCGGCAGATTCATTTAATGAAGCACTTCAAATGGGTGCAGAAATTTATCATAATCTTAAAAAGGTATTATCACAAAAGGGTCTTGCCACTGGTGTAGGTGATGAAGGTGGATTTGCACCAAATTTATCCTCAAATGAAGAGGCACTGCAAGTTATTATAGAGGCTATTGAAAAAGCGGGATATAAGGTAGGAGAAGATATTAAACTCGCCATGGATGTTGCCGCAACAGAAATATATGATTCAGATACAAAAAAATATAAACTTTCTGGAGAAGGCATTGAGATGACTTCTAAAGAAATGGTTGATTACTATGAAAAACTAATTGAAAAATATCCAATTATATCCATAGAAGATGGACTTGATGAAGAGGATTGGGAAGGCTGGGAATTAATGACTAGCCGTCTAGGTGGTAAAATTCAGATTGTAGGGGATGACCTATTTGTTACAAATGTTAAACGTTTGTCAAAGGGCATTAAGCAAAAATGTGCCAATTCAATATTGGTTAAATTAAATCAGATTGGCACTCTTACCGAAACTCTTGATACCATTCAAATGGCTAATAGAGCTGGATACACTTGCGTAATTTCTCATAGATCAGGTGAAACGGATGATACGACCATCGCAGATGTTGCGGTTGCTACAAATGCAGGTCAGATTAAGACGGGTGCACCAGCTAGAACGGATAGAGTAGCTAAGTATAATCAACTTCTTAGGATTGAAGATGAGCTTGAGGGGGTGGCGGAGTATCCCCAGCTTTCTGCTTTCTTCAATTTGGCGGATTCTTTTTAGTCCTAGTGTTGTCTAGCTACATTCAACCTTTCGGTTATGTGCATTAAGCACGCTCACTCGTGGTTTTCCTTGACACCTGCACTATCATGTCAAACTATTTATGCTAAATGAGTTAGGCGTTTTGTAGTTTTGGATTCTTTCGGTCATGTGCATTAAGCACGCTAAAGAATGTTAATAAGATTGAGTGCAAGAATGTAAAGCACATTCGTAAACACTTAGGTAAATCTTAGTGTTTACTCATCGTTTGGTACTCATATAAAACCTATAAAAACCAGTATAGTCTGATTCGAGCAAGCTCGACCAGCCTGTACTGGTTTTTATCTTTTGCACTCGTAGCTTTATCGTGTGTTAATAATTTGTAAATATTTTACTTTTTCTCTTGCGATCGTTTCCAAAATATGTAATAATACATTAGATGGTAATATATGGTATTAAATGGTATGCTAATCTGAAATAAGTCATAAATTCAAATAAGAGTACTATGCATATAAAATTATTACACAAGTGAGGAAGTATGGAAAGTAAAACAAATGGTAAAAAGTTATATGATGACGAGTGCAAGAAAGTTCTATCACAAAAGGAAATACTAGCATGGATTATGAAAGGCTTTGTTCATGAATATAAAAACTCTAGTATACAAGATATAAAAAATAAATATATAGAGGGTAGTCCACTTATAAATAGCTACATACTTGATACCGATGATAAATATTATAATAAAGAAATCATGGGTATGAATACAGAAAGTAAATCAATAAATGATGGAACAATTTTGACATAAAATATAAATCATTACTCCCAGAAGATAAATCATCAGCGTATTTGATAATCAATATAGAAGCTCAAAATGAAAGAAATGTGGAGTATGATATAACAAAGCGAGCAATATATTATATATCTAGGCTTATATCAGAACAAAAGAACAAAGAATTTACAGGTATAAAAAAAGTATATTCAATATGGATATTTACATCTGCAAGTAATAAGGAAACTATGACAGTAGAGTATAGATTATCAAGGAGTGAAGTTGTAGGTAATTATGAAGATAGTAAGGACAACAAAGACTATGACATAATGGATATAGTTATGATATACTTAGGTAAAAAGGGAGTATTAGATAACAAAGTAGATGAGGATAAGAAAAACGCAATAGAT
>PDWI01005551.1_pt1 | contig 16217 bp, 12 predicted proteins | sample 1430891 | NCBI WGS metagenome assembly PDWI01 (sample SAMN01162508, study PRJNA174530) | Oral metagenome, whole genome shotgun sequencing project. | biome: Marine environment; feature: Marine mammal; material: Swab sample of the gingival sulcus; isolation source: swab sample of gingival sulcus...
CTTCACCAATGATGGTTCCAGCGATATTTTCTATGGCGATTTCATCATGTTCGAGGGTGATCTGGGCGCCAGCAGTGATTGTGCCGCCGTTGTTTTTTACAGCTTCGCTGCCATCAAAGGTGAGGGAGTCTTTGGCTGCAATAGTCCCCTCTTCGCTATTATCCAAGGTGGCAAAATTGAGATGAACTTGTTTGCCAGAGATAGCACCGCCATGGTTATCAATCTTGTTTGCAGTAATGGTATTGGTAGCGTTTGCTAGGATTTTGCCCTGCTGACTTTTAATTTGCTCGGCGGCAACAGTAAGATCTCTTTCGCTTAAGATTTGGCCTGCAGAATTATCAAGAGCACCAGCTACGGTAACTGTCAGAGTGTCTTTTGCCCCAATAACGTTACTGTTTGTGAGGTGAGTTCCTGCTATATCAAGCTGTTTTGCGATAATGGAACCGCTGTTTGTCAGGGTGCCATCGGCGCTTAAGGTGAACTGTTGGCTTTGTAACTGCCCGGCATTATTGACCCCAACACCATCTTCAGTGCCAATTAAACGAATACTTCCAGCATACATGCCGCCAAGGATTTTCGTATCAATGGCTACACCTGGCTGTTGGCCGTCATTGGGTCTTTGTTCACTACTGATGATTTTACCTTGGGCGTTAATGGTATTAACGCCGGTAATAATGTCTAATTTGCCCTCACCTTTGTAAATACCTGTATTAATCTCGGCACTGCGTGACAGAAGCGCCGTATAATCTCCATGGCGAACATCTAAACCCTGTCCGGAAACATAAATGGTTCCCTGGGTAATTTGATGCCCGGTAACAGCGCCATTTTGTACCTGGGTTGTGCCGGTGCTTAAAATGGTTTGCCTGGTGTTAAGAAATCCACCACCGTTGACCTTTATGCCACCCGGATTTGCGATGATTACATCAGCTTGTTTTCCGGCAACTTCAACATACCCGTTGAGTTGACTTGGATTATTGCTATTTACCTGGTTTACAATGACATCGGCCTCGCCTCTCGCCATGTATGGATTGGAATTAACCCAACCTGCGATACGGGTTTGAGTGATTTTGCGATTATTGGCAAGTATGGCACCCTTTTTATTGACATCAAATTCGCTGTATCGGTTCATCGATACACCAGCAGCCGTAGGCGTTTGAATATTGATTTGAACTGCCCCATTAGCTGTTTGCAGCACCATCGGCTGCTCATTTTTAGCTGCCTGGCTATCAGCAATAATCTCACCGGAAAAGGCTGTGAGAGGAAAGGTTATTAAACTAAAACCCAAGAGACTCAGCGTGGTACGAATAACAGGCTTAAGCATAATCGTCCTCCACTTGATGTCTTCTTTGCTCGTCAATATTTTTACAAACTATACGTAAAGTTAAACCCGCTCACCAGAGATTCAGCGTTAAAACCATTGGGTTGGTACACTGGCGTGCCAATGAAAATATCATACGACCAACGTCCCTTCTTTTGAAACTGCCCTTTTATCCCCAACACGGCACCGCTGAGCATTTTTCCAGGGAGATAGAAGGTAAAGGGACCAGAAACATGACCAATGTCGGCACCAACATAGAGCTGATGATTTTTTCTGTAGTGCCAGGCGAGATCATTTCTCAGATACCACCCCCGCTCTGCAGATAATGTTTTTGCCCCGGTAAATCCTCGTACATTGTATCGTCCACCGAGAGAGAACCTTTCTTGTGGTGTTACCAGATTTCTATTCAGCTGGCCGCGTAATTGACTATGCCAGATAAAAGAATTGTCTCGTAGCCGCAATGGCATCTGCCAGTCAATATCAAGTGTCCAGATTTTACATTTCGCGGTGCCTTCATCAAAAAGCTCTTCAGGAGCAGGAATAGCATCGAAAGCCCGAGTACCGCGTTTATAACTGAGGGTACTGTTCAACGTTCCTCGTTTAAAATAACTCAACTGTGATAAACTGGCTTTCCAGCCGGCTGTACGACGACGTTGTACCGTAATTTCAGCATCGTCAATATAGTTTCGTATCGTTTTTCTCCAGGCCCCGAGATGAGTAGAGAATTTATGCCTGCCATTGCGATACAGGACTCTGGAGATGGTCGCCTCGGTTTGATTGCTCTCCCCAGAATAATGATAGTTGCGAGTGACACCGGCGATTACCTGATCGTAATTATAACGACCAAATGATGCGTTGAATTCCCAATACCCATACGGCATATTGTAACGAATCGAATAATTCGAGGTGTCACTTCTATCAACGTGACCGTCTCGGGCTATCTTTTTGGTGCCAATTGGTAAATTATGGGTGTAACTTACTGAGAAAATTTCGTTGAGTCGCAGCGGATTATCCCAGGAAAGACCAATGGTTGCTAAATATTTCCCCGTGGCATCATTGCCACTGTCATCAATGGAAAGATTGCAACGAACAGGAATTCTCTTTTGTCGCCATTTCAGTTCGATATAACTGCTGTCTGGTTCGCTGCCCGGGACAATGCCGAGCTCGGCATGAACCGTAGGGAGCCGGCGCAAATTTTCTAAACTTTGCTCGACATCACGTAAATTAAGAGGTTCTCCGAGAGCCATGGGAAAAGCCGTACACTCATTTAACCTGTTGGCATGACTCTTTTTGATATCTGTTTCATCGACCTTGATTCCAGCAAAGAGCCCGGCACGCAGTAGTATCTCTAAGATACCGTCTTTTAATGTTTGATCAGGAATGATAACGCGGCTGGTTATCCAACCACCCTGGATGAGATTATTTTGAATGGCAACGCTTAAATTACGTACCGCAATGGCACTGAGACAGGGCGGCTGGTTTTTCTTATTAAATAATTTCAGATGGGTGTTGTCCGTTTTACTATAATGTAATCCCGTCGATTTTAAGGCTTGAGTCACATGGCGATAAAAGGGGATCGAAGAAGAGGAACGCTGCGGCAGGGAGAGAGCCAGGGTATGGATTGGAAAACATATTTGACTGGCGTCATCGGGAAGTGCTGCAATTGGGGCCACGGACAGAGGCCGCACCGTCTTGTTTTGCGGCGTTAATTGTTTGTCAATAACAGTTTGCCGCTCTTCAGATTGACGTAGCAGGTTAACCGAAGGTTCCAGAGCAGAGGCACGAACAACACTGAGACCAAAAAACAAAATCAGCAGGGAAAAGACACTCTGCCGGCTACCTCTTGAAAAGATATACCGATTATTTTTCATAGTCTTGACAGTGAAAAATAGCACGATGGTTTGTTTGGTAGACTTAAGAAATTCATCTACCAAATTATTTTCCTGGAAGCGAGACAATATTGAAAAAATAATTCCTGAAGATCGCAGAGTGAGACATTTTTGACAAATCACAACGAAAAAATGGCAACTATTAAACGAGCTTTTGACGATTACAATAATCAGCAATTATTTCTTTTCTTTCCAGGAATTGAAACCCGCTGTGTTTTTTCCTTTCCTTAAGAACTTTTTGTAGGGAATCAACCTACGCGGTGTGGCGTGAAAATCTTACACGAGAAAAGGGTCTAAGCTGATTTATCGCGGCGGTGCATTTTTTTATACTCTACAGTTATAAGAGCTGGTGTTTCACATTTTCGCTGCCAGGATGTTGCTCTCTTTGAACAAGGACAATGATTGATGAAAAACAGTGTTTCCCTCTGTCTGCTTACCCAAGGAAATGGTGCTGTAGCGGAATTTGCCGTTTCCGAACGTCTACTTCGTCCCGGGACAAAACTTCCTGTTGGTGGTGAAAATATCTTGCTTGCCGGTGGGTTTCCTTCTCTTGATCCAGACTCTGGTGTGCCGCTTTCGGCGACGTTGCAGCTCAATAGCGATCTGGGCCAATGCAGTACCGAGGTCCTGGGACGTATTGCTGCCGCTGAGCTGATGCGGGTCAATGAGGCTACCTTCCGCAGTTATCTTGTCGAGCCGGACAATCGGCTTTGTGTTCTTGGCTGTTCGGCCGAGGGGTTGCGTCACTTTGTCGACACCTATGGTGGTGTTCTTGAGATTGAGCCGGTGCTGTTCACTGCCCAGGATCGGGATTTTCCGTCGGCAACGGCGGCTCGGTTGCGTGGTGAGAATGGTAATTATACTCTGGATTATTCGTTACGTAGCCCGATCATTGCTGAACGCTGTACTTATTGTGGCGCCTGTGGTCCAGCCTGTCCTGAGGGCTGTATTGATCAGTGGCTCCACGTTGATTTTTCGCTTTGTTCGTCGTGCAAGGCCTGTGAGGAGGTCTGTCCGGTGGATGCCATAGACATACATGGCGTTGAAGAACGGAGCTATAATGTCCCGGCTGTCCTCTTTCTTGATGATGCTGTTCCTGTGGAATGTCCCCAGGATACCAGTGGCATCTTTCATCAGCAAAATTTTGATGCGTTTTTTGCGACCCAGTTCTCCTGTCTGGTGGATGAGGTCGTCGCCTGTGATACCTCCCTCTGTCAATACAGTGGCAAGCATGGTATGGGCTGTTCCCTCTGCCTTGACGCCTGCGTTCATGGTGCCATTAAAAAGACCGCCGCAGGATTGTTCGTTGATGCGGTGCGTTGTGAAGAATGTGGCAACTGTATCGGTGTTTGCCCCACAGGGGCCATGGAATACCGTAGATTCCAGGATGCAACTTTCGTGTCTTATATCCGTTCGTTAGAGATCGATCTGGGGACCACGGTGGTTTTGGGAAGTGAAGAGGTGTTGCATCATCTCTGGTGGCAGAGAGATCGGCTCCATGGTCCCGGGACATTGTTCGTTGAGATACCCCGCGTTACCACTCTATCGTTGTTTCACCTCCTGTTTCTCTATGCCAGTGGGGCGGGCAGGATCATTCTTCTTGACGAGCATCCTGAAAATCTCCAGAGCTTGCAAACCCAGGTGGCTCTGGCCGCTTCGTTGATCGCTACCTACTGGGAGCAGCAGGGCCGCATTGTGTTGACTACGCCCGAGCATTATGTTGAGATTGCCGCCAGCCATGAAGATTCGCCGATTATTAAGCCAGTAGAGCTTTCCCCCGATGATAATAGAAGAAAGAATCTTACCAAAATTCTGGCCTTTTTTGCCGATGCCACCGGACGTACCGCGAGAATCAAGAAGAATCGCGCTCTTCCTTTTGCCAAGGTGAGCTGCGACAGTGAACGCTGTACCCAATGTTACGCCTGTCTTAATGAATGCCGCATTGAAGCTTTACATACTAACCAGGAGCAGCTTGCCCTGGAATACCGACCTGGGCTTTGTGTGGGCTGTGGAGTCTGTCTGCGGGTCTGTCCGGAGAATGCCCTGCGCATTGAATATGGTGCGCTGCTCGATGAGACCTTCTTTGGTAACGCGGCGTTGGCAGAGGCCGAGCCGATGCGTTGTAAAGAATGCGGCAAGGTCTTTGGGACAAGAAAGAGTTATGAGCGGGTGATGGCCATTTTATCGCAGAGAGAGGATGTGGACACCGCCCATTTTGAACATTGTGATGATTGCAGGGTCATACGATTATTTGCCAGTGCTGAATAATGATGACAGAGACCGTTGACAGAGATCTTGTGTTGGTGCGGATGCGGTTGGTTGATCTGTTGAAATCTTTTTTTCAGGATGAACCGGATGCCGAGAAGATGAGTCGCTGGCGCGGCATGTTTTCCGCACTTTCCCGGGAGCAGATCAGTCCGTTGTTCGATACTGCGGTACGCGAATTTGCCACCTTTTTGCATACCATGAATCTTGCTGCTATCGAAAAGGAATACCATGAGCTTTTCGTTGATCCGTTCAGTGTCCATCAGGTGAACACCATGGCATCGTATTATCTTGATGGCCGCAGTTTTGGTGCCACTCTCGTTGATTTGCGAGGTTTTCTTGCAGATATTGGGCTGGAGCGTATCAAGGGGGTTGCCGACAGTGAAGATTCTCTGGTGATGATGCTCGATGTGTTTGCCCGTCTTCTTGAAAGAGAACGTCACGAGGGCGGTGAGGAGGTGAAACAACAACAGGCTCGGTTGTTGACCGAATTTTTAGAGCCTTTTGCCGAGCAGTTCTCTCAGGCCATGGAAGCCAATGAGGCGGCTGTCTTTTACCAGACAGGTTGTACCTTGCTGCGCGGCTATCTGGAGCTGGAAAAGGGGTTGATTACAGCACCCCAGCGTTTATAGGAGAAGAGCTTTTAGGATATTTTTGGAAAAAATCTTAAAAGAAGAGACATCCACTTCATTAATCGAGGAGATTCGGATGGAACAGGAAAAGAGACGTTCGTTTCTAAAACACATGCTTGCGGGAAGTGCCGTCATCGCAGGGGCGGCTGTTGCTGCCAAGCCGGTAAAAGCAAAGACCCGAAAGGAGTCGTCAGAGGGCCCCGAAGAGGTTCTTTACCACGAGAGTGAAGCCTTCAAAAAGTATTATAAATCAATTCGTTCCTAAGTGGTCGTGCTTGCCACAAGGTGAACGCCCTGGGAGTGACGCGGTGTATTTTAAGTGGCCTCAAAGGGTTTTGAGAGAAGGAGAAAGGATATGGCCAGAAAGAAAATAAAAAAGTCTTCGGGGGGCAGTCAGGTTTCTGCGGGACGCAGGATAACCTTGAACCCCAAAGTTGCGCGGCGGTCTTTTTTAAAGATCTCTGCGGCGACCGCCGCCCTGACCGGTGTGGCAATGACCGATAAATTGACCGCAAAGGCCTCTGCCGCAGCGAAGAAAGATGCGCCTTATGTTGGTTCTAAAAAGATTCGCACCATCTGTACCTACTGTTCGGTGGGTTGTGGTATCGAGGCCGAGGTGCATAACGGGGTTTGGGTACGTCAGGAGATCGCTGCCGACCATCCGGTTTCCCTGGGTTCTCACTGTTGTAAGGGCGCCGGAGCCATAGATATGGTGACCAGCCCCAAGCGGTTGCGAGAACCGATGAAGAAGGTCAACGGCAAATGGACCACCATCAGCTGGGAAGATGCCATCAACGAGATTGGTGACAAGCTGCTGAAAATCAGAGAAGAAAATGGCCCAGATGCCCTGCATATCAACGGCAGTGCCAAGGTCTCTACCGAGATGGCCTATCTGCAACGGAAATTTGCTGCCTTCTGGGGGTCGAACAATATTGACCACCAGGCCCGTATCTGACACTCCACAACGGTGGCAGGTGTCGCCAATACTTGGGGTTACGGGGCAATGACCAATAGCTTGAATGATATGAGACATGCCAAGTCTTTTATCTTTATTGGTTCTAATCCAACGGAAGCCCATCCGGTTTCGTTGCAGCATATTCTCTATGCCAAAGAAAAGAACAATGCGCCGATTATCGTCGTTGATCCACGGCGTACTAAACTGGCGGCAAAGGGAACGGAGTACTGTCGTATCCGGCCGGGTAGTGATGCCGCGTTTATTCTGGGGCTTATCAATGTTGTTATCAGTAACGGCTGGGAAGATAAGGAATTCATTCGTACCCGGGTTGCCGGTTACGAGGAGATGAAAGAGGTCGTTAAAGACTATACTCCGGAGGTGGTCGAAGATATTACTGGCATTCCTGCGGAACAGACCCTGCGTGTTGCCAGGACGCTTGCCGAGAACAGGCCCACCAGTCTCACCTGGTGTATGGGGGGAACCCAGCATTCGATCGGTTCTTCGATTACCCGTACCTTCTGTATGTTACAACTGGTACTGGGCAATATGGGGAAATCTGGTGGCGGCACCAATATCTTTCGGGGCCATGATAATGTCCAGGGAGCCACCGATATGTGTGTTCTCTCCCATTCTTTGCCGGGATATTATGGTTTGAGTGAAGGTGCCTGGAAACATTGGTGCCGGGTCTGGGACGTTGATTTTGATTATATTGCCTCCCGTTTTAAAGATAAGAGTTGGATGCATAAAAAAGGGTTTACCCTGGCGCGTTGGTTTGATGGGGTCTTGAACGAAAGGAATAAGATTCATCAATATACGCCGCTCAAGGCGATGATCCAATGGGCCTGTGGTGCCAACTCTAACTCACGGTTTTTCGATGTAAAACGGGCCTATGACAAGCTTGACCTCCTGGTGGTCGTTGATTGCTTTCCCACGGTTGCTGCGGCGGCCTGTGATTCAGATAATATCTATCTGCTTCCTGCTTCCAGTCAGTATGAGACTTCGGGTACGGTGACATCCACGTCCCGCCAGATCCAGTGGCGCAATAAGGTTGTTGATCCAATTTATAATAGCCGAGATGATTACCAGATCATGGAGATGTTGGTGAAAAAACTTGGTTTTGCTGATGAGTTTTATAAGGGCATCAAGCAGATTCCTGAAGATATCACCCGTGAACTTGGTTCGGGTTGTCTTACCATCGGCTATAACGGCCAGACTCCAGAACGTATCAAAAAGCATAGTGAAAACTGGCATACCTTTGATATTGACACCCTGCAGGCCATAGGTGGGCCCTGTGATGGCGACTACTATGGTATGCCGTGGCCTTGCTGGACCCAGGAACATCCGGGAACACCGATTCTTTACGATATGTCCAAGCCGGTGGCCGAAGGTGGTCTGCCGTTTCGAAACAGGTTTGGTGTGGAAAAAACCTACGATTCCAGCGGTCGCACCGAAAACCAACTGGCTGCCGAAGGGACTAGTAATCCGGGCAGTGAGGTCAATGGCGGTTATCCTGAATTCAAGGATGTGGTCCCAGGAACCAACTGGAAGACGGATCTCTCCCAGAAGACCCTGCAGGTGGCCATCGCCAAGGGTATGGCGCCGTTTGGAAACGCCCGGGCCCGTTGTGTGGTCTGGAATTTTCCTGATCAGGTGCCGATCCATCGGGAACCGTTGCATTCACCGCGTCCTGACCTGGTCAAACGGTATCCGACCTATAAGGATAAACCAAACCATTACCGCATTGATACCGATTATGCCTCTGAACAGAATCCAGATCTGGTCAAGGAGTTCCCCTATGTGATCACCACGGGACGCCAGGTAGAGCATATGGGTGCCGGGGCTGAGACCCGTTCCAACCAGTATCTTGTTGAGTTGCAACCGGAGATGTATGCCGAGATCAATCCCCGCCTTGCCAATAATCTCGGGATTCGTGACGGCGCAATGATGTGGGTTGAGTCTCCAGAAGGGGGCAAGATCAAGGTCAAGGCGATGCATACCGAGCGGGTTGATGACAAGACCATATTCCTGCCCTATCACTTTGCCGGTATCCTCATGGGTGAGTCGTTAGTGGATAAATATCCTAAAGGCCATGCCCCCTTTGCTACCGGAGAGTCAGGCAATGTGGTGACCAACTATGGCTATGATATCATCACACAGATTCAGGCAACAAAAGATGGTCTCTGTAAAGTCAGTAAGGCCTGATCGGGAGGAATAACATGGCACGAGTAAAATTCTTATGTGATACGGAACGTTGTATCGATTGTAGTGGGTGTGTTGTTGCCTGTAAAGAAGGGCATCATATTCCGGTGGGGGTGAATCGCCGTCGGGTCATTACCTTAAACTCTGGGAAACCGGGTGAAAAATCAATTTCGGTTTCCTGTATGCATTGTGCGGATGCACCGTGTATCGCGGTGTGCCCGGTGGATGCGATCTACCAACGTGATGATGGCATTGTGTTGGTGAATAAAAAGACGTGTATCGGCTGCGGCTATTGCTTTATGGCCTGCCCCTTTGGAGCTCCTCAATTCCCTGCGGGCAATGTCTTTGGCGCTCGGGGGGCCATGGACAAGTGCACCTTTTGTGCCGGTGGTCCTGAAGAGAATTTTTCCGATGAAGAAAAACGTCTTTACGGCCAGAACCGTATTGCTGAAGGGAAACTGCCTCTTTGCTCTGGAATGTGCTCGACCAAGGCGCTGTTGGGCGGTGATGCTGATGTCGTTGCCGATGTTTATCGGGAACGTGTGTTTCGTCGCGGTTCGGGGGCCAAGGCCTGGGGCTGGGATAAAGCCTACAAGAAGAGCTAGCCTCTTTGCTGTCTGTCTTTTGCTGCGTGCGTAATGAGCTTTTGAGACAGACAGTTTCGTGACAGATTCTTCCTTGAAGCTGTGTCCTTTATGGCTAAAGGAGGCAGTGGTATGACAACAGGAGTGATGCAATGCGGAAATGGATCACGATACTCTTTTTTTGTGGTGCCCTGGTGCTGGCGGTGGTTCCCGATGTGGTTTGGGCCCAGCTCCAGATGCTCACCACCTCGTCTGCCGATTATTATAAACGGCTGATGGTCTATATCGCTGGAGATTGGGGCCAGTACGGCGGTTTGTTTACCCTGCTCCAGGGACAATGGTTTTGGAAGATTTTTCTCGGTATCATCACCGTGGTGCCCACGGTCTTTTTGCTTCATTATCTGATCGTCGGCGCAAAGCATTTTGACCATGATGGGGAACAGATTCTTTTCTTTACCCTGTACAATCGCATCGTTCATTTTATTGCGGCCCTTTCTTTTTCGTTGTTGGTCGTTACCGGGTTGCTCATTGTCTTTGGTGATTTTTTTGGTGGGGGGACGGTGATTCGCTTTGCCCGCTATGTGCATTTGACTTCAGCCATGGTCTTTGTTGTGCCGGGGGTTTTGATGCTTTTTATGTGGTTTGTGAAGATGCTGCCGCAGCTGCACGACATCAAGTGGCTGTTTATTCTTGGTGGCTATCTCAGCAAAGAGAAAAAGCCGGTGCCTGCCGATAAATTTAATGCCGGACAGAAGATGTACTTCTGGTTTGCCACCGTGGGCGGCTTGGCTATGGCCTATACCGGCTATGTAATCTGGGGATTCAAAGGAGATCTCGATACGGTACGGCTTTATACCGTGATCCATAATGTCTTGGGGATGGCCATTGTTGCCTTTTATCTGACCCATTGCTATATGTCTGTCTTTGCCATTGCTGGCTCTCTGGAATCAATGAAGACTGGATATAAGCCCAAAGACGAGGTGGATATTCTCCACAGTAGATATCAGTATTAGACAAATTAACGTTATATTGTATGATAGATGCGCCTCTTTTTTTGGGGCGCATTTTTTTTGCCAAAAAGAATGCAGATACTTGTTTATGATGTGGCAGTTTCTGCGAAAATCCACGGAAAAAGGAAATACAATAAAAGATGGCGCTTCGTTATAAATGCCTCATTCTTGATCACGATGATACCACGGTAGACAGTACCTCTTCCATCCATTATCCAGCGTACTTGGAGATTATGAGGCAGCTGCGGCCTGATATCAGGCCGGTTTCGCTGCATGGTTGGTTGAAAAAGAATTACCATCCTGGAGTGTTGCGATATTATCTTGATGAACTTGGTTTTAGTGCTGCTGAAATTGAGGAAGAATATGCCATCTGGAGAGGGTTTACCAAGAAGAAAATGCCCCGCTTTTATGAAGGTTTTTGGGAGCTGCTTGCAGAATTTAAGGCCCGAGGAGGGAGTATAACGGTGGTCTCCCATTCTGATGTGGATATTATTAAGAGGCATTACCGGCATCAGGGCAATGGGGCGGCCCTTGAACCGGAGATGATTTTTGGTTGGGGCATGGATGAGAAAAAAAGAAAACCAAGCCCTTATCCTGTGCAGCAAATATTGGCCGCTCTTGATCTCTCGCCGGCCGAGGCCTTGGTTCTTGATGATCTTAAACCTGGGGTTGATATGGCTCGGGCCAGCGGAGTGACTGTTGCCGCTGCTGGTTGGGGGCACCAGATCCCTGAGATTCGAGAGGATATGAAGGCGTCGTGTAATTATTATTTTACGACGGTTGCGGCCTTTAGAAAGTTTCTTCTCGGGAGTTAAAAGACGGTGCCTTCGCTTTTCGACAAGGGTCTTTTTTTGAGTGATACATGCATGACAATATGAAAATTCCGTCACTTATCTATCTGGACAGATACCGAAACGAGGGGACTCGCACCTATAGCGCCCATTCTGGGTATTCAGAGGCCTTACCTGAATACCAACCCGTCGCAATAGAAAGTGATTTTGGTCTCAAGGTGTTTGCCCTTCCCCAGAATCAGGTCAATATCTACACTGCCAATCCTTCGCCGGAGCTGAAAGAAATCTATCTTCCAGGCGAAGACGCCCTGTTCTGTGTCCATCCCCAGGTGTTTGCAAGCTGTCCTGAAGACCCTTCGCTCAAGATGGTGCAGCGTCAGGGACGGTTGCTGCCCGAGATGAGGGTGACGCCAAGCTCGTCCACCCGAACCCTGTACGTTGCCAGCCCCACCTTCCATGCCCTCAAGGTGCATTTCCCGTTTCGGGTTTCCCGGTACGAACGGAGAATGCGTGATGAGGTCATTGCCCAGGCCATCAATGTCTCTTGCGATATTGAAAAAAACATTGCGAAATTTAGTGAAGATTTTGCCTTTTTCCGTGAAGTTCTTGGTATCTCTGCGAAGGCCGGGAGCAAAAAGACAGCACGGGGTGAAAACTGGGGCTATCTGGTGCGAGATATGCAGCCTTTTCCCCAGGTCGGGGCGCAGCGCCATCTGGTGCCTGGATTTGCGTTGTACGGCAACGATTTCCATGATGAGACCATTTCGCCGTTGTTGTTTTCCCTTGTGGAGGGTAGAGATCCGCTGCAAACCATTGTTGAAGACATTATGCAGCCAATTATCGGCCACTGGCTTGCCTGCTATGCCTCGCTTGGTTATATCCTGGAACCCCATGGCCAGAATGTTTTGCTTGAAATAGATGATCAGAGGAGGGTGCGCCGTATTGTGCATCGGGATCTCAGCACCGGCATTGATATGCGGCGCAGAAATGATCTGGGCCTCTGTTCTCGGCATCTCAACGACTATAATAGAATGAGCTCAGGAGAGTTTTGCAGTGTTGCCTATGATATGTTCATGGGCAGTCATTTTTTTGATCGCATTATAGCCTGTTGCCAACAGCGTTTTCCAAGGCTCTGTTCAGAAGATTTCAAGATGCCGTGTCGCCGTTATTTTGCATGTCTTTTTCCCGACTATCAGAAATATTTTCCCGAAGAGGTCCATTATTTCAGCGAGCAGAGAGACCAATTTAATAAACCCCTGTATGCCAATATCGGGGCTAAACCGAGCTGGCGACCCTAGCCCGGCACTTCATGGACTGATGAAATATCCAGGTTAGCAGCGACTATGGCTATTTTTCAACTCAACGAGCAGCCTCTTTTTCCCCATCCCGATCTTGCCGAGGAAAATGGCCTGCTTGCGGTGGGTGGCGATCTTCGCCCGGAGCGTCTTCTCGCTGCGTATCGGCACGGTATTTTCCCCTGGTATGGTGAAGATGATCCGATCCTTTGGTGGTTTACTTCGCCGCGTCTCGTCCTTGTCCCCGAAGAGTTGCATGTTCCCAAACGTCTGGCTCGTAAGATACGTCAGCAGCCGTTTCAGTTGCGCTGTGATACCGCTTTTGAAAAAGTTATCCGGGGCTGTGCCCTGTTTCGTGGCAAAGATCGGGATGAGACCTGGATTGATGAAGACATGATTGCCGCCTATACCGCTCTGCACCGTCTGGGCTATGGGCATTCTGTGGAATGTTGGCAGGATGGCGATTTGGTTGGGGGGCTTTATGGCGTTCGTTTAGATGGTATCTTTTTTGGTGAATCAATGTTTTCCCTGGTGAGTGATGCCTCAAAAATTGCCTTGGTTACCCTCGTTGAGATGCTGCGCAAAAAAAATGTTGCTCTTATTGATTGCCAGATGACCACATCGCATCTGGTACGTTTCGGGGCCCGCGAGGTCTCTTCCAAGGTCTTTCAGCGGTATACCGCAGAGCTCATCGGCCATGTCTTTCCCGATGGAAGATGGTAAATTTGCATCGAAGACGTTGGTAACAGGTCCTGTTATCCCGGATATTTCATCAGTTCAGACGGTGTCGGGCTTCAAGGAAAAATTTCCGTTGAACTCGGCGGCAATACGGGCGTTGCAGGTGAGATAGGTATGAAATCAATAGTGATAGCCATATGGATATTATTGGTCGTTTCATGCCGCGAGGCTTGCTTTACCTTGTTTGTTTTTCTAGCATTTCAGAAAGAAGGTATAAGAGAGCCGTGAGCGATCAAGATGGCGCAGAACCTTTTGTAAGACAGCAATATCTGGCACGGAAAAACTCACCCGCCATGAAGGACGCTGTACAGAGTGGGCGGTGAGTATTTGCACATTACAGACCTCTGCGGCTTCGGGAAGGCTGCCCAGGGCGGCCATGACATCTTTTCGTATTGCCGTTGAAATACGCAGCTCCTGCTGGCGATGGACCTTGGTTGCCTTGAGGTCCCAGCTCACGTCAACGATATCATCTCTGCGACACTGGATGTCTTTAAAGCGGCCGCAATCTTTATGGTGGATGGAGAGCCCCAACTTGGTCAGCAGACCGAGATTGCCCTTGGACGCAGGGTTGGGATGGCAACATGAAGAGAGCTTGACGCAGACCGGATCAAGGGTGGTGAGTTGGATCTGATTAAAAAGGCCGGTTGGCGTAGGATGTGGTGATACCCCATCAAAAAAGGCCTCTTTAAGTTGCAGCATCACCTCGTACAAGCGAAGTTTTCCTTCACCGATACGGCAGTATAACTCGTTGACATCTTCAAGGCGAAACAGCTCAAGAGCCGGGACGAGAGAGGCGCCTTCAAAGACATCAAAGGGAAAACCATAGCGCAACATTTCCTGGCGAAGCAGTGAGGCGCCAATGTCTCTGGATACCTTACGGCGCCGTTTTTTAAATCCTTTTGCCAGCTCGGCTCGGGCCCTGGGGGTCTGGCAGACCTTGATCATATCCTGCTCAAAACGTACCGGCTTGGTGTCGCGAATAATTTTGATAATGCCCCCATCGGGGATTACATGGTCGGGACCGACTCGGGTGCCGCGAATACTCGCTCCCAGACAGGTATGGCCAATTTCGGTATGAACTCTGAACGCAAAATCAAGGACCGTAGAACGATAGGGTAACAGGAAAAGATCGCCCCGAGGTGTGTAGGCATAGACCTCTTTTTTGCCGCTGGCGGCAATGACATCACGGTAAGAAAAAGAATCATTGGAGCCAAGAACCTCGAGAAGCTCTTGGATTTCCTTTAGAAAATCTTCTTTTACCCCGGATTTTGAAGTCCAGTTGCGAAAACGACCTCGCTGGGCGGTTCGGGCCATGGTCTCGGTGCGGATTTTAAAGAGGAACTTTGTCCCTTCGATGATGGCCCTGGCATGGAGCCCCTGATAGCCCGTTGGCTTGGGATTAGCGATGAAATCGCGGATTGTTCTTGGGATGGGGCGGAAGGTCTCGTTGATAATGCCCAGGGTGCGGTAGCAGGAATGAACATCCTTGACCACAATGAGAACCTCCATGGGGGTTTCAATCCGGTTGAGCAGCAGATGATTTGGGGCGTCGTAATAGGCCCAGAGACCTTTGGTACGAAGGGAGACATCTGCAGTCAGTTCATAACTCCATAGGGCTTCACGGATGCCAAGTAATACCTTGCTCCCCAAAGGGCCATTACGCAACTGTTTGATATAATTATTTCGTTTCGCCCCTTTTTTGGGGTATTTTACCAGTAAGGCAAGATTATACATCTCGCGTTTCATGTTAAACAGGCCAAAAACCGTTGCTAAAGGGGCATAAATATCAACGGATTCATCAGCGATACGGGTCTGTTTTTTCTTGGGAAGGGCATAAAGCGTGCGTAAATTATGTAGTCTGTCAGCCAGTTTGACGAGCATTACTTCGGGGCGGCGTGCTGCCCCGGAAAAGATTTTTCGATGGGTGCGTTTTGAGGCTAATTGTTTGTCTCCTGAGACATGGGTGACCTTGGTACAGCCTTCGACAATGGCTTGGACATAGCTGCCAAAGCGCTCGCCAACTACTTCGCCGGTCACTTCCTCGACGTCCTCTACGGTATCATGGAGAAGGGCCGCAGCGAGGATCTCAGGATGGGAGATGTCCATCTCTTCGACCATGATACGGGCCACGGAACAGGGGTGGAGGATATAGGCGTCTCCGGATTTACGCCATTGGTTGTCATGGGCTTCTTCGGCAAAATCCAGGGCATCCCAGAAGACGTCTTGATCGGGAACGTTACGCAGAAAGTCTTTCATCACTTTGCGATACTCGTTCATATCAAAAGGAATTCTTGGAGCTTCCTTCTGGTGGCGTGTTACTTTTGTCATCTTGCCGGTACCTGCGTTATCTTAATGTTGAAAAAGCCAAACAATGCTAGACTTTGAAAAAAAGAGTGCCAACCTTTTAATCTAACAGAATTCAAGCGACAGAGGTAAAAAAAAACCATTATGGCTCGAAAAAGACAGCATCGCTCCAAAAAAGGTCGCCCCAATAAAAGAGGGGCATTGCGAAAAAGCATTGCAGCAAAAAATACCACACAT
>PDWI01005552.1_pt1 | contig 16216 bp, 21 predicted proteins | sample 1430891 | NCBI WGS metagenome assembly PDWI01 (sample SAMN01162508, study PRJNA174530) | Oral metagenome, whole genome shotgun sequencing project. | biome: Marine environment; feature: Marine mammal; material: Swab sample of the gingival sulcus; isolation source: swab sample of gingival sulcus...
CGGTATATTGAGATAATTAAAAATTACATTTATAATGCTTAAAACAGTTGTTGTAATAGAAAACAGATTGTTGATTGGAATACTAAAAGCCCTGGTCGGAGATCTTAAGTCTAGATTCTCGACCTCGGTAAACTTTGTTTAGCCGAGTCAAGGATGATAATGAAGTAGTAAAAAGCAATGTGTATTTTGCACATTGCTTTTTGAATAGCTAAATGTTGTTAGATTGGATACATCTTAAACCAGCACAACTATTTTTTACTCTTGATTTTCTATTTTACCTCGCTTAGCCAACAACTCAGCCTGGGCGGCTTTTTTATTCTCCCGGACATAATACTTTTTCATTTCCCGCATTAGGGTTAGCCGCTTGACTGACTCAATCGTTCTAACAATAAACATCAGTATAAAAAAGACAGAAAAAATTGACAAACCCAACTTGAGCTGATCAAAAATCATTTCCATCGTTTGAGGCATTCCAGCCAAAACCCTGCTGTAATTCCTGTATTTTTTCTAACTGTTCAATTGCTGCTAAATAATCCATAAAATCCTTTTGTTTAATTATAATATCTACATTATACACAACATATCGAGATTTTAATATCTAAACGACTATTGAATTTTTGTCAAAAATTGATATAATTGTTTCATACTTATGCGGGTATAGCTCAGTTGTTAGAGCGCTTCCTTGCCAAGGAAGAGGCCAGGAGTTAGAGTCTCCTTACCCGCACCACAACACCTTCTAAGAGGGTTATTTTATTTTATAATGAAAAACGCTCCTCATGTGGGCGCTTTTTGATAATTTCTGGTAGCAGCGACAAGGATCGAACTTGTGACCTCGAGCTTATGAGTCTCGCGCTCTAACCAACTGAGCTACGCTGCCATATTTTAAACTTTTTAATTATAACAAACTACAATCTATTTTACCACCTCCTAATGGCCCGGCTCAGTCGTTAGAGCACGAGGCGCTGGATTTGATTTTTTTCTCGCCCATCTGGGCTCGGACAAGCAACTGAGCTACGCTGCCGTATCTTTTACCGACTCCAGTTATTATATAAAATTTTGATCAAAAAGTAAAGTTTTTACTGATGAACTACAACTTTAGTACCAAGAGGGGCAAAATCATAAATAATTTTAGCATGAGCCAGACGCATATTAACACAGCCGTGACTCATTGGGTGGCCAAAATTATTGTGCCAATAAGCCTCGTGAAAGCCTATTCCAGAGTAAGTAAAGAAGGTGTTCCAATGAACATTTTTTAGATTATAATAAGTGCCCCTAGCTCTACTACCACCAACCATATCTTGAATCGCTGTTTTATGCCAGACTCGATAAGTTCCGGGCGGAGTTGGCGCACTTAGGCCGGTTGAAACCAAGAAGGATTGTAACTTCTGTGAACCAATCCACATAGTAGTAGTCTGATCTGACAAATCAACTTCAATCCACTTATCATTTTGATCAGTTGTCATAATTTCAGTTTTAAAGTCAGATTCAACCAAGGCCAATTCCAAGTTAGTTGACTTCTTATCAAGCAAAGCCTGTTTTATACCATCAGTAACAGCCGAGTCAGCATTTGTCGCCTTAAAACCACGTCGGCCCTCACGCAAAACCGCGATAAACTTGCCGTCTTTGTCGTTTAGTATTAGCTTATTAACTGGGGCTCGATTGACCGATTTCATAACAGTTGTGTTAAGAAACTTTTCAATAGCAGCTTTGTCAAAATCCACTTGATAGCTAATACCATCTTTAGCGATAGTTATCCTAGCCCAATCGGCAATATCCCAAGGATCGGGAAAATAAAGCTGGCGACCTTTGTTTCTTAAATTGACCCTGATGTTCAAACGTTGATTAATGTAATCGGCTGTTTTTTGAGCCTCAGCTTGACTAATCTTAGGTTCTTGACTAATATACTTGACTTGATATTGGTTCATCTTATTTGGATCAAAGCTAAAGCCATCAGCAAAAGTAGTTTTTAAGTCAATCCTTTGGCCTGGATGTCCAGCTTGAACAACAAACTTTTTAGCTTTAGAATCGTAAACTGGTTTTGGTTCTAACACAACTTGTTTATCTTTAAGAAAAATCGGATCAAGTTTTTGATTCGCTCTATCAGCGCCAATTTCAAACTTAGTAGTAACTTTTTTAGTCTTAAAACTCAATCTATCAACCCAAGTTGGCTTTTCGAAACCACTAAGACTAGTTTTGATTTGTTGTTGATTAATTTCAGCGCCTAATTCGGCTAATTTAACTTTTTGTTCTAACTCGCCATCGACCAACAGCACTTCTTGCTGATCAAAATTAGTCAAAATTGAGCTAACCTTTTGATAATTTTTTTGATTTACTGTTACTGATCCAATTTTAACTTCAAGCGGTCTAGTTATCTTATAAATAAACCCTCCACCAAACGATAGTATCACTAACAGCACTAAAAAAAAGCCTAAACGGTTTTTATTTACTCTTTTTTTCTTCTTTTTTGAAGGAGTTTTTTTTGCCTTGACTCCCAAGCTAGTCATCATGCTCCCGTCTTTCTGTTGTTTATGCATAATCAGATTATACTTCATCCTGCTCTGGCTTGTCAACTGACTTCGGCTGATTAATCACTTTTTTGCCATCACTGATCTTAGCAACGTCCTTGTCAATTTTAGTCAGCTCTCTATATGAGTTATTATAATGATTGACAGTAGTTGATAAGGAGCGGCCCAATTTTTGCATCAATTCATTATTCTTTTTGATGTGCTTATCTAGCTTGCCGACCTGTTTTTGAATCTCTTTGGCCTGCTTTTCAATCTCTAAACTCCTAAGTCCCTGCAAAACTGTCTGCAAATAAGCCATAAAACTGGTTGGCGAAACGATTATCACCCGTCGATTACGAAAAGCGTATTCTATCAAATCAAGCGAGCTGCTACCTAGACCAACAGTGTTTATTAGCAAGTCATAATAAAGCGACTCTGATGGAATGAACATAAAGGCAAAATCCATTGTATTCTCAGCCGGTCTAATGTATTTACTGGTTTCATCAATTCGGTTTTTTAAATCGCGTTTAACTGCCAGCATCAGTCGCTCTTTTTCAGCTTTGTCTTTGGCATTAATCATCCGATTATAGTTTTCCAAACTAAACTTGGAATCGATTGGCAAAATTTTTGATTTCTCCAAAAAGATTACCGCATCAACAGTCTGATTATCTTTGAAGCTATATTGCATCTGAAAATGCTTTGGCGGTAGGACATTTTCTAAAACTGTCTTGAGATAATATTCACCAAAAACGCCGCGCTGTTTAGGATTTGATAAAACCGCTTGCAGAGTTTTGAGCTCGTCAGCAACCCCAATCACTCGTTTATTAGTTTGATCTAACTTGGCTAATTTTTGTGAGACCTCTGCCACAATTTTGTTTGATTCCGATAGCTGATGATTCATTGACTTTTGCATCATAGCACCGCTCTTATTGAGCTGATTTGACATTTGCAGATTGGCGTCGTTAACCCCCTGTCTGAGTTGATCAACTTTTCTTGATAGTTCCATCAAATCAGCTTTGTAATTCTGATTTGTGTCTGGACGATTGTTTGATTTTCTAGATAAAATAATATAAATAATCAAACCAAAAATTATCAAAAGCAAAATTATTTCAAAATATTGTTCCATCACAGCACCCCTATCAACTTAATTATCAAAACAATTAAGCTAATTATAACAGAAGCTGTTTTAAAATCGTTAATTTGGCTAATCCAAGCCAGCGCCATAAAAGATCCAGCCAAAACTAGGCCGTAATCCAAAAAGATAAAATCAGCCACTTGAATTGACCAAGCAATCACTGCGGCAGCAATTATTACTATGATTGAGCGGTCCAATTTGAGAATTATTCCTAAAATAAAGCAAGCAATCGCCGCCACAATTATTCCAAAACGATAGAAAACTTCCGATCCATCATACAAGTAAACTACAAAATAAGCTATAAAAACAAACACCAAACTAAGCAAAAAATATTTTATTAGATCAGCTAAGCTAAAGCTAAAAAAAGTGCTTGATCTGGAAACTAATTTTACCTTAGCCATTAAGGAGTTTTGTAAACTCCATTTAAATCACTCGACCAATTCTCCGCATTCCAATAGCGATTATCAGAGTCAACGAGATTGCCATCAGCTGCAGTTTTAGCACTATCTCTAATCACATAGTCTAGCACATTTTGATAAAGCCCAATTGCTGGCAGATCCTTTAGCCATAGTTCGGTGAATTTTTCATATTTAGCCCGTTGTAATTTAGGATCTGAAACCGAACGAGCGCTTGAAAGCAGCTCATCAACCAGCTTATTTTTATAATTGGAAAAATTAAGCCCATATTGGCCAACTTGAGATGAGTGCCAAAAAGAATAAACGTCTGGGCTAGCGCCTAAATTCAACTCATAGACCAAAATATCGTAGTTTTTCTTTTGAAAAACCTCTTTATTGAGCCTTTCCTGGTCTTCTTCAGCATCAATTAATACTAGCTTGGCTTCAATACCGTAATTGCGCAGATTCTGAGTTAATAATTCAGCCGCCAACTGATAATTACTATTTTTAATAGAAATTACCCTCAAACCAAAAGGCTTGCCGTCAAGCTGCCACTTACCATCAGCTCTCACTAACTTAGCCTTTTTAAGGACATCTTCAATCTGTTGCTCGGACAATTTGGCTGGTGGACTAAAGCTGTCTGAGCTCAAATAATCACTCATCAATGGATAGTCAAAGTCCATTTTAGATTGATAGCGGCTCTGATACTCTTGCCTAATCTTCTCTAGGTCAACAATCGAACGAATAGCAAGTCGACTATCTTTGCTCTTAAAGGAATCTCGCTCAAGATTAAAAAAGGCAAAAACTCCGCTTGAGACTTTATAACGCTTAGTCTGATACTCAGACAAGTTAACATCAGCTAGCAGCTTATTATCAAATAAAGCTCCACTAATCCGGCCTTCTGTTAAGGCCTTAGCCAAATCTTGATCGTCTTTAAAAACAGACACTTCTATCTTATCCAACCTACCAGTTGGATACAGAGGGTTCTTTACTAAAATAACAGTCGCAGTAGGCTGGCCCGCATCGACCTGATTATTAATAATAAAATCATCAACCATAAAAGGACCCGATCCGACCGGAAAGTAGTTGAACTCCGATTCAGTCAATTTTTGAGCGTCATTAATCAAAATATGTCGTGGTAAAATCGAAAAAGTCAACAAGTGAGGAAAGGATACATAAGGTGAGCGCAGCTTAAACTCAATTACACTCTCGCTCAGCACTTTGACCGAGATACCACGAAAAGCTTGCCCAGTGAACGAGTTAATACCCTTGTTCTTAAATAAATTAACTGTATATTTGACATCTCTAGCGGTAATTTTCTTACCGTCTTGCCACTTAATATCATCTCTTAGTGTTACTTGATAAACTTTTTTATCATCACTGATAGAAATAGCTTTAGCTAAATCTGTTTTTAGTTTACCTGCCTTATCATAACGATAAAGACTAGAAAATATCAGCCGCTCAATCGACTTTTCAGCTTGATAGCGAGCGTAAATCGGATTAAGCGTCTCAATCTCACCAACTAAACCTTCAAAATAATTGTGATGAGCTGGAGCTGGGGCAAAATAACGAGCCCGCATTAGATAAGTGTTAGTTATTACCAACAACAAAAGCAGTAAAATTAAGCTTAGCCAAAGCAAAACCATCTTCCGGATTTCTTTAATTAAACTCAGTTTCTTAACTAAAAACTGATCAGCATGCTGGCTGACAGATTCCTCAATTTTCTTGACTCTATTGACTAGTTTATGATCACCAACCTTAAAACGACGCCAACTTTCCGTCTTTGCTTTTTTATCATCAAAATCCATAAACTAAACCATTAAGCCAAGAACATATTGGCCAAGATTGATAGCACAAATACGGTCGCGCTAATAACAGTCACCTCAAAGATCCGTTTCTCAACTCCACGACGAGTAGTATATAGCTCACCCGAAGCACCAAAACCAGCTCCCAAACTAGCTCCTCGCTGTTGTAAAAGTATCAACAAAACAGTAATAACGGCTGAAATAATAATGATAGTTTCTAGAATTTGCATTCTTAATCTCCTTTATAAAATAAATTTGTTATTAAATAATTAGCTAAACTAATAATCAGTCCCGCCAAAATAGCGTCACCAAAGCCAAAGGCCAAGTTAGGAATCAGCATAGCCGTAGTATAAACGATCAGACCGTTGATGACCAGCGTGAACAATCCTAGCGTCAAAAAGACAATTGGTAAGGTCAAAAAAGTCAAGATTGGCCGCAAAATCGCATTCAATAAAGAAAAAATGATTGAAGCCAAACTAAAAGCAACTACTTTGTCCCAGCCGCTAGTGAGCGACTCTAAGTAGCCAGGGCTATATAGCCAGACTACTAAATAAAGCAATAAGCCGTTGATGACTAATCTTGATAAAAAAGATTGTCGGCCAGATTTTCCTACTAAAATCATACTATTATTATACCAAAAAACTAGCTTTTTACTACTTTTTTAAGCAGCTTTGCTTTGTTTGGGCCAATCAACTGAGCCAACTCTGATTCAGAAGCCTGACTGATTTTGGAGATAGTTTTGTATTTTTTAAGCAGCTTTTGAATAGTTCTGGGGCCAACGCCTTTTATATGATCGAGCGAACTACTAATTTGTCGTGCTTTTTTGAGCTTGCTATGATAACTAACGGCAAAGCGATGAGCCTCATCACGAACCCTCTGCAGCAGCTTTAACACTGGCTGATTATTGGCAATATCAACTGTCGTAAAATCAGCCTCTCTAGCAAAAGCGATGTTATTTTGCGATAAAAATTGCTGATTCAGCTCGATATTAGAGTACTGATTGTTGATAATGACTAGCTCTTGTTTCTTGGCCAAACTAAAAATCGGCACTTTAGCTAATTTAGTCTTAGCCAAAGCGGCAATAGCGGTGTTAAGCTGACCTTTTCCGCCATCAATCAAAATTAAATCTGGCATCAGCCAATTTCTCTGAGCTCGACGAGCCAGCGTCTCATTAATGTTGAAAAAGTCATTATTCTGATCGATTTTTATCTTGAAGCGTCGATACTCAGACCGATCAGCCAAACCGTTGGTAAAAACCACCATACTAGCCACTACACTAGTGCCACTCATATGCGAAATATCATAACCCTCAATTCGCTTGATTTGTTCTAGATTAAACAATTTACTCAAGTCAGACAAACTCTGATCAGACTGATCAAGTTGATTGATTTGATTGATCCTAACCCCATTTTGCAAATACTCTAGTTGCCTAATTTGATTGCGCAGCTTAGCCGCCGCCTCAAAATCAAGTGCCTCGGCTCGCTGATTCATTTGAGATTTTAGCTCTCTTATCAGCTGAACCCGTTGACCCTTGATATAGAGCTTTATCTGTCTAAGATCAGATTTATATTTTAGCAAGTCCTGCTGATTATTAAGCTCAGGCTCTAAACCAATTTGGCGATTAATTAAAGAGCGGTTTTTTGTTAGTGACTTGGGCGTCAAATAAGGGAAAATTCGCCTCAGATAATGCATTGCCTGTTTGATCGGATAAGCGTTATAAAAAGGTCCAAAATACTCCGCCCCATCATCAAAAGGCTGTCGAGTAAAATTAATTGTTGGACGATCACCTTTGGTAATCCTGATATAACTAGTTGACTTGTTATCACGAAGCAAAATATTGTATCGCGGTTGATATCTTTTGATTAGCTCACTCTCCAAAAACAAAGCATCGAGTTCACTATCAGTAACAATAGTCTCTAACTTAGCAATATCTTTGACCAAAGCTTTAGTTTTAGCATCCTGCCGCTTATTCTGAAAATATTGACTAGTTCGCTTACGCAGATTTTTGGCTTTACCAACATAGATCACCTGCTGATCTTGATCACGATAAAGATAAGCCCCAGCTTTGTTTGGAATGTCGAATTTATGTTTTTTATAATCAAAATCCATAATTAAATTAAAACACTCGCTTAGCTTTTGACCAAACGAGCGCTTGCATTTTAAGCCTTATTACTCAGCTTTGACTCAGCTTCGCCTTCAGCTGCGGCTTCTTCGCTGTCTTCAGAACCGTTCTCAGACTCAACATCTGAAACATCCTCAGCTTCACCGGCCGCCGCCTCGTTATGAGCCTCTAATTGAGCTGGGTCATAGACATTGACTACTGCCGCTGTCAAATCAACTTCTTTATCTGTAAAATCAACTCCTTCAGGTAAGTTTAAATCGCCCAAAGTAATGTGGTCACCAACTTCTTTTAGCTCATCTAACTTGATCTCGATTTCAGATGGCATCTTGTTTGGAAGAGCTCTAAGCTCAACATCCTCTAGCACCTGCATAACTGTGAAGCCGGCTTTTTCGGCTGGACTCTCGCCCCGACCAACCAAGACCAACTCAACTGCAGCATCAATAGCTTCGTCAGCAGAAATAGTCTGAAATTCAACATTTAGAATAGTTCGCTTAACTGGATCACGATCAAAATTTTTGACAATGCTAAAATAATCTTTTTTATCAACTTTTAGAGTTAGGGGAGTTGAGAAACCAACTTGGTCTAAAACTCGCTCCAAATCCAGCTGCTTAACTTGGATATTAATTGGCTCGTGTCCTTTGCCGTAAATAACGCCCGGCACCAAACCAGCTTGGCGCAAAGATTGAACTTTCTTACCAACTAGTTGACGCGGATCAACTGTAAATTTAACATTTTTTGTCATTAAAAACTCCTATTTAATTATTTCTGTTATAGATTGCCATCTATTATATCATTTTTTAACTGATAAATCCAGTTTAGAATAAAAAACACCCTCTAGGGGTTGTTTTTGGGGCGAATGATGGGATTTGAACCCACGGCCTTCTGTGCCACAAACAGACGCTCTAACCAACTGAGCTACATCCGCCATATACAATATTTGTTAATTATCTCATAGCTTACGCTATTTTACTAATTCAGCGACTTACTGAAAGTTAATCATTGTGGCAGGGGCATACAGAATCGAACTGTAATCTAAGGTTTTGGAGACCTTCATATTAGCCATTATACGATGCCCCTATGCCCTGACATTATACCACAAAAATCGCTATTTTGATTTTTTAGTTGAGCGAAGTTTAGCGAGTCGATCAAAAACAAAAGCTTTTAATATTGCCATCGCTAACAAATTAACCGCAAAAACGCCTAATAAAACTTGGACTAAAAACAAGCTAGTTTCCTTAATAGAGTTATCGGCTAAGGTAAAGCCACCAGTGACCAGGGTCAAAACAGCCGCCATCAATAAATAAGCGTGCTGCATCTTCTGATGACTGTCATAGACTCTATTCCATTCAATCAGAGCATTTTTCACTATTTTTATCATTACTTTTATCCTTTCATCATTTTCATTAAGACTATATCTTAATTATATCATATTGTATCTAAAAAGTCAATGCTTAAATAATCTTATTGAACACTAAACAATTGAACCCAATAATTCTTATATAATCCGCTTGGAGCTACTAAATAAGCTGCCCCCATACTCTTAAAACGAGCTTCCAGAATATTAGCACGGTGAGCCGGCGATTGCATCCATTTCTGGACAGCTTGAGCGGCCGTTACTGGCACAGGAGTGCCGGCAACTAGATTCTCACCATTTATTAAACCGGGGTTGAGCGAATAGTAAAGCTGACCATTCGGTCTAATGTGATCAAATTTTGTTACCGTCTCACCAGCTCGAATCCTAGCATAGTACGCCAAATCATTATTCCAGACCAAAGCCGGAAGGCCTTGAGCGGCCCGCTCTTGATTAACGTAAGTTAAAACCTGAGAAGCCTGAGCATAATTGAAAGTGCCACTAGGCTGAGGTGGCTTAGTGCCGACTTTAACAATCTTGTTAACAGGTTGTTTGATCACTTCACTCGACGACAATTGACGACTAATTTCTTGACCGTCCTGATACTTGACCAAGTAACAATCTCGCTTAAGTCCACTAGCTCCCGACTGAGAGACAACTGTTTTGCCTTGCTCTAGATTAGGGTCGTCCTGATTAATAGTTTGAAAGGGGAGCGCTTGGTCATTACAGATCATCTTAGAACTATAAACTGGAGGTTTATTAACCTTTGGCTTGGAGGGTTCTTTGGGAGCAGGCTGCGGAGCCTCTTCCACAGCTGGATCTGGTTTTGGATCTGGCTCTGATTTTAAGGCTGGCTCTGGATCAGTATCTTTTTTTGTCTGAGATTTCTTAGCTTTCTTTCTTGCTTTGGAAACTTTTTTCTCAGAGCGACCAAGCTTTGTCGAATGATTACCGCCCAAAATCCCCTGACTGAGACTAAAAATAATTGTCGCAAAAAGAATAGCCAAGAGAAGAGATACTATAATTATTATCGGCAGTGAGCGGTTGTTTGTTTTTTTCATAAGCTTTATACTTATATAATACCACAATTTGTTTAGACTAAGCAAACTTTTTAATTTAAATAGAACTCTAGATCAATTTCTCCCAGGATACTTAGTAAAACCGAACCCTACGAATTTTACTTTGCAAAATTCTGGGATAATTAAGGATTGGGATAGCGATCGAAAAACAAAGTTTTTCTCCCTTGTATTGACAATCGATCTGAGAATATGAGCGGAAGCTCGCATTCTAAGCCTCTTATTAACTTTTTTCGTTTATAAAAAGTTACTATTATATACATTAGAAATTGATTTTCTAATTACGAAGGAACATCTTTATGATATTTCGAGTTTAATTAAAAATCATATTTATAATAGTTAGAATTAATCTTTTTATAGAAAATAAATTATTAATGAGAGGCTATTCTCATGCCAAAACGCGCACCCCCGACTATCGTGCCTGCGGCACGAGTCGGTAGTTTAATCCCTCCCAGGGTACCAAATAAAAAGGATGATCAAAATCATCCTTTTTATTTGGTACCCTGGGAGGGATTCGAACCCCCGACCAAACGGATAGAAGCCGCTTACTCTAAATCCACTGAGCTACCAGGGCTAACTAAAATTATTATATTATAAATCGACTTTTTTTTCAATTAAATATCAACTAAAAAAAGAACTCCTATGATTAGGAGACCTTTTTTGGTGCGGGTGGAGGGAATCGAACTCTCATCTTCTGCTTGGAAGGCAGACATAATAGCCATTATACGACACCCGCATAATTAAGCTTATTTTACATTAAACGCGCTTCAAAATCAAGCCTCAATAAAAACCAGCTCTTAAATAGAGGCTGGTTTTTAAAATTATTTTTTAGGTTTAACTTCGTTACGACCTAGATTTTTCTTAGTCTCTTTATAAGTAGCATGCTTTTTTGCGATTGGATCATATTTTTTGAGAGTAAGTGGTTTCTGATTGTTCATCGTGTTTTTGGTTGTGTAGTAAGTTCGATGACCAGTCAAATCGCTAACCATACCAACAGTCTTGCGTTTGCTATTCTTTTTCGCCATATTCTTCCTTTAATTATTCTTAAACTTGGTATATCATATCATTTTTTATTATAAAATGCAATAATCTCTTGGAGCCACCTTCGAGATTCGAACTCGAGACCTCATCCTTACCATGGATGCACTCTAACCAACTGAGCTAAGGTGGCAGATACTTGCTAATTATATCATCCCGAGCTCAAATAGTAAATAATTAATTATTGACACAGTTGACACCAGCTGATTCGTCATCTTTACCGGAAACTATCTTTCTATAAGCATTCTCGACAAAGTCCCAATAATAAACCCTAACCCCAACTGGGCGATTAGTAGCAGTTGAAATACAACTCTCAAATCTGATTTTAGTGTCTTCATCTGGATTTGAACGAAAAGAGATTAATCTTTGGGTATCTTTAGATAGAAAATCTCTTATTCCTTGGTCTTTAGTTGCAAAGTCAGTTGGAGCATTCAGATCATTAATTGTCGGATAGCGACTACCAGACGGATTAATGCCCTTGAATCTTTCAACGGCCTGAATGATTTCGTTAGCTCGATAAAAATTTTCTCTGGTCTTACTCTTTTTCTGAGATGACTGATAAGCAAACGACGAGATGCCAAAAATAATCGATACTACGGTAATTACAATTAAAACTTCGGTTATAGTGAAAGCCGATTTTTTATTCATAAGCTTATTCTACCATATTTTTGCAGATAAAAAAATACTCCCTGAGGAGTATTTTTTAAAAAATTAGAATTAACAATCACCGACAGTGATGGTCTTAGCAGCTTTGCCCTGATAGTCCCAATAACTGACTTTAACACCAGTTGCATCAGCCTTATTAGCATCAGTAACATCACCAGAAGCGTTACACAACTGATAACCAATATCTGTCTTAGTTGAAGATGTTGGAGCTGCAGGCTTAACTTTGTCAGAAGTCTCTTTAGTTAATTTTGCTGTCGGAACATCGACACCACCAGCAGCCTGAGCAGCAATTAGCTCAGCTGAAGTTGGATAAGCGCTCTGCTCTGCGTAGAAAACTTTTGCTTTGTCACCAACTTCCTTAGCAGCGGTTGAAGCAGCAGTAGTTTTAGCTCGATCTTGGATACCGTTATAAGTAACTGTCACGATTCCAGCCAAAATACCAATAACCACAATAACGATCAAAAGCTCGATAATTGTGAAACCTTTTTTAATTGTTTTTGTCATAGAGTTTTTTCTCCTTTTTAAATGTTATTACAATAACCATCATAAAACGGTTATGCTAAAAAGTCAAGACTTTTTTGATTAGTTATTAGTTGAAGTTAACGGAACCTTGACACCAACAGTCCTACCAGTCACCACCGTCTCAGCATCACCTTCAGCTAAAACAATCTTTGAAGTTAATTTAACTATAACGCCGTCAGCTTTTGCTAACTCATCCCTTCGATCATCCTCATCAGTCATCAAACCATTAATAACATTGTTGTCGATTGATTGACCGTCCTCAGTAAAGTACTCTACCTCCATTTGAACATCGCTAACCAACAACTCATCTTTAGCCAAACAATAACTTATACTGCCTTTTCTAAAATCATAAGCGGAGCAGCTTGGCAGCTGAAACGGGATCTCGTAAAAGTTCTTTCCAGCTTTAGTATAATGACAATACATATCTACATCCTGTTCATTCTGATTACTAATCTTAGGATGTAGAACCAACCGACGATAAAGCCGATTCTGCCGGATATAATAAACCACGTTGAAAAAGACTATTTCATTATAGCGACAATTCTCACCGTTGTGTGGTCCATTATGATAATGAACCAAAGTTTTTAAATAATCACCAGAGTCAGGATTGGTAAAAGTAGCCAGCCGGTTTAAAATCAAGCGAGGTTGCTTTTCGGGAGGCAAGAAGGGAATAGTTGGTTTGTCACTACCGACATCAACTAAGTGAGTATTGTCTTCATAAAGAGGCTTGATACCATGCCTAACTGAACTAGTAAATTGAGGGGAGTCAGTGTCCAAAGCTAGCTCGTTTCCTTGATGATCAAGCAGCGTCACCTTGGTTAGAAACTTGTTTGATAAAGAAATATCCTTTTCAATAATCTTCAAAGCTCGATTGATATCGGCCGTTTTTCGAGCTCGCTCATTAGCTATTACTGCCTGATTAGAAAGCTGAACAATAGCCAAAATAATAACCGATATCATAACAAGAGCTATCGGCAAAATTACCAGCATCTCAACCATCGTAAAGCCAGCTTTATTTTTCAGCATAAAGGACCTGTACTTCTGTTTGATCAACATCATTTACTTCATAGAGAACGGTTGCAGTAACTTTGATCAATTTACTTGTCTCAGTATTGTCAGCCGGATAAGGGCACTCAACCTTTGTTTTTATCTTCAGTCCCTTCAACTTTTCACCATCAAAAGCCGCTTCCTCAGTCTCAGGCTGACCACAATTAGCAACAGTTGATGTAGCAATTTTTTTCTTAAGATGTGCCTCAGCGATATTGCTAGCGACCGCCCGATTTCGTGCTAAGGAAGTTTCATTAAACACATAAGAATAAAGGCCATAACCAGAAATTAGCAAAATAGAAGCTATAAATAAGCTGATCATTACTTCAACCGCCGTAAATCCATTTTTTGTCATTATTTCTCCTCTATTCCGGCCCTTAGACGATTAGACTCCGCCAGCTGGTATTTGCCATTTACATAGTTCACATAATAAATAACTGCTTCGCGACAATTATCAGCTCCATTTACTTGATTATCACACGGTTCTTTCGGAGCACCTCGGCTACCATCAGCATTAAAGTTGGGATGAAGAGGGTGATATATAACCAAATCAGAATTATCCGCCAATTTCTGTTGAACACTAGTTTCAGAATCAGAAGAACTGACAATGCCTGGTATTATAATTGCCGGGTCTAAGGTGTTGTGATAAACAGCAGTAGAAGTAACAAAATTTATCTCATTTTGTTCATCATAACTATCTAAAATTTCCTTTAATAGCGTCGGACCACTCGGAGAAACTGCCTTGTTCATAGTTTCAACGCTAGGATAAGCCCCTTTAAAATCATACTGTTTATTGTCACCATAAATACCTGTGCGATACATATTACTGATAATTCGGCTTAAGTTGTCAGCATGATTCTTATATTCCAAAGCGACGGCTTGATTCTTGTACTCCAGATATTTAAAGCCCCCTATGCCAACTAGGGTAACTATAATCGTCACAACTATTACCAGCTCCATCAAAGTAAAGCCTGCTCTATTTTGTTTTCTCATGCTATAAGCATAAGCTTTTTTGAACTTTTTTTCAAGCATTTTAGTTGTTTTGGAGCTGCTCACCGATGATTATTGGCTCTTGCTTGATTTTTAGTCCAAATTGATCAAAAATTATTTGTTTAATTTGTTCAGTAGCTTTAGTCAAATCAGCGAAACTATCGCCACTACGATTGATTAAAATCAAAGCCGAATCACGATTGATTTCAAAACCGTGCAATCTTTTACCTTTAAGCTTAGCCTTTTCCAGCAGCCAGCCGGTTGGTATTTTGATTTTATCACCAGAGTTTGAGTAAGGTGCGTCGGGGAATTTCTGGTAAAATTGTTCAAACTGATCTGGCTCTAAAAGACAATTCTGAAAGAAAGAGCCAGCGCTAGGATGAAGTTTGTAATCAGGAATCTTTGAGTCGCGAACAATCTTGATGATTTTAGCCAAATTAGCTGGTGAAAAATCGGTGATTTGGTGATTATCAATATAACTTTGAAGTGAATTGTAAAAAGGCGGTTGCAAAATGTTTTTATTCAGTTTGAAATAAACTTTGGTAATAAAATATCGTCCTCTAGCTTGATTTTTGAAGATACTGTCACGATAACTAAACTGACAATCAGCGTTATCAAGCTCAACAAATTGATTAGTCTGACTATCATAAGCCTCTAACTTAGTCATTGTGTCAGCCACTTCCTGACCATAAGCCCCAACATTCTGAATCGGCCCGGCCCCGACAGTTCCTGGCACATTAGACAAGCACTCAATCCCGCTATAATTCTGCTGAGCAGTTAGTTGGACCAAATCATCGAACATCTCGCCACTATTGGCCACAAAAATATCGCCATCTTGCTCTATTCCCTTAATTTGATTAATCGCTACAACCACCTCGATGTCTTGATCAGTCATAATTGAGTTTGAGCCTTCACCCAAAACAATTACTGGCAAATTTTTATCCTTAGCAAATTGATACAGTTCTGGGATTTGCTTAGCTTCAGTTATTTTGACTAGATATTTAGCCCGACCTAAGCCGACTTTGATAGTAGTATAAGATGATAATTTAACATTTTGAGTGAATTTTAACATGATTTAATTATACTCAACTTGAAAAAAATCTCAAGTTAGAGTATAATCAATCCCAGTTTGGAGCTGTAGCTCAGCTGGTTAGAGCACCTGCCTCTTAAGCAGGGTGTCGAGGGTTCGAGTCCCTCCAGCTCCTCCAAATTAAAAAGACCAGTTTCACTGGCCTTTTTAATTTGGTGAGTTGGTGGGACTCGAACCCGTAATTTTCGCAAAGCGAAAATTAGGTTCGCGCTTTAGCATGAGACAAAAAGAAGCACGAGCGATAGCGAAGTATTTATTTTTGTCGATTGCTAATGCAAGGGAGCGAAGCGACCGCTGTCCCTTCTCTTAAAAGCTTATTTAAATCCTATTTTCTTATTGGATACGCTAGAGAGACGAGAACCCTGAAAAATTTATGAAGTAAAGCAACCACGGGCTAAAGCCCGTGGCTTTGCTTCCTGCTGTATGATTAATGCTATTGGTTTTGTATATACTTTTTAACTTTATCTTCAGTGAT
>PDWI01005553.1_pt1 | contig 16216 bp, 13 predicted proteins | sample 1430891 | NCBI WGS metagenome assembly PDWI01 (sample SAMN01162508, study PRJNA174530) | Oral metagenome, whole genome shotgun sequencing project. | biome: Marine environment; feature: Marine mammal; material: Swab sample of the gingival sulcus; isolation source: swab sample of gingival sulcus...
AACATTAATAAAACCAAACACGTCAATACCAATACGGTTATACATTTCAATTTTTGCCGAGCATCCAAGACATTCACTTCTGCCAGTACATTTACTCGCTAAATGATAATTGTCCTGCTTAAGTTCTATAATCTCTTTACTTTTAATCCTTGTACCCAGCTCTATCATATACGGTTTTTCTTGTGGCAAGTCACCAACTAGTAATTGCTGAATGAACTTTTCAGAAATAGGACTATAAAATCGATGTTTTTTATCGACAACAGTTAAAAAAGGAAAATATATATTCTGCTCTCTCGCAAGCTTAGTATTATCGCTAATATCATAAAAATCAATCTCAAAATCATTTTTATATTTATTTAGCAAAATAATAATTTCACTACTAAGCGGACAAATATTGCCCCAATAATAAAAATCAATGTGCATTGTATAATCTCCCAAAATACAAATACTATCTTAGACTTTCACTTTGTAATTTACTAAAAATAATATCGTCATATAACTTGCCATCATATTCGTGATGTTGTCTTAAAATTCCTTCCTTAACAAAACCACAGCGGTTTAACAAAGCTAAGGATTTTTGATTAAAACTGGCAGTTTGGCAATAAATTTTATTAAAATCACCTGTAGAAAATAATTGTAAAACCAAAAATTTAATAGCGTTACTCATTATTCCTTTAGCTTGATAATTAGCGTTTAAAATATAACCAATTTCAACACTTTTATTTCTTGAATTATAGCTATATAAAGAAATACGAGCAATAATTTTATCATCGCCATTAAAAATGCCAAATAAGCAATTATTTTTATCGGAAAGCAAATTTTTAAATAAAACTCTAGTTTCTTCATCACTTCTATTTTTAATCACTTTCGCTGTAATCAATGCCATATCAAGCTTATTTTCTTTTTTAAATTGTAATAATTCACCTGCATTAATCGTTTTAAGATAATATTCTTCAAAATTAATAGTTAATTTTTTATCTCTAAAACTAATAAATACATCACGCATAATAAATAATCACCTACTATTTCACACTAAGCCCTTGTTATCCGCTGATAATTAGCATATTGATACTTGCCATTCTCATAATAACTTTCACCAATAAAAATATCCTTGCTCTGATAAATAATATCTAAAAATTCAATATCGCCTTCATAAATATTTAAGGATTTAATCGCATCATCTGCCACCCAATGTAGACTACCCTCATCAGAATTTATAATCTCACCTGTAAATTCAAAACATTCATAAATAAAAACCAACCAATCGCCGTGCTTATCAAAGGCAGGAAAAGTAATATATCCGCGAAAATCAAGCGATTTCGCCTCTAAATTTGTTTCTTCCTTTATCTCTCTAAAAGCACATTTTTCTGGTGTTTCACCCGTTTCAATTTTCCCGCCAATGCCATTATAAAGATAATTACCTTCACCCAAATCCTTTTTAATCATCAAAGTTTGATTGTCTTTTCTAATATATATCAAAGTACTTACTATCATAATTCCTCCTGCTACATTTAACGTAACAATTCAATCTAATAATAAAAGCCGTATCATACTAAATAGTTATAATTTAACCACTATCATTATATAAAATTAACGATTAATTTGCAAGCAAAATAAAAAGCAAGAGTTCGCAGCTCTTGCTTTTTCGTTGTGAAACAATACTATTGTTCTCACCATCATTTAATTAACACCATTATACAACAAAACCATTAATTTGTAAATAGATTTAGCTAAACTCACTTACCTAGTCTAACCCTATAAATTAAATACTACATCAAATGATTAAAGCCTGCTTTACTAATTCTATCGCCGCAGCAATATCATTCAAATCGGGATGATTACGCGATTCAATATGTCTTTTCAATCGTTCATCATTTAAGTAATGAGAATGATCCTTAGACATTTTTTGCCTGCGTTCTGTCTTAACAGGGTCAATTCTTCCCTGACAAATAAATTCGCCAATAAATGTATTATTATTTTCCTCTACCAATTTTCTTGCATTTTCCTTCATCATTGTCCCGCTCTTACCATCAGGATATGCCCCCAAAGTGCCAACAGCAAAAATATTTTTCCCACTAATAGCATTAATAAATTTCATCGCATCAGGGTCAACCGTATTTCTCGCATTCCAATAACAAAAAATAATCGTATCATATTCTTTTAATTCATCAAAATCGACATCATCGACATTAATAAAGCGTTCAATCTCTTTAATTCCCTTATAAATCCCGCGTGCGAGCTTGTAAGTATTACCAGTTAAACTCGAATAAACAACAGCACATTTCATAAAGCCCCCTTAAGTTCAATATTCATCTATTTATTATTACCCTTAAAAAACAAAGTCATTCACTTGCATAAAAACTCACTTGCAGTAATTAATTTAAAAACTCATCATCTCCTCAGATGAAGATTTAAAAATTTCTTCCTTATATTTATAGCGATGAATTGCAATATAAAGCTTAGTATAATAAATTGATATAAAAAAGCTAGATAAACTACTAAGAATTGATTCAAACAATTTAAGAATAATAGGTCTAGTATTAAAAGTGTTATTGATAAAATAATTTTTAATCGTCTCAAAATCAATAATACCTGTCATCGCTATTATCATATAAAATATAGCACTAATAAGGACGGCTAGCAAAGCCAATAAAATATTAACCCCTAACAAACGCCAAAAATAACCTTTAATAAATTCAATATTCCGCTTAAAACTAAAAGTTTCCCCCGTTTGACAAATTTGTTGATTGGCAAAAACTGTTAAAATGAAAAACAAAACAAGTAAACTAAGCAAAACAATCGCCCAAAAATATGTGCTCACTCCTGAATCAAAAAGAGTCATACTCACGTTCATCACTAATATAATCCATAAAATTACAATTACAGCAATAACAGCGACAAATTTAAGTAAAGTCAAAAACATCGGTTTAATAAAGCGCTTTGACGTTTCAAAATAATAAATAGTAGCTTGCTCACGCTGATATTCAATATCAACAATCATTCGTATTAAAGAAAGAGCTATATAAAAAACGATAGCTAAAAAAATCAAATCAACTAAAAGAATATTTTTCGAAATAGTTGACAATAAATTGACAACTACTGTAATCGCTAAAAATAACTTTAACTTATCAAAATTAGTTTTAAGAAAAACAAAACTCTCGCCAATCGTTGCAAGAAATTTAGGTTTTGAATAATTCATAATCATCTCCTTAAATTAATCCTATTCAAGTAAAGATTTCACCTTTTCTTTAAAAATAATTCTATATACATATTATATGCTCAAACTCTTAATTGTGCAAGTATAAAACAAACGATAATTTATAATTTTATTTAATTATGATATAATAATAAAGTCATTACTTCCCTATACTGTAATGGTGAAAGGGAGTGCTGATTTGTTTTATCGTTTGTTTTATTCACTTTCACTTAATATCGTAGTAGATTTAATAGTTGGTATAATCCTTTATTTCACCTACAAGTGGCTAGATAAAAAGTTAAGTAATGATTAGCACAATAAAAAAGACAACCTTAGCCAATGGGGTTGTCTTTTTTTGTGTTGATTTGTTTTTGTTTCATTCACTTAATTCATTTATATTATACCACAAACACAATAAATTATAACAATTATTTTCAAATCTAAATTAAAAAATCGTTAACCTGCTTATCAGTCATTCCTGTATCCATAAGCCCCTCCTTATGAATTTCAATCCACGGGCTCGCGAAGAGCCCGACTTTTATCCATTGCATGGTTTTCCTTATCTTGAACTTATTTCAATCCACGGGCTCGCGAAGAGCCCGACTTAAAATTTGGAAACGAAGAATTAACATGTGGTATTTCAATCCACGGGCTCGCGAAGAGCCCGACAACACAGAATATGCATGGGCTTACACCAGAATTTATTTCAATCCACGGGCTCGCGAAGAGCCCGACGTACTTCCTGATGAAAATGGTTATGCAAAAATAATTTCAATCCACGGGCTCGCGAAGAGCCCGACAATTAAAAGTTACGAAACAAGTGGAGTTTAAGATATTTCAATCCACGGGCTCGCGAAGAGCCCGACTGGACGTCTTACAGGTATCCGTGGATATGACTGGATTTCAATCCACGGGCTCGCGAAGAGCCCGACCATTACGTGGAATTACAGAGGGAAAACAAAACTTATTTCAATCCACGGGCTCGCGAAGAGCCCGACTGCAAATTTAAAAATATCTTAGGAGGATTAAATTATTTCAATCCACGGGCTCGCGAAGAGCCCGACACCATTAAGGAGACCAAAAATACCACTGAGATTTATTTCAATCCACGGGCTCGCGAAGAGCCCGACGGCGATGGTAAAGATAAACCGATTGGAATGATGAATTTCAATCCACGGGCTCGCGAAGAGCCCGACGATTCTTTTTTGGAAGAAAAGGATGAAGAAAAAATTTCAATCCACGGGCTCGCGAAGAGCCCGACTGTACTGGTGGCGACTGGAATTACAGTTAAAGTATATTTCAATCCACGGGCTCGCGAAGAGCCCGACGAGCCTAGCGCGCTATTTTGATGAGGTGTAAAATATTTCAATCCACGGGCTCGCGAAGAGCCCGACTTTTCTGATTTCCTCATGATTTCCCCACGCAAAAATTTCAATCCACGGGCTCGCGAAGAGCCCGACACCATTAAGGAGACCAAAAATACCACTGAGATTTATTTCAATCCACGGGCTCGCGAAGAGCCCGACTTTTAAAAAATATAAACCTAACAATGCCAAATGATTTCAATCCACGGGCTCGCGAAGAGCCCGACTTTTGGCACACCAAAAAGCTGCTCTACAAATCCAATTTCAATCCACGGGCTCGCGAAGAGCCCGACAAAAACTCGACTTCCTGCGCCATTACATCAACTATTTCAATCCACGGGCTCGCGAAGAGCCCGACGATTACTGTTAAACGTTCACGAGAATACCATACTAACATTTCAATCCACGGGCTCGCGAAGAGCCCGACAAGGAAAATATTATGATACCAGATAAAAGTAAAGATTTCAATCCACGGGCTCGCGAAGAGCCCGACATATACTTACTATCAATCATTATCTCGCCATTAATTTCAATCCACGGGCTCGCGAAGAGCCCGACCCAAAAACCAACAGGTAAAAAATACAAACCAATTATTTCAATCCACGGGCTCGCGAAGAGCCCGACGCTAACAGAGCATTTAACTACGGGAGCGTGAAATATTTCAATCCACGGGCTCGCGAAGAGCCCGACTACAACGATAGTAATAGTATAGTAAAATGAGCGATTTCAATCCACGGGCTCGCGAAGAGCCCGACGGAAATAGCGGTTTTAAAACTTGTCGCTGATAGCATTTCAATCCACGGGCTCGCGAAGAGCCCGACCCCACTTGTCAAATTCTTTCGTTTCGGGTTCGGATTTCAATCCACGGGCTCGCGAAGAGCCCGACTTTAGCAGCAAAATCGCCGTTTAGTATGGCTTGGTATTTCAATCCACGGGCTCGCGAAGAGCCCGACGGGGCAACATTCAAAAAACCATAACCGTTTACAACAATTTCAATCCACGGGCTCGCGAAGAGCCCGACATTCATATACTCAGTTAAATCTTCATCTTTTTTTATTTCAATCCACGGGCTCGCGAAGAGCCCGACAAGAGCTTGCTGAAAGACTGAAAAATGACCTTGAAATTTCAATCCACGGGCTCGCGAAGAGCCCGACGTTCTTATCAAATTCAACATCTGTATTAACTACATATTTCAATCCACGGGCTCGCGAAGAGCCCGACAAAGATAAAATGGGTAGAAATGTTGTATTTTATAAATTTCAATCCACGGGCTCGCGAAGAGCCCGACATTAAAAGTGACGAAACAAGTGGAGTTTAAGATATTTCAATCCACGGGCTCGCGAAGAGCCCGACTAAATGTTATGTTCAATTTTTGAATGAATATTTTAATTTCAATCCACGGGCTCGCGAAGAGCCCGACCATAATAAATTGTTATCCTTTTTTCAAAATTATTTATTTCAATCCACGGGCTCGCGAAGAGCCCGACATACAAAATAAATTTAGAAACAGGAGTATTAGTAATTTCAATCCACGGGCTCGCGAAGAGCCCGACTTATAGAAACGGGCGAAGATACTGTCATTCAAAAGATTTCAATCCACGGGCTCGCGAAGAGCCCGACAGAAACAGACATTGTTTTTTCAAGCAGTGTTCCAATTTCAATCCACGGGCTCGCGAAGAGCCCGACACTATCTGCTAAGTTAGTATTGTAATCAACAAAAATTTCAATCCACGGGCTCGCGAAGAGCCCGACAAAACTGCGTGCAGATTACGAGGCTTTCTGACAATTTCAATCCACGGGCTCGCGAAGAGCCCGACTACTATCACCTATTTTAGTTGTTATAAACACGCAATTTCAATCCACGGGCTCGCGAAGAGCCCGACGTTGATGCCAAGTATAAAGACATCAATACTATTGATTTCAATCCACGGGCTCGCGAAGAGCCCGACCATTTATTCCGTAGTTCAGTTAACGTCTTTAACCAAATTTCAATCCACGGGCTCGCGAAGAGCCCGACTGATAAGCGGAGCTATATACGCAATAAATATTTTATTTCAATCCACGGGCTCGCGAAGAGCCCGACGTAAACAAAAGCAGAAAGGACAGAAAGGAATATATTTCAATCCACGGGCTCGCGAAGAGCCCGACGTTTGCTGAATACAGCAAGGGAGAGAGTTAATGATTTCAATCCACGGGCTCGCGAAGAGCCCGACGGGCGCAACAGGCGCGCAAAGAGCTTTTAGTGACGATTTCAATCCACGGGCTCGCGAAGAGCCCGACGATAACTTTAGACGATGCTAAAAGGTTATTAGCATTTCAATCCACGGGCTCGCGAAGAGCCCGACTAGACAAATTTGTTACTTAGGAAGGAGGGAATGTATTTCAATCCACGGGCTCGCGAAGAGCCCGACGGCTATGATTTTTTGGTTAATACTCCAGCGATTATTTCAATCCACGGGCTCGCGAAGAGCCCGACTAAGGCGAAACCTTATGGAGCTTAGACCATATCAAATTTCAATCCACGGGCTCGCGAAGAGCCCGACTAAAAAAAGCCTAGCGCGGATAAACACAGCTAGGCATTTCAATCCACGGGCTCGCGAAGAGCCCGACTGCACTTTTTGATAAAAAGGAAAAGCGCTTAACCTTATTTTTCATTATTTCTAACGCTTATTAATGATTTCAAGCTGTAAAACACTTAACTTTACCACTTTTATTATAAATTAATTCCTTTTCTAAGTAAAATCAAGCGCGAATCGACCAGCTTTTTAATGAGCTCTAGCGGTTCGCGCTCATATTATTAAAGCATCTTTATCAGGATCATAAGTATCATTTCTCCCAATTTGTTCCACTCTTTTCTGCCAATTTTTACCCAATAAATAAAAACGCAAACTATCTTTTTCAAAATCAATAATTTCAGATAGCTGGTGCTTTATATCGGCAAACATTGCAGGCGTAACGCTACATTCAAAAACAGAGTTTTGCACTCTTTGTCCATAATTGACACAAACTTTTGCTACTTTTCGCAAGCGACTTGCACCCGCTTTATCTGCCGTACTAACATCATAAGTAATTAATACCATCATAATTGACCACCTATTCTAAAGCAAAAACGGTGGATACCCGTCTATATCACCTCTAATATAACGCGCCAAAAGCATTGCTTGAATATGCGGTAATAAACCGAGTGGACATTTTTCCGCTAAAAACGGATGCATTATTTCATTCTGTTTACGCTTTTGCCACTTGGTCAAAACAATACTTTTGCCATCCTTAGTTAAAAGAACACTGCCATTTTCTTTCAATTCAAAATGTTTCGCCTGAATTTCTTTTTTATTGATTAATGACAGAACAAATCGGTCTACTAAATACGCCCTAAATTCTTCAATAATATCGAGCGCCAAACTAGCCCGCCCTGACCTATCCGTATGCAAATAACCAACATAGCTATCTAACCCAACGCTTTCTAAGGCTGATTGAATTTCGTAAGTTAAGATACTATACATATAGGATAACAAAGCATTAATTTTATCCTTAGGCGGACGTTTTTCTCGCCCGTTAAAAATAAAATCGGATTTTTGCTGTAAAATCATTTGATTAAAGCAACTAAAATATTTGCGAGCAAGCTCACCTTCTATTCCTCGCAAGCTCTCTTTATCATTTATTTGCTCTAATTTTGCCAATCCTGCATTAAAATCAGCTATTACGCTTTCTAGCAATACTATATCAAGTTTTTCTCTATAATCGCGTAAAGTACGTTGCAATATTTTTTTAGAATTAGACAATTTACTAGCAATAATATTTTTCGCTATACCAAATGAAATCTCACTGTCATCTGCCCACTGGTACTGCTGTCGCCTAAGATGAACATTACCATTTGTCTTACCAACAAAACGACCACAAAGTTCACCATTTGGTGTCATCAGAGCCAAACTAATATTATGCTTAGCACAAAGTTTAATTACACCTGGACTAACCCCATTATAATTAAAACAAATAAGTCCCTGCAAAATATGAATTGGCAGTCTTTTTACTTCTTTTTCATCAATTTTTATCACTATATTTTCACCGTCTTTGCTCAAATAACAAAGCGGCTCGGTAATATACAAGGTATTAAGTAATTTCTTCATCTACTCCACCCCAAATATGACTATTAATATAGTTTTTTATATTCTTTTTCTTTTTAGTAACTCGCGGCAAGCAAAGTTCTTTTAAAGAGCAAAGCCGACAATTTTTATAAGACGTCGCTGGTACTGTGATTTTTTCAGCATACAACTTCTGCATATCATCTGCCATAGTAATTACCATAGAGCGCAATTCAGGTGTTATCTCCACTTTTTTACGTGTTTTCGTTTGATGATAAAAAAGATAACTATAATCAATTGAACAATTTAGACTTTCTTCCAAACAAATAGCTTGAGCCACCAACTGCACAACATCACGCAAATCTTTTTTCTCTTTGCCCCTTTTATATTCTACTATATACGGTTGATAAAGACCTTTTCTATCAGCTAATCTAACACCTATTTTACTCGCTTTAAATTCAACGACATCCAAAATACCCGAAAATTTTAAACGACGAGATGCAACTGGCATCGCCCGAGAAATAATAATATCCTTTCTTTTTTCTTTAATAAAAGGATTATCTGCTTTTTGGTGGAGCAAATCGCCTTCTTTGGTCGCTAAATTATCTGCCCAAGCTTGTTCAATATGAATTAAACACCACTGTCTTTTACAAAAATAATAGTGCTGAATGCCAGATAACATCAAATAATTACTATCATCCACTATTAAAATCCTTTTATTTGCTCAAAACTAATGCCCTTTAATTGACTTAATCTTTCCTTATCAATTCTAATATTGTAATCTTGATATTGGTTAATGCTTTCACCCCTATTATCAACTAATAATAAATCAAAAATATCTGCCGATGACACAGCACCAGTTTTGCTATTGTGTTCAAACCAGAAAATATCCTTAACGCGCATACTACCTTCGGGGCGAGCTGATGATGCATCATTTTCAAATAAAGTTCTTAAACACTCCTTAAAAATTTCTTTATCTTCAGCATTAAAGCCTGTTTTCTCAGCAAAGAAACAATTAATACTACCTTTAACTAAATATACACCGTATTCAATATAACTTTTGCTGCCCATAGTATCTGATGAACGTTCTTTACCAACACTTGCTTCCATACCATTAGTACTTTTAGTAATCTGCATTGTTTGAACAACGATTGGACTTAAACTTTTGGCTAAACTAATAGATACAGCTCCGCGAATACCAACTGACAATTTATTATAGGTAATAACTTGCCCAAAAGTCCTAACATCCAGCCAATTTTCACAAGATTCATTATATATTTTAATTTCATCTTTCTCCTTACCAAATTTATCAATAAATCTTTTTTCTAAGGATTTAAAACCGTCATCTATTCTATCATTAGATTTCACAAAAATATTTTGCCCTAAGTCTTGCATTCTATTTCTAATTTTTCTTTTAATACAAACATCACTAATTTCGCCATAACCTTCAACATCATCTCTAGGCATATTGCCATTAAGTGGGTCGCCATTAGGGTTGGCAAGTTTAACTTCAATAGTAAACATAAAATCGACTTTGTTTTCTAAACTTTTCATAGCTGGTCTCCTTTTTATTTTGTCGTTTCTGTTTTTGTAAAAATTTCGCTTTGTTGAGCATAGTAGCCAAAAATAAACTCTTCATTCAACGGTTTATCCTGACTACCAACTTCACCTAACTGTTCTAATAAACTAGTACACTCCGCCATCGCTTTTTCCGCGCGTTTTAATTTCCAAGCATACTCTGAACGCATTAAGCGAACTTTATAAGAATGAATTTTCTTTTCTAAATTCAAAATAGTTTTTTGTGGATATGCTAAATAACTATTCCAAAATTTTTCAGCATTAGTAAGCCTAGAATTATCATCCATTGCTTGCCTTTCGATATATTCAAATAAATACAATATACGACCATATAGATAATCCCTGCTCTGTTTTTCTATAGACAACATTTCCTTACCTATCCTTTCTCTGCCACTATCGCTATAATACTTATTAATAATTGCACAAGAAATAGCTAATACCGTATTCCAATTTTTCTTATAACGATTTCTCGTTCTAATATTTTGACAAGCTTTTTTATAAAAATCAAGTGGGATTGCTTTTCTTTCAACTAATGATTTTAATAATTTTATCGATAAATTAGCCTTAAAATTGCCCTCATTTTTAGAAAATTCTAATTTGTCATTACGTTCTGTGCCATACAAATAAGTAAGCAAAAAATTATTATTTGGTGTTTTTAAAATATAAGTTTTCGTTATTTTATCATAAAAATACCAATTCAGCGTGTTCTTCCAATAATTAACATTATCAGCAAAAATCGACTTTGGTATCGTCTGAAAATAATTAATTGCTACCCTGCCATTACTAACTTTATCGATGATTAAAATATAAGCATTTATCTGCTCTTTGAATTTATTTGTCCCACCTACGCTATCCAGCATTTGCTTAGTCAAACTACCAGCTACTATATACTCTGCCTCATCAACATCATAGCCAAAATCAATTTCATTTGGCTCTGCAATATCAACCGCATCAATATTCGCAACATCATCAGAAAACCACGTTAGTAAATAAATACTTTCACCCAACCATTTACGACTATTATCATTCTCTAATAAGTATTTCAGCATATTATGAATTTTTTGGCTGGTTTGCTGCCCAATACTAATAATATCATTGCCAGTATTATCAAATCTACCAATATAAACTTCTGAATGATTACTGGCACTAATAATTTTAGCTGAACCAAACACGCCTCTATGCTTATTACTACAATACATCTCTTTACCAGTTAAATTACATATTTGCTGTTGCTTATTTTTTGCTTGTTTTTCAACGTATTCAATATAACAATTATGCAAATGCTTACTTTTACTAACGGACATATCTTTGCCATTATCTAAAGCTAAAATTTCAAATGTCAATACTGTTTTTTCTAAACTAAACTTTTCAGATTTACCATCAATTTTATTTACTGTCAACTCCATTTTTTCTCTATCTAACTGATAATCATTATTTTTAGCGATAATTTGAACAACAGCCTCTAAAACATTAGTCTTATTAACAAAATGATGGACTATACTTAAAAACTTTTTTGTTAAAGTATCATTTTCTGCATCCAGCCAAGCTTTTAATTGCTGCTGATATAATCCGCTTTTTTTACTACTTTCAGGTGCAACAATATATGAAATTTCATCAGCTAAAGGATGTGCCTCCACATTACTAGAGCGAACTAAAGAATTTTCAGTAATTGGATAAATAATATATTCATTTCTAAGAACAAATCCACTTGAATTAAAATCCACTTCCCCTTTATCATTCAAAACTACTTTAATAATATTCTTGCCATCAGAACGTCTATTCGTATGATAAAGTGGCAATAATACAGTTTCACTTTCAATTTTATCACAATTATCCACTAAGCCACTATTTTCACATAATTGGTAGGTTTTTAACAATTCAGTTTCTAAATTCATTATTACACCTGACTTTCTGCCAATATTTCAGCATATTCATCATCCACTGTTTTTATCTGTTCTACTGTCAACGGCTTTCCTTTAAATTCACTTAAATTCATTGTAATCGTACATTCACTTGGGCGACAAAAACGAATTACCCCATTTTCCATTACGATTTCCGTGAAATTAGATTGTAAAATCTGATATTTGCTTGTGTTTTTCAATTTAGGCGTTGCCACTTCTGTTGGATAATTAAAAGAATGAAACATTAAACCAAATGGCATCACTACATCTTGATAATAACTGCTTAGATTATCATATTCTTCTTGATTAAGCATTTTGACATAACCTAGACACTCTCTAACACCTAAGAAAATATCTTTACGTCCGCCTTTTTTTAAAGAACGCGCCATAATTTCGCTGTGCTTTTGCTCATTTCTATCGTTTACTAAATCATCTCTTAATCCATTCCATTCAAAATGATATTTAACCGCATATTGCACATCTTTTAAGTAAGTATATTTACTTCTATCGCCAGAATTTTTTGAACCGCGACCATAAAGCAATAACACCCCCTTAGATTGCGTGGAAATTTGATTTAAAACTTTAATTTCATCGATACAAATTACTATACTCGGCTTCCAATAAATTTGTTCCGTTATTCCCTTTATTGCCTGATAAGTCGGTACGGGATAAGTATATTTTTCTCCACCACCTTTAGTAATTGGCGATGTAAAAAGAGCGTAATCGCCACTCAATAAGTAATAAAAGGGCTTAGACTTAAATTTCCCCATAAAACCTCCTTCCTTAAAATAACAATAGCTCTAATTCACTACAATTCAATCCTTGTTCTACATCGTAATTAGCTGAATTTAAAATATAAACATCACCAACCTTTCTAATGAAACGTTCAATACTATTAATATTTCTCACTGCTATCGTATATGTCTGCAACGCTTTTATTAACTGCTTAAAGCTTGCAAAATCATCCTTTCTATAAGCGGTTTCCAATTCCGCAATTAAAGATTGATTTTGCTTATAACTGTTTGTATCTATTTCGTCAAATACCTCACCATATTCGACAATCACTGTCGCGCTGTTATCATCAATAAATTCAAATAAATTAGCTGCGCTTTTAAAATTTTGAGCAAGAAAATGCTTAAAACCAGTCGTTTGAATTTGTTTAAATTCACTTCTATTACTTTGATTAGATGTCAATAACTCAAAGATTGGCTTACCATTTTTTTCTGTATTAAAATATAATTCATTTTGATTATTCTGATATAATTTATCGTAATAATCGTCTTTAATCGTATCGATAAAAATTCTATTACCAGCATCTTCACCCAAAATAGTCCTAGCAATTTTTGTACCAGCAAAAACTTCTTTTAACATTTGTATATTTTCATTTTGATAGTCAAAGACAAAAAACTCGCCATAGTCTAAACTTCCCTCGCGATTACAGCGACCTATGGATTGAATTAGCGATGGCACAGGAGCCATAGAACGATAAACCACTTCAAAGTCAACATCAACGCCCGCCTCAATTAAGGCTGTGCTAATACAAATAATTTTACGTTTTGACTCACCACTTTTAATTACTGCTAATTTTTCTTTAATTTCTGCGACTTCTCTCAAACGATGATTCGCCGTTTTATTCGTCGTTAATTGTATAAAATCAATATTTTCTAAATTAAAATCAATTAAATTTTGATATAACTCAGAAACGGCTGATTTCGTATTTAAAATAATTAAAATACTATTTTTGTTTGAGATTTTTTTAACAATATCACCGCTAAGACTTTCTAGATTAAACCCTTTAACATCCTCTGTTTGTAAATAATATTGTCTTGTTCTTTCAAAAAGTTTATGCTGTTCTTCTCTCAGCGCTGTCAATTCTTGCTGATGATTAAAAATCACTTTGTGCTTTAAATGCGGACTATCTAAACGCGGTTGCGTTGCCGTTGTATGCACGACAACCGCTCCCATAATCTGCGTTAAAAAATTAGTCATCAGGTTATGAAGATAGGTCATTTTCAAGGGCATACTTTGAATTTCATCTATAACGATTACGCTATTAATCAACTTACAAAAGCGTCTAATATTTGCCGATTTTCCCTTAAATTCCGTGTTAGCATATTGCACCATAGTCGTTAAAATAAAAGGCGCTGACCACGAATTTGTTAAATAATCATTTAAAATGTATTCTTTGTCATCATCATCTTCTCTTCTATCTATAATTAGATTAGAATGATGTTCTAACAATAGCTCACTCTCAGCAAAAAAAGCTTTTATTTCTTTCGCATTTTGTTCCAAAACACTTAAAAATGCCGTGATGTAAAAAATTCTATCTTTTTTATATCTACCCAAAGCATTAGCCAAGGCAAAACGAGTTGTCAACAATGTCTTACCGCTACCCGTCGGTAAATTAGCAGTCACCAATCCTAATTTTAAATCAACTGCTTTTGCTTTAGCAATCGCCGATAATTCTGAACGGACGATATTGATTTCTTTTTTATTTTTCACCTTATCATATTCTTGATATTGACGCTCAATGTTATCTAATCCTTGCTCAAAAAACACTTCACATTCGTTCTGACTATAAATTGGCATTTTGACGCCTAAAAAAGCATTGGCACTATCGTAAATATCGGCGTCCTTTAAAATTGACAACAATAAACGGACAAGACAATGCAAATAATAGTGAATCTCTTGTTCTTCTAATGCCATTTGATTGATTTTTCTAAGAATACTTTTCATCTCAGTTACTGATAAATCAATTAAATTATCAATACTTTTGTACTCTCTTTGCTCTAAAAGTGGCGTGATTTCTGTTTCAAATATTGCTACCTGCTTTTCATAATCATTCGCTTTTTGCCCCATTCTTCGAGTAAAACCATCAATCTCATCAGAATTAAAATCAATCAAATCAAAAAAACCGTGGTGAGCAAAAATAACATAAGCTAAAATTTCAGCAATTTTACCATAATCTTGCCTTTCTTCTCTTGTCATATTCTTATGTAATAACTTAGCCACTTTATAATAGAGATAAATTCCACCACTAGATGAATGATTGACGTGTTGATTAGTATTATTTTTAATATAATTCTGAAAATCACTACCATACTTGCCTAAATCGTGACATATGCCCAACAAAAAAGCACTATGTTGCAAATCTATTTTACTTGCAGTTTTAGCCGCCAAATCGCCAACATTAATCAAATGCTCAGATAAACTTTGCGTACAAACATTATTATCAATATTTTGAATATGCGCAATATAATCCACAGTTTTCACCTCAAAATGACTTCATCTTTTCCTTGATTTTTTAGCAATCTTTTAAAACAATTTCTATACACATATTATATGCCCAAACGCTTAATTATGCAAGCATAACAAAACCAAAAACACATTCTCAATAAATCAAAAAACACATTCTCAATAAATCAATATTATTGACTTTATCATCTATATCAAGTATAGTATAAAAAGGTATATTTTGTAGTAATAAGTTCTGCATCTTATATGCTAAAAATTTCTAGTTTTAAGGGGATAAACGCAATGGATAATAAACTTTGGACAAAAAATTTCACACTAATTATTGTCGGTACGATTATTTCTGCCATTGGCGGTCAAGTCATTTCATTACCGCTCAGCTTAACGGTATTTGACGAAACGAAATCCACTTTTCTCTCTAGTTTGATGATGATAGCGATATTTTTACCCAATACTATTATTCCCATTATCGTCGCACCTTTGATTGATAATAATCCTAAAAAACGTATCATCGTCGGACTGGATTATTTGCAAGCAATTTTATTTATCACCGTAGGTATTTATTTAAAGCAGCACCACTTTAATTATCTCTTATTTCTAAGTATTAGTTTTAGCTTTGGCATTATTGGTTCTGTCTATCGTATCGCCTATCAAGCGTGGTATCCCGATTTGATTACCAAAGGCTTAGAACAAAAAGGTTATTCTGTATCGACATCTATTTATCCTAGTGTAATGATTATCTTTGCCCCTATTGCCACTTTTTTATATACAAAAATAGCGCTCTATCAGATTTTTTATATCGTCGGTGCGCTCTTATTCTTTGCGGCAAGTTTTGAACTCTTC
>PDWI01005555.1_pt1 | contig 16214 bp, 9 predicted proteins | sample 1430891 | NCBI WGS metagenome assembly PDWI01 (sample SAMN01162508, study PRJNA174530) | Oral metagenome, whole genome shotgun sequencing project. | biome: Marine environment; feature: Marine mammal; material: Swab sample of the gingival sulcus; isolation source: swab sample of gingival sulcus...
TTATCATTTGCAAGATATTGTTCAGAATTAACATTACCTGTATCCCATTTACCCAAGTTGGTATTAAGATTTTGAGAATTTGAATTAAAAGTAAAAGCTATAAAAGCTATTACAACATTTAAGAGTAGATTTGTTTTCATGATATTATAATTTTAAAGATTTAATTCTCCAAATATAATAAAAAAAATGTAATTTTTAAAGAAAATAAAACATTTTATTAATTAAAAATTTACACAAGCAGTAACACAAAACACTCATCCATCTCAAAATCAAGTATTTAATCAATAAACAATATTATACAATACACTAATTTTCAAATAAATATAATAAATTATCAAAAAAATATTTATATTCATAATATTTTAAATTCTACAATCTACCAACCTCTCATACTTTTTAAGCCCTCTTTATCGTTCTTTTTTTTGATATTAATAAAATAATTAATACCTAATTGCATATTAACCGCTTTTACTTTTCCCGGACTCCATATAGCATTTAATGTGGATGATGCAGCATAAAACTGTATATTTTTGAAATTAAGGTTTATTCCTGCTCCTAAATAATTCCCTAATTTACTTTTTAATCCATAATTTAGTAAAAATGATATATTTTTTTGTGAAAAAGTAACATTAAAATTATTTTCTGTTATTGAGTAATTATCAAGAAAATGGTGTGATAGATAATAAACAAAACTAAATTTATCATGAAATTTATATTCGGTTAAGAAATTGATTTTACTATTCAATTTAGTACTATAATTAACATCCTTATCTGTTAATTTAAATGAATCTTTTATATCATCAAATACATCTTGGAATATATTATCTGATTTTTTTTCTCCTGATATATATTCCGACACATCTGCTCCATAATATTTATATACATTATCCACTTCAAATTTTTTAGTATTTCCATTCCAGAATATTTTCCCCAAATCATTTACTGAAACAGCTATATTAACTTTAGAAAAGGGTTTATAAAAAAAACCAAAATCAAAAGCAAATCCGTTATTTTTCATCATATTCCTAAAAAGTTTTGCTTTATTATCAAAACTGACCTCATCAATATACCCATTATCATCATGAACTATATCTAAAGGTAAAGAAGATAATATCTTTGCATCTACATCCAAGTCAATAGAAATATCTTCATTAGTATTTATTTTTGCAACAAACCTTTCAGTTTTAAATGATTCGTGACCAATGATGTATTTAAAATTAACACCTAAATCTAATTTTTCATTTATTCTTCGAGCATATCCAAAAGCTAATTCTGAAAACACTAATCCTTTTGAATTAATATTTGAAATAGAGTGATTAATAGGTGTTTTCTTTTCTACATCCCAATTTCCATATCGCAAATCGGTAATGGTTTTAGGATACTTTACCGAAATATTGGCTCTGGTGTTAAATTGAAAAGAAAAAAAATGATTATCCTTTCTTAATCCACAACTAAATAATTGAATATTAGAATTAATATTCAATAAATTTTCTTTTCTCAACTTATCTGCTACTTTTTCAACATCAATAATTAATTTTTTTTTATTTTCTTCTATTTTTTTAGTAATAATATCGTTCCAAGAAAAACCATCATTAATTACATTAAAATTAACAGAACCTAACATAGGAATACTAAAATAAATCTTTTTTTCTGATATAAAAGCCGGATTTATTGATTTGGATTGAGGAATATTTTTAAGAGATAAGATGATATTATCCTGTCCCCAAGCAGAATATAAATTTATAATAATCAATATAACAGTTAAATATTTTCCCATAATAAATTAATCATTAATATTTACACTTGAAATTACAGCAACAAGAAATTTTAATTTATTTGTATCCCTCAATCTAACTATATTATTTTCAGCTGTTTTTGTAATTATTTCAAATTTAACTCTATCTGTATTTTTAAGATTTTTTATTTGTCGTTGAGTTAATTTTACTACACGTCGTTTTTTTATTGTATTTATACTTACTCCAATATCATTTACTTTAGCACTTTTTATTATTTTTTTAACCTCAATATTATCAATTAAGCCATCGGGATTTCTTCCTGTTCTTGCATTATCATCTAACAAAAGAATATTTATTCCAATTTCCAACGGAAATTCATTTTCTGTACTAATAATTAATTCTACATTATCTTTAATATTATGAAGCATTTCAGTAATACCGGAATTTAATTTAATTTCATCATCAAATTCAAATCTGGCATTTGTAGAAAAATCCATAGGAATATCCAGGTTAAACCCCATAAATATACTATCGTTACTATTTACAAGAATATCTTCACCTTTTGTATCAATATTTAAAATTCCTCCAAAATACATTTCATCAGGCATCCAATTAATAAACTCGGATAAGTTAGCCTTATTATCATCAAAAGTATTATACGTAATTCTTTCCACACCATTTTTAGATGAATTGGCATATATAAGATTAGCTTTATTGTATTTGAATTTTAATTCCTTTTTTTCTTTTCTATTATCTTTAAAAGCTCCGATAAAAGGGTCTATAACACAGTTAAGTTCTGAACGATTTGTAATAACTGTAGTAAGTGAAATACTATCGAATTTAATTTTTTCAAGATAATCACTATATTTATCAAAATCATCAACATTTAATTCTGAAAATACGGTATCCAATTCTATTTCATTCAATATTTTACCACGAATAGTTTTTACATTAAAATCACTAAAATATATTTTTAAAGAACCTTTATCATTATTCTCATAAGGTTTTTCTTCTACTTGATAAAAAGAAGCATCCACTTTTACAGGGAAAACCATTTCTCCTGATTTTATATCAATAACTTTTTTACCTTTATTACCAAGTTCAATTTTATGCTTTAAAACATTTGATTCAGAATTAGCCGAAGTAAATTTTATTTCCATTACTTCTTCATTATAAAAACCGGAATACTCTACATTCAATTTATAATCAAAAATTAGCATAGATAAATCAATACCCCTTGTTTTTACTTTTAACTTTGGTATACCCACATTTAAAGTCGGAGCAAAATTAAAAATAGATAAAGGGAGATTATCGAAACTTAAAGATTCTATTTCCAATTTAAAAAAATCATCAAATCCTACAGCATTTACAGTATCATTTCGTATAATAACATGAACACTACCATCTTTACCGTATTTTACTTCGTCTACATTATTACCTAATATATCTTTTATTGTAATATCAGCATTTATAATAGGCAGTATAATATTGGTATTTTTTATATTAACTTCATCACTAATCTTATCAAAATCAAATTCTTCTCCTAAGCAAGCATATTGCATAATTAATATAATTACAAATACTATTTTAATAAGATATTTTTTAATAATCATTTTTAATAACAATTTAATTTTTCTTTTCAAAAGCCGCTAAATTAATTTAAATTTTAAAATATATAAAAAAATATTAATTTTATTATTATTATTTAACATTGAATCATAAATAAATTCATTTTAAATTAAGTTTTAATATTCTTTTGTAACTGACTAATCTATAGTTAAAGAAAACACTTAAAATTAATTACTTAATACAATTTTAATATGGTATGAATTTTTAAAGAGCATAAGAAGAATATAGTATATTAAAATAAGAAGTTATTAATATTTTTATTTTCAGATATTTTTAACGATAACTATTAAGAAAATATTATGTAAAATTTCAGCTAATACAAATTAAATTATTTATTCTTTAAATACTATAAAAAAAACTATTTTTTATTTTTCAGGTACTTACTTTCATATTTTTTATTATTTTTGGCAAATAATTTAATAAATTTAATTATGGATATAAATATAAAATATTCATTAAAAAATTAAAACCATAAAATCATGAAAATTTCGATTGTTGGAACCGGATATGTCGGTTTAGTATCAGGAACATGTTTTGCTGATGTTGGAGTAAACGTTACATGTGTAGATATTGATAAAAAGAAAATTGAAGACCTTAAAAAAGGTATAGTTCCAATTTATGAACCCGGATTAGAAACTATGATACATAGTAATATCCAAAAAAACAGATTATTTTTCACTACCGAGCTAAAGAAAGCTTTAGTTGATTCAAGTGTTGTATTTATTGCCGTAGGTACTCCTCCCGATGAAGACGGAAGTGCCGACTTAAAATATGTATTAAACGTAGCTCATGAAATAGGTAAACATATAAATGATTATATAGTTGTTGTTACAAAAAGTACTGTTCCTATCGGTACTGCAAAAAAAGTAAAAGCTGCTGTTCAGGAAGAATTAGACAAAAGAGGTGTTGATATTGAATTTGATGTAGCATCAAATCCTGAATTCCTAAAAGAAGGAAATGCTATTGATGATTTCTTAAAACCTGATAGAATTGTTGTTGGTACCGAATCAAAACGTGCCGAACAAATAATGAGCAGACTATATAAGCCATTTTTACTTAATGGTCACCCAATAATTTTCATGGATATTCCTTCTTCTGAGATGACCAAGTATGCTGCAAACTCAATGTTAGCTACAAAAATTAGTTTTATGAATGATATGGCTAATCTTTGCGAAATAGTTGGAGCTGACATCACTTCAGTTCGTAAAGGTATAGGCTCTGATGCCAGAATTGGTAATAAATTTATTTATGCAGGAGCAGGTTATGGTGGCTCATGTTTTCCTAAAGACGTGAAAGCTGTTATAAAAACAGCAAAAGATAACGGTTATAAACTTAGATTACTTCAGGCTGTTGAAGATGTTAATAATGATCAAAAGCATGTTCTTGTAACAAAAATAAAAGAAGAATTCGGAGATAACCTAGAAGGAATGAAATTTGGTTTATGGGGATTATCTTTCAAACCAAAAACAGATGATATGCGAGAAGCACCTTCATTGGTTTTAATTGAAGAATTAACAAAGATGGGTGCATCTATAAAAGCTTATGACCCTGTTGCTCAAGAAGAAGCAAAAAGAATATTAGGTGACAAAATTGAATATGGTCAAGACCCTTATGATGTATTGATTGATGCAGATGCTTTAATTGTTATTACGGAATGGCCTGAATTCAGAATGCCTAACTTCAAAGTATTAGAAAAATTATTAAAAAACAATGTTATTTTTGATGGTAGAAATATTTATGACCCTAAAGAAATAGTAGAAAACGGATTTTCTTATTACAGCATTGGTCGTAAAGTAATAAGACCATAAAATTTTAAAAATTAATTAGGAGGCTGCCTGAAAAATAATAAATTATAGAAAATACAGTAAATAAAAAACCTGATGGGTTTTAAAAACCTGTCAGGTTTAATAATTTAACAACTGAGAATGTTATTTTTTGTACAAAATAAAAATTTTTAGACACCCTCTTTTTTATATATCAAACATATCTTAATTTTATATTATGAAAAGAATTTTAATTACAGGAGGAGCTGGTTTTATAGGTTCTCATTTATGTAAAAGATTACTTAATGAAGGTAATGAAGTGGTCTGTTTAGATAATTATTTTACAGGAAATAAGAATAACATTATTGAATTAATTGATAATCCTTTCTTTGAATTAGTCAGGCATGATGTAACTCACCCCTATTTTATCGAGGTGGATGAAATATACAATATGGCATGTCCGGCATCTCCTATTCATTATCAGCACAATCCTATCAAAACTATTAAAACATCAGTAATGGGTGCTATTAATATGCTTGGACTTGCTAAACGAATTAATGCAAGAGTTCTTCAAGCTTCCACTTCCGAAGTTTATGGAGACCCTAATGTACATCCTCAAAACGAAGAATATTGGGGAAATGTAAATCCTATTGGTTTGCGTTCGTGCTATGATGAAGGAAAAAGATGTGCAGAAAGTTTATTTTTTAATTATAACACTCAAAACAATGTTGATATAAAAGTTATTCGTATTTTTAATACTTATGGTCCTAATATGCATCCAAATGACGGCAGAGTTGTTTCTAATTTTATTGTACAAGCTTTGAAGAATGAAAACATTACAATCTTTGGAGATGGTAAACAAACTCGAAGTTTTCAATATGTAGACGACTTGGTTGAAGGTACAATACGTATGATGAATTCCCGAAAAGAATTTTTAGGTCCTGTTAATATAGGTAACCCTCATGAGTTTACAATGCTTGAACTTGCCAATTTAGTTATTGAACTAGTAGGTTCAAAATCTAAATTAACATTTTTACCTCTTCCTGCTGACGACCCTACTCAAAGAAAACCTGATATTACATTGGCAAAAAAAGAACTTAACAATTGGGAACCAAAAATTCAACTTAGAGAAGGACTCATAAAAACTATTGAGTATTTTGATAATATTCTAAAAAATAATATTTACGAATAATAATTATTTTAAAAGATGTCTGAAAAACTTTTATTGTTTTTCAGGCTTTTTTTCATATTCTTGCTTAAAGGTAATAGCAAGGAATTACGATAATGATTTATAGAATTCAACAATAATTATATACCATGAAAACATTAAAAATTATTTTATTTTTATCAATATTTATTTCTGTTGTATGCATAGGACAAGAAAATAAATTATGGTTTACAGAACCTGCCAAAGAGTGGAACGAAGCACTGCCTTTAGGTAATGGCAGTTTAGGAGCAATGGTATTTGGAGGAGTAAGCCAAGAGCGACTACAATTAAACGAAGAATCATTATGGACTCACGGAGGAATGCCTGATATTAAAACAGGATATAAAGATTTACCTATTATACGCAAATTACTATTCTCAGGAAAATATGTTGAAGCTGAGGAAATGTGTAAAAAATCACTATTAAGTGAAAGAATGCCTTCAGGAACAAATACTTATCAGACATTAGGAGATTTAATTATTTCGTTTGACAATATAAAATCGTATAATAATTATTACAGAGAGTTATCGTTAGAAAATGCAACATCCACATCACATTTTACAGCAAATGGCACTATACATAAAAGAACAACATTTATATCAGCTCCCGATAAAACTCTTGTTTTTTTAGCTACCTCAAATAAAAAATCGCAAATAAATTGCAGCATTGAACTATCACGTATCGGAAATTTTGAAAAGATGACTGTTAACTACGGAATTATCACCATGAAAGGTCAAGCCGGAAATAATGGTGTAAATTTTGAAACACAAGCTAAAGTAATATGCCATGGAGGCGAAATGCTTGTAAATAACTCAAAATTATCAATAAAAGATGCAGACAAGGTTGAAATTAGATTAGTAGCTGCAACTAATTACAGAGATGAAAATGAAACCCAATTATGCAACTCTTACTTAGATAATATAAAAAACAAATCATATAAAGAACTTCTTGATGCTCACATAAAAGAATATCAAAGTTACTTTAACAGAGTAAGTCTTAACATACCTTCGTCGGAAGCAGCTAAATTTCCAACTAATGATAGAATAGAGGCACAAAAACGTAATGTTTACGACCCTTCATTAATTTCGTTATACTTTCAGTTTGGTCGTTACCTGCTTATAAGTTCTTCGCGTCCGGGATGTCTACCGGCAAACTTACAAGGTATATGGGCGGACGGACTTATGCCACCATGGAATGCCGATTATCATATCAACATAAACCTGCAAATGAACTATTGGCCTTCGGAAGTTTGTAACTTATCGGAATGTGCCCTACCCTATTTAAAATTTATTGGCAATTTACGTGAAAACGGTCGTAAAACGGCAAAAAACATATATGGAGCAAGAGGTTTTGTAGCTCATCACACTACCGATGCCTGGTATTTTACCGAACCTACAGGACATCCTATGTGGGGAATGTGGCCTATGGGAGCAGCCTGGTGTGCTACTCAAATTTGGGAACATTACTTATTCACAGGCGACAAAAAATATCTTAAAGATTACGGATATGATGTAATGAAAGAGGCTGCCTTATTTATTTCGGATATATTGGTGAAAAATCCTAAAACCGGATTATTAGTTACAGGACCTTCAATGTCGCCGGAGAATGTTTATATTACACCAAACAATAAAAAAGCCTCGGTTAGTATGGGACCTGCAATGGATTTACAAATCACTTGGTTTTTATTTAATGCGGTTATAAAAGCTTCTGAAGATTTGAATATTGATAAAAATTTTCGTGATAAACTAAAAAAGCAATTAAAACAACTTACTCCGGTAAAGATTGCTTCGGATGGTAGAATACTTGAATGGAGCGATGAAAATTTAAAAGAAGCTTATCCCGGACACCGCCATATATCACATCTCTTTGGGTTATATCCATCAAATCAATATAATTGGAACGACACCCCTGAATATATGGTTGCTGCCGAAAAAGTATTAGAATATAGATTAAGTCACGGTGGAGGTCATACAGGCTGGAGCAGAGCATGGATTATAAATTTCTATGCTCGCCTAATGCAACCTCAAAAAGTTTGGGAAAATCTAAGAGCTTTATTTGCTAAATCAACACAATCGAATATGTTTGATAATCATCCGCCTTTCCAAATTGATGGTAACTTTGGAGCTACTGCCGGAATAGCTGAAATGCTATTACAATCGCATAGCGGAGAAATTTGTTTACTCCCCTGCCTGCCTAACGAACTGCCTGATGGTTTGGTTACAGGATTAAGAGCTCGTGGTGCAAATGAAGTATCAATTAAATGGGAAAATGGCAAACTAAAATCAGCTACTATTAAATCTTTATTAGGGAATCCTATAAAAATTAGATATGGTGCTAAAGTTATTTATATAAACCCTAAAAAAAATGAAACTTTTGTTGTTGACCAATATTTGAATATTATAACTAAAAAATAAATACCTTATAAAATTCCAACAAAAACAGGGTATCTCAAAAGTTTTTATCTTCAAATAAAAACAAATATATACAATTATTACTTTGAAAATACCCTGTTTTTTATATTTATTTCATTAATAATTAAAAGATTACAATTTTTATATTTAAAAAAATTAATAAAATCATAGAACAAATAATATTATTTTGTATTTTTGGGCTTTTGAAAAAAAATTAAGATTCGGATACTACTTAAATCCCGTAAGGATTTTTGTAATGGAAAATACAAATATAAATCAGAAAACAAAATTATAATTATTATTTTAACGGTTAATTATTAATTTAAAAAAGTTTTCTAAAAGAAATATTCTTACGAATTTTAGGTGCTAGTAAATAACTATTTAAAATAATGTATATAAAATTATGTCAGAACAATATTTAGACGATAATATACGCACATTAGACTGGAAAGAACATATTAGAAAACGTCCCGGAATGTATATAGGCAAATTAGGTGACGGTTCATATGCCGACGATGGTATTTATGTATTACTCAAAGAAGTTATGGATAATTCCATTGACGAATTCATAATGGGACACGGAAAAAAAATAGATGTTTATGTTAGCGATGGTAATGTTAGAATACGCGACTATGGAAGAGGTATCCCTTTAGGTAAAGTTATTGATGTATCATCGAAAATGAATACCGGAGCTAAATACGATTCCAAAGCATTTAAAAAATCTGTCGGATTAAACGGTGTAGGTATAAAAGCTGTAAATGCTTTATCTACAAGTTTTGTCATTACAGCATACAGAGACGGACAATGCAAGAAAGTAGAATATTCGAAAGGAAAAATAATTAATGATTTTCCGTTAGAAGCTTCTAATGCCGAAAATGGAACCGAAGTTATATTTACTCCCGATAACAGTATTTTTGAAAATTATAAATTCAGAGATGAGTATATCGAAGCATTATTAAAAAATTATACTTATTTAAATTCCGGACTTGGCATAAATTATAATGATACATTATTTAAATCAAAAAACGGATTAATTGATTTATTAAATGATAATATGACTTCGCCCGGATTATACCCGTTTGTACATTTAACTACCGAAGACTTAGAAATTGCAATTACTCATGGTAATCAATATGGCGAAGAATATTACACTTTTGTTAATGGTCAGCACACTACACAAGGAGGAACTCATTTAGTTGCATTTAAAGAAGCCGTTACAAAAACCATTCGTGAATATTTTAATAAAAATTTCGACACGGCTGATATTCGTACAGGTATTATAGCTGCTGTAAGTATTAAAATTGAAGAACCTGTATTTGAATCACAAACAAAAACCAAACTAGGATCCAAAGATATGAGTCCCGATGGCGTTTCGGTTCGTAACTATGTTGTTGATTTCATTAAACGTGAATTCGATAATTTCTTACACAGAAATACCGAAACGGCAGGAATTATAATGCAAAAAATTGTTGAAAATGAAAAAGAGCGTAAAGCTATTTCCGGAATTAGAAAAATAGCCAAGGAAAGAGCAAAAAAAGTTAGTCTTCATAATAAAAAACTACGTGATTGCAGATTACACTACAACACAAAAAAAGACGGAGCAAACGATACTGCTATTTTTATTACCGAGGGAGATTCGGCAAGTGGTTCTATTACAAAAGCACGTAATGTAAATACACAAGCTGTTTTCAGCCTAAAAGGAAAGCCGCTAAATACATACGGATTAACAAGAAAAGTAGTTTACGAAAACGAAGAATTTAACTTACTTCAAGCTGCATTAAATATTGAAGAAGGTTTAGATACTCTACGATACAACAGAGTTATAATAAGTACCGATGCCGATGTTGACGGAATGCATATTCGTTTGTTGTTAATAACATTTTTTCTTCAGTTTTTTCCTGAATTAATAAAAAACGGACATTTATATATATTGCAAACACCTCTTTTTAGAGTTAGGAATAAGAAAAAAACTATTTATTGCTATTCTGACGAGGAAAAAGAAAAAGCTATAAAAAGTTTGGGAACTAATCCGGAAATAACTCGATTCAAGGGTCTGGGTGAAATTAGTCCGGATGAGTTTAAACATTTTATAGGTAAAGATATTAGGCTTGAACCCGTTACGATGAAAAAAGAAGATGCAGTAAGAGACTTACTTACTTTTTATATGGGTAAAAATACTCCCGACAGGCAAAATTTTATAATTAAAAATCTTGTAGTAGAGGAAGACCCCGTTTAGTAAAAAAATTAAATTAATTAAGAATTAAAAATAAGTAATAGTTTAAAATTAACATGTAATAAAAGGCTAAATAAGCCAATAAACAAAGCATTTATTATAATATGAGCGACGAAAACAACATACAAAAATCTGAAGAATTAGAGAATAATCAACAGGAAAACAAGCAAGATTCAATTAATGATAGTGAGAAACATTCCGATTCGCGCATATCTCATCTGGGAGGTATGTACAAAAGTTGGTTTTTAGATTATGCATCGTATGTAATTTTAGAACGTGCCGTTCCGCATATTAATGACGGATTAAAGCCTGTTCAAAGGCGTATCCTACATGCTATGAGACGTATGGATGACGGACGATACAATAAAGTTGCTAATATCATTGGTTTTACAATGCAATTTCATCCTCATGGCGATGCTTCTATTGGTGATGCCTTAGTTCAGTTAGGACAAAAAAACCTACTAATAGATACTCAAGGTAACTGGGGTAACACAGCCACAGGTGACGGTGCTGCCGCGCCTCGTTATATCGAGGCACGATTAACAAAGTTTGCACAAGAGGTGGTTTTTAACCCTAAAACTACTCATTGGAAAATGAGCTACGACGGAAGAAATAAAGAACCTATTACTTTACCTGTAAAATTTCCATTGTTATTGGCTCAAGGAGTAGAAGGTATTGCAGTAGGATTGGCATCAAAAATTTTACCTCACAACTTTGTTGAACTTATCGATGCTTCTATTAAACATTTAAAAAATGAAGATTTTGATTTATATCCGGACTTTCCCGGTGGAGGAATGATTGATGTATCAAAGTATAACGATGGACTTAGAGGAGGTTCTGTTAAAGTTAGATGCCGAATTGTTAAAGAAGATAATAAAACACTAAATATTACCGATATTCCTTTTGGAAAGAACACTACTTCGCTTATTGATTCTATTATAAAAGCTAATGATAAAGGTAAAATAAAAATTAAAAAAATAGATGATAATACTGCTGACAAAGTAGAAATATTAATTCATCTACCTAAAGGAGTATCTACTGATAAAACTATTGATGCCCTATATGCTTTTACCGATTGTGAGTTATCAATATCGCCAAACTCTTGTTTGATTGAGGATAACACACCTGTTTTTATGGGGGTTAAAGAAATCCTAAGACGAAATACAGAACATACTGTTCATCTTCTTACTCGCGAACTCGAAATAAGAATGGATGAACTTGATGAAGCTTGGCATTTTGCCTCTCTTGAACGTATTTTCATTGAAAATAAAATATATCAACGAATTGAAGAATGTGAAACATTTGAAGCTATAATAGAAACTATTGACCAAGGTTTAGAACCTTTTAAACCTAAACTTCACAGAGAAGTTACACGTGATGATATCATAAAACTTACGGAAATAAAAATAAAACGTATATCTAAATATGATTCTAAAAAGGCTGATGATACAATATTTAAAATTGAAGAAGAAATAAAAGAAATAAATTATAATTTGGATAATATTATTTCTTATTCTATTGATTACTTTAAACATATAAAAGAAAAATACGGTAAAAATCACACTCGCCAAACCGAAATAAGAAGTTTTGAGAATATTGATGCAGAAAAAGTAGTTGTTAAAAACGAAAAATTATATATAAACAGAGACGAAGGTTTTATTGGTACATCGCTCAAAAAAGATGAATATATTTGTGACTGTTCGGATATTGATGATATTATAATTTTTTATAAAGACGGACGATATTTAATTTCCAAAGTATCCGATAAAGCATTTGTTGGTAAAGGAATTATTCATGTTGCCGTATTTATTAAAAACGATAAACGTACTATTTACAATGCCGTTTACCGCGATGGAAAAAAAGGCAACACTTATGTAAAACGATTTGCCGTTAAAGGAATTACTCGCGACAAAGAATATAATATTACTAAAGAAACTCCCGGAAGTAAAGTACTTTATTTCAGTGCCAATCCTAATGGTGAAGCCGAAGTTCTTAAAATAATTTTACGACCTAAAGCTAGAATGCGTAATATGATTTTTGAATATGATATGGCTAAATTAGCTATAAAAGGCAGAGGAGCTATGGGTAATATATTATCAAAACACGAAGTTCAAAAAGTAACGTTAAAACGCAAGGGTCTTTCTACTTTAGGTGGACGAAAAATATGGTTCGACAAAGATGTTTTCAGACTTAATTCTGAAGAAAGAGGAGAATTTTTAGGAGAATTTCATGCAGATGATAAAATCCTTATTATTAATAATATTGGTGAATATTATAATACTTCGTTTGATTTAAGTAATCATTACGAAGAAAACATTAAAATAATAGAAAAATTTGATGACAGCAAAGTTTGGTCTGTAGTATTTTTCGATGCCGACCAAAATTATTTTTATTTAAAGCGATTTACATTTGACTCAACCATAAAAAATCAAAGCTTTATAGGTGACAATAAAAAATCATATGTTGTTTTAATTACCGATGTAGATTTTCCTCGTATAGAAATTGCATTTGGAGGTAACGACAAGCACAGAGAAAATATTATTATTGATGCCGAAGAGTTTATTGCCGTTAAAAGCTATAAGGCAAGAGGTAAACGAATATCAACCTACTCTATCGATAAAATAACGGAGTTGGAACCTGTTCGTTTTAAAGAAGTTGAAGAACAACCCGAAGAAAATAATAATATTGAACCTAACGGTCAATTAAAAATATTTTAAGATATAAAAAGTAAAAATATAAAGGCTTCACAAGTAAAAAAAGTGAGGTCTTTGTTTTTATAAAACACAATAAATATGAATAATACAAAAATATATTTAATAGGTTTTATGGGAAGTGGAAAAACTACCATTGGTAGAAAATTAGCTAAATATATTAATTATTCATTTATTGATTTAGATGCTTATATAGAAAATAAATTCCATATTACAATATCCCAAATATTTAAAGAAAAAGGTAATTTAGGTTTTCGAAAAATTGAACAACAATGCTTAAAAGAAGTAAGCGAATTTGAAAATACAATTATTTCTACCGGTGGCGGCACTCCTTGCTATTTTAATAATATAAATATTATCAATGAAACCGGAATATCTGTTTATTTAAAGTTATCCCCCGATAATTTATTTCTCAGACTCAATAAATCAAAATATAATCGTCCGTTAATTACTGATAAAACAGATGAAGAACTTATTGATTTTATCAACTCAGAATTAAATAAAAGAGAAAAATTTTATAATCAAGCTAAAATTATTGCAGACAATAAAAACTGGACTATAAATGATTATATAGAAGCTTTAAAAAAGTAAATATTAAACTTAAACTAACTTACTCAAACTAAAAAATGTATTTATTATTTCTTTAATAGAAGGCGCAAATATTAAATCGGGATTATAATTTTCTTTATTTACAAAACAGATAGAATTTACATCATCTTGAGCTTTAATATTATCCCAATTTTTCACTTTTACTATAAAAGCCATATCTGTTGTATATACTGTATATTCCGAAAAAACATATTTATTAGGTGAAGAAATAAGGTATTGTAAATCAATAATATCTAAATTAAGTTCTTCTTTTATTTCTCTAACAATAGCTTTTTCTGCAGATTCTAAAGGATCAACAAATCCACCGGGTAAATCAAGCATCCCTTTTCCGGGAGCAAAAGCTCTTTTTGTTAACAGTAATTCTCCTTTATCATTAACTATCAGTGCTGCAACAGCTGCACTTGAATTAATATAAAAATTAAAATTACAATTATTACACAAAAAAGCTCTATCTTTGTCGAAATTAAATTCATTACTACCACATTTAGGGCAATACTTTAAAACATTCTGTGGTTTTGTCATTATTTTCAAATTAAATTAACAATAAAAAATCAGATATATACACATGAACATATCTGATTTTTATAAAATATTTACTAAAAACTATAAAAGCTTTAGTTTATAAATCAAGTACTATATTTTCTAAGTCGTCTCCTGCTGAAATCATTAATTCGGGTGACTCAAGCATTTTCTTTATTGTAACAAGAAAGCCTACAGAATCTTTACCATCGATTATTCTATGGTCGTAAGATAATGCAGTATACATCATAGGTCGAATAACTACTTTACCGTCTATAGCCATAGGACGCTCTACAATATTATGCATTCCTAATATAGCGGATTGAGGAGGATTAATTAAAGGTGTTGACATCATAGAGCCAAAAACACCTCCGTTTGTTACTGTAAAAGTACCTCCGGTCATTTCGTCTAAGCTAATTTTACCGCTACGAGCCTTAACCGCAAGCTCCTTTAATGTTTGTTCTATTTCAGCCAAACTCAAAGCTTCTACATTTCGTATAACAGGAACCATTAAACCTTTTGGAGTTTGTACTGCAACCGAAACATCAACAAAGTCATTAGTTACAATTTCATCACCATCTATCATGGCATTCACCATAGGATGTTTTTTCATAGCTAAAGCCGATGCTTTTATAAAGAAAGACATAAATCCAAGCTTTACATCGTGTTTTTCAATAAAAGCTTTTTGATATTTCTTACGCATCAGCATTATATTGGTCATATCAACCTCGTTAAAAGTAGTTAACATTGCTGTCTCCTGTTTTACGGCAACCAAACGTTTACTAAGCTTTTTACGTAATGAGCTCATTTTTTTTCTTTCGCTATTCCTTGACTTATTTTCACTTTTCAGACCCTTTGTCAAAGAATTATTATTGATAGTATCTTCGGTATTACTCAATATCTCTTTATTATTTTTAATAAGCTCTATTTCTTTTTTACTTATTCTTTTTAATCCATTAATAACATCATCAAAAGATAAATTCTCCTGTTTCATTATTTCTTTGGCTACAGGAGTTATTTTAACTTTATCAAACTCTTTAGATTTAGTTTGTATAGATGAAGTTTTCTCTACTTCAACCTCCTTTTTTTCAGGTTGCTTTTGGGGGGCAACAGAATTGTCTTCAACCTGACTTTCATCTGATTCCTGAATTTCACCGGCTGCATCGGTATCAATAGTACATGCCACAGCACCTACTTTAACGGTTTGTTCAGCCTCTAATAAGATTTTCACTTTACCTGCTTTATCGGCATTAATTGTCAATGTGGCTTTATCTGATTCTATTTCAGCTAAATCCTGACCATTTGTAACTATATCTCCATCTTTAACAAGCCATTCGGCAATTTCTACTTCTGTTATTGATTCTCCCGGTGATGGTACTTTTATATCTATTATCAT
>PDWI01005558.1_pt1 | contig 16210 bp, 13 predicted proteins | sample 1430891 | NCBI WGS metagenome assembly PDWI01 (sample SAMN01162508, study PRJNA174530) | Oral metagenome, whole genome shotgun sequencing project. | biome: Marine environment; feature: Marine mammal; material: Swab sample of the gingival sulcus; isolation source: swab sample of gingival sulcus...
CTTTGGAAAGTAGAAGCGTAAGAAGCAAAAGACGAAAAAAAAGTAGTGTACACTACTTTTTTTTGCTTTAAAGGGGTAAGAGGAGGTCTCCGTCGATAAGTTTAGTAATGAATTTCGATTTCTTCGGGGGATTTGCCCACCTGTAATCCTAAAAATTCCTCATAGCAAAGATCGTTCTCCTTTAAATAGGTTGCCAGAGGAACACCTAAATACCGGAGATGCCAAGGTTCATAGGTATAACCGGTGAGATGTTCCTTACCCTTGGGATATCGGATGACAAAGCCGTATTGATGAGCATGGTCCTCCAACCATTTTCCCTCGGAGGTGTCACCATAGGACTGGTCCAGACCAAAACCCATGGAGGGAGAACTCACATCTACACAAAGGCCGGTATGATGTTCGCTGTATCCCGGTTTGGAGCTGTATCGATTGGCTGCTTCTTCCCCATCGGTGGCTGCGTAGCTGTTAAACAGCACTTCTTGATAGGCAATGGTCCGGTAGGCGGAAATGCTTTTAATCTCCCAGCCGTCTTCTTGGGCGGCTGCGGTCAATTGATCCAAGGCGTCGGCGGCGATTTTTCGCATGGATCTTCGATCCGGTCCTCCGGCATGGTTGGTTTGGGGAAGGACCAAATTGATGGGCTCAAAGTCTTTTGGGAAATAATTGGCCTTATTCGCCAGGACAAAGAGATCGTTGACGTCTTCGATTAAAGTGGGGTTTTCCACATCGAATCCGTAGGCCTCGAAGTCTACCTCTTCCAAGGCTTTCTCCAATTCCGGAGACCATTTTTCCCCTGTGTATTGCCACATCAAATCCGATTGTCGACTTTCCGTTGATTGACTTTCCTCTTGCTTTGAAAGGTCAATGCCGTTTTTTTCCGTGGCATTTGGTTGATTCGTCGAATCCGGAACGTCGCCGGTAAGCTTTTTTTGAAAGAAAAAAACGAGAAAAATAATCAAGAGAATGACTAAAATGATTATCGGTAAAAAAATCTTTTTTTTTCTTCTCACGGTTAGTACTCCTTTTTAAATTTCAGCAATAGGATGAAACGTTATTCCCCTTGGCAATTAGAGGGTTTTTGAGTTAAAATCCAAGCGATTATATCTATTTTCCATGATGAAAACCACCGGGTATAGGATCTTTTTTTTGATGGAAAGGTCTGTTGACAAGGGCAAGAAGATTATATACCATAAATGTGAAAATTGTACAGGGAAAGATGCCTTTTTTAAGGGAATTGTGGTTGCTTTTCCACGAGCATTTCCTTTGAAAAGATGGATGATTGATGAAAATCGGAGAGGAGAAGTATAATGCAAAAGGTTTTCCGTTATTTATGTATATCGGCAATGGCTGTAATCCTTGTCCCCCTGATGGCGGTGACGGTCTTTGCCGATGAACAAGATGATCCGATTCCGGAGTCTTCTGAGGTGGGGATTCAAGAGGAGCAGGGAGAAATTCCGGTTCAAGAAGAAGAGGGCGATGACCCCCAAGGAGATTCGGAAATAAAGTCCAATCTCTTGGAACAAAGCCCCTTGGAAATTCTTTCCTGGAACAGCAACAGTAAACACAATCAATCCTTTGTGGTAACCATTCGAGGCGGTAATGGTTACGGTGGTTACACGGTGGAGAGTTCTTCCGGCTGTGTGGCAACACCTATCGAAGCCGACACCTTTGAAATCTCCGGGTTTTCCCCTTTGAAGAACTATTCGGTGACCTTTTCCAAGTACGGGGATATAGAGTATGATCCGGCGACTCTTGTAACCATGACGGGAAGAGCCCAATACGGCGATGGGCTGAATGCCGTTGGTAATCGATATACGTATTGTGATCCGGACACCGGTCAAGTGGCCTTTAGCCAATTTGTGGAGGTGGACGGCAAACGATATTACTTTGACTCCCAGGGATTTACAACGACGAAGCTGGGATATGGATATGTAGGCTCGGATCGGTATTACTTTAACGGAGATGGCAGCATTGCTCGAGGCTTTAAGACGATTGATGGTAAAAATTATTATTTCGACCAACGAACCGGTCGTTTGGTCGTTTCCGATTTTGCCGATATCGATGGAAAACGATACTATATAGGAAGCGAAGGTACGCCGGTTACCAACCAGGGATTGGGCTATGTGGGCGCTGATCGATATTACTTCAACGGTGACGGTACCGTATTTCGCGGTTTTAAGATTCTTAATGGAAAAACCTTTTATTTCGATGGCTCTACCGGAGCATTGGTCAAGTCTTCCTTCGTGGAGGAAGGAAACCGTTGGTACTATATCGATGGTAAGGGCATGCCGGTAACTCTTAAAGGTTACGGTTATGTGGGTTCCGATCGGTACTACTTTACCGGAGATGGTAGCATTGCTTTGGGTTTCCAAATGATTAACGGTCATCTTTATCATTTCGATTGGGATAGCGCTCAACTGACCCGTTCCGCCTTTGTGGAAGAAAACGATCAACGATATTACATCGGTAAGGACGGAAAGCCGACCACCCATTCCGGTTTCGGTTACGTGGGAGCAAATCGATATTACTTTAACGGGGACGGCAGTGTGGCCCGTGGCTTTCGTACTGTAGGAAGCAGCCGTTATCATTTCAATGGCGCTACTGGCCAACTCACCCAATCGGCCTTTGTCAATGAGGGCGGACAACGTTACTATATTGGAAAATACGGAAAGCCGACTACTCATTCGGGCTATGGTTATGTGGGGTCCACGCCCTACTACTTTAACGGAGACGGCAGTGTCTTCCGAGGCTTTAAAAACATTGGCAACAGCCGATATCATTTCGATAGCGTCACCGGCCAACTCACTCGATCGGCCTTTGTCAATGAGGGCGGGCAACGATATTATATCGGGAAATACGGAAAGCCCACCACCCATTCAGGCTATGGTTATGTGGGAACCGATGCTTACTACTTCAATGGCGACGGCAGTGTGTTCCGCGGGTTAAAAGACCTGGGAAACAGCACCTACCACTTTGATGAAGAAACCGGGATGTTGACCCGATCGGCCTTTTTCGATGTTAATGGCAAACGGTACTTTGCCGGAGCCACCGGAAAACTTCCCACCGTACACGGTTTCTCTTACGTGGGCGCCGATCGATATTACTTTAATGGTGACGGCAGCGTGAGACTTGGAAAGCAAAACATCGTCGGTAAGGATTATTACTTCAATCCGGTGACCGGTGTATTGAAAAATAACAATTTTATTGATTTGGATGGGTTCACCTACTATCTGGATCGTTTTGGGGAATTGGTCACCGGAAAAGTCTATATTGGAAAGTATCGCTATTTCTTCCTCAACGATGGGGTCTTGGATTCGGGTCTCTTTGTGGGTAAAAAACTCTTTTACTCCGATGGAACCCAAGAGTATGCCGATTGGGTTAAGAGAAACGGGCATATCTATTACCTCAACCATCAGGGAACGATTTTAGACGGACAAAGGACATTGAACAACGATCGCTACTGGTTTATCCACGGTGTGGCTCAAACCGGTCCTCAAATCATCAATGAAATCGTCTATGAGTTTTCCCAAGACGGCGTTTTTATTCCCCGAGCTTACAATCGCATTGCGGAAATTGCCATGAGCCAATTGGGCCATGTAGGTGGCTATAAGTATTGGGATTGGTATGGATGGGACTTTAGCGTAGAATGGTGTGCCTGCTTTGTTTCCTGGTGTGCGGACCAGGGCGGTTACATCAGTCGCGGGGTATTCCCCAAGTATGCTTATTGTCCCTATGGCGTTAATTGGTTTAAAAATCACGGTCAGTGGCGAGGACATGGTTCTGAGCCCCGAACCGGAGATATCATCTTCTTCCAATGGGATGGAGACTACGAAATCGGCCATACCGGTATTGTGATTCGTTATCAAGACGGGGTAGTGTATACCATGGAAGGCAACACGGACCACGGCAATAACTACTTGAGTAAATGCAGTTTCAGAAGTTATCTGGTTGATGATCCGGAAATCGCCGGATACGGAAGACCTCGATATTAGGATAAAATCAAAATAAATGGGGGATTTTCCTTGACAGTGAAGACCCCATCTTATAAACTACTTGATGTTGAATCAATTGTATTATAGGCGGAGGCGATGAAGGACTTAATCAACCTGGAGCCTCATACCAAATGAAGTGACAGTGATGGCTGTAACTAGGGTGGTACCGCGGTGAAAATCGTCCCTAACTTATCCATGTTAGCAATGGATTGGTTAGGGACTTTTGTATAGGAGAAAAAATATGTTTAAAAAATTATCGGAGAAACCCGTCGCTCAAGTTCAAATGGAACAAACTCAACAATGGGAAGAGGAAGGATTGCTGGAAAAATGTATTACCACCAGGAAAGGAAAGCCGTCCTTTATCTTTTATGAAGGTCCGCCCACGGCCAACGGAAAACCGGGAATCCACCATGTCATTGCCCGAACCTTAAAGGACTCGGTATGCCGTTACAAGACCATGAAGGGTTTTGCCGTTAAGAGAAAAGCCGGATGGGATACCCATGGACTTCCCGTAGAAATTGAAGTGGAACGTCAGTTGAATATGACCGGCAAACAGGATATTGAAGCCTATGGAATTAAAGAATTCAACGAAAAATGTAAAGAGTCGGTCTTCACCTATGAAGGTATGTGGCGGGAAATGACTCGAAGGATGGGATATCTCATCGATATGGATGATCCCTACATTACCCTGGACAACGATTATATCGAGTCCGGTTGGTGGATCCTTAAGGAATTTTTCAAAAAAGATTTTATCTATGAAGGTCATAAAATTTTGCCTTATTGTCCCCGATGCGGCACCGGATTGGCTTCCCACGAAGTCGCCCAAGGATATAAGGAAGTAAAGGTACTTACCCTCACGGCTAAATTCAAGCGAAAGGATGCCGATGAATACTTCCTGGCATGGACTACCACTCCCTGGACGCTGGCTGCCAATGTGGCCTTGACCGTGGGACCGGATGTGGATTACCTTAAGGTGGAGATGACCCAAGGAGATGAAGAGGGCAATGTCTTTTATGTGGCCAAGGTTTTGGCGGATCGAGTACTGGGCCAAGAAAATTACCGGGTATTGGAAGAACTCAAGGGAAAACAATTGGAATACATTGAATACGAACAATTGATGCCCTTCATCACCCCGGATAAAAAAGGATTTTTCGTGACCTGCGCCGACTACGTTACCGTGGAAGACGGTACCGGTATCGTCCATTCCGCTCCGGCCTTCGGGGAAGACGACTATCAAACGGGAAGAAAATACGGTTTGCCGGTAATCAATCCGGTGGATGAAGAGGGAAAATATACCGATACCCCTTGGAAGGGTCGTTTTGTCATGGAAGACGGCTTGGATGTGGATATCATCAAATGGCTGGCGGAGAAAAAGAAAATTCTTTCCAAGGAGCGCATTGTCCATAACTACCCCCATTGTTGGCGTTGCACCACCCCTTTGATTTACTATGCCAAGCCCAGTTGGTATATCGAAATGAGCAAACTAAAAGAAAATTTGGTTGTCAACAACAAGGAGGTAAATTGGTTTCCCGAGTTTGTGGGCGAAAAACGCTTTGGCAATTGGTTGGAGGAATTAAAGGACTGGGCCATTTCCCGAAATCGGTACTGGGGAACCCCCATTCCCATCTGGCGATGCTCCTGCGGTCATTTGGAATGCATCGGAAGTCGGAAGGAACTGGTGGACCGCGCCCAAGAATCCATTGACGAATCCATTGAACTCCATCGGCCCTATGTGGATGACGTTCACTTAACCTGCGACAAATGCGGGGGCACCATGGAACGGATTCCCGAAGTGATGGATTGCTGGTTTGACAGCGGTGCCATGCCCTTTGCCCAACACCATTATCCCTTTGAAAACAAGGAAGGCTTCGATGAAGAACGGTTCCCCGCCGATTTTATCTGTGAAGGAATTGATCAGACTCGAGGTTGGTTCTATTCCCTCATGGCCATATCCACCTTTATCAAGGGCAAAAGCCCCTACAAAAATGTCCTGGTCAACGATTTGATTTTGGACAAGGAAGGGAAGAAAATGAGTAAGTCCCGGGGAAATACCGTGGATCCCTTCCAACTGTTCGATAAATACGGTGCCGATGCCACCCGTTGGTATCTGCTCCATGTTTCTCCCGCTTGGTCTCCCACCAAATTTGATGAAGAGGGTTTGATTGAAATCGTCAGCAAATTCTTTGGAACCATCAAAAATGTGTATCAATTTTTTGTTCTCTATGCCAATCAGGACCACATTGACCCGAGGAAAATGGACGTTGCCGTAGAAGAGCGACCGGAACTGGATCGATGGATTATCAGCAAATATCATCGATTGGTAGGCGAAGTTACGGAAGAAATGGACGTTTATGATCACATGAAAGCGGTAAGGAAAATTCAAAACTTCGTGGTAGAAGACCTGTCCAACTGGTATATTCGACGAGCTCGAAGAAGATTTTGGGCAGAAGGCCTGCCCCAAGATAAAAAGGCGGTTTACCGAACCACCTATGAGATTTTATGCGGTGTGGCTCGTCTGATGGCTCCCTTTGCCCCCTTCCTTTCCGACGAAATCTATGTTAACTTGACCGGTGAAGAATCGGTCCACATTGCGGACTTCCCCCAATCGGACCCCCAACGGATGGACGAGTATGTGGAATCCCGTATGGATTTGGTGGGACAATTGGTCGGCTTGGGCCGTGGCGCCAGAGAAAAGGAAAAGATTAAGGTTCGACAACCCCTACCCGCTATCTTAGTGGATGGAAAATATCAGGAATTGATTCAGGATTTAACGCCTTTAATCTGTGAAGAATTGAATATCAAAGAGGTTCGTTTCGTTAAAGAGTTGGACCAATATATGGATTATCGTTTGAAACCCAACTTTAAAGTGGCCGGACCCACCCTGGGCGGAAAGATCAAAGCCTTTGGAAAGGCTTTATCCCAGGAAGATCCCAAGAAATATTTAGGTGGTCAACCGGTTTCTTTGGAATTGGACGGAGAAACCTTTGAAATCACCCAAGACATGGTAGAGGTTCAAATCCAAGCCAAGGAAGGATTTGCCGTATCCATGGAAAACAATATCTTTACCATTTTGGATACCCAGCTGACCGAAGAACTCATCGACGAAGGGCTGGCTCGGGAAGTGGTTTCCAAGGTGCAGCAATTGAGAAAACAAAGGGACTTCCAAATGATGGATCGAATCAAACTCTTCCTAGAGGCCGATGAGGCGGTCTCTCAGGCGGTGAAAAAACACGAAGCATACATTCAAAAGGAAACCCTCAGTCTTTCCATTGAACGAAAAGAAGGCTTGGAACAGTATAAAATTAATGGTCATAAGACCGGATTGGATGTGGAAAAAGTCTCTTCTTAAGGAGGAGACTTTTGGGTTATCATGGAGTATTTGACGAATCAAACCAAGGAAGAATTAACCCGGTGGATGGTGGATCACGGAGAACAGAAATTTCGGGGTCCCCAACTTTTTCGATGGGTCCAAGGAAGGGCGAGAAATTGGAGTGAAATCACCAATATTTCTCAATCGTTAAAGGACAAGCTCCGGGATGAATTTTTCATCCGCTCCATGACCATCGCTAAGGTTCAGCAATCTCAAAAGGATCAAACCAAAAAATACCTGATGAAAACCCATGACCATCATGATGTGGAGAGTGTATTGATGACTTATGATTACGGTCATACTCTTTGTATCTCTTCTCAAATCGGCTGCCGGATGGGTTGTGTCTTCTGCGCCTCCACCCTGGACGGGAAGGTAAGAAATCTGACGGGGGGAGAGATGGTTGAACAAATTCTTCTGGCTCAGGAGGACATTCAGGGAACCATCTCCCGCGTGGTCGTTATGGGGATGGGGGAACCCCTGGATAATTATCAGGAATTGAAACGTTTTTTTTCTCTGGTGCACGATAAAGACGGATTGTATCTTTCCCTTCGCCATATTACCGTATCCACCTGTGGGCTGATTCCCGTAATGGAGCAAATGGCTCGGGACTTTCCCCAGGTGAATTTGGCCATTTCCCTTCATCGAACCCGGGAAGAAGATCGAAGCCGATTGATGCCCGTCAATCGAAAATATTCAGTAAAGCAGCTCTTAAAAGCCGCAGAAAAATACGCTCGAATCACCCGCCGACGAATCACCTTTGAATACGTATTGATTCAGGGTGAAAACGACGGCCAAGGGGATTTGCAGGATTTGATTAAAAAATTACGTCCCATTCACTGTCATGTAAACTTGATTCTTCTCAATGAGGTGGAAGAAACCGGCTTAAAAGCACCTAAGCCTTCCGTAGCGCGACGTTTTGCCCAGGGGTTGGAATCCCATGGAATTCCCGCTACCCTGCGAAGGGAATTGGGCAAAGATATCGACGGTGCCTGTGGTCAGTTGCGAAGGCGGGAAAAAAGTTAGCTCTTGCTCATTTATCGTATTGTGAAGATGGGGGGCATAGTGTATAATGATTGAAAATAGACAAAGAAGAAGGAGGAAATAGCCATGGTGAAATTACTGGTAGGTCATAAAGGCAGTGGCAAGACGAAACACATGATTGAGCTGGCCAACGAAAAGGCGGATACAGCTAAGGGTCATGTGATTTTTATTAATAAAAATCACCGCCTGATGTATGACTTGAAACACCAAATCAGAGTGGTATGTATGGAGGACTTCCCCAGGATTACCAACAGCGATGAATATATTGGATTTATTTACGGAATCATCAGTTCCGACCATGATATTGATATTATGTTTATTGACGGTATTTTGAAGCACGCCGATGTTTCTTTGGGAAATTTGCCTGAATTTTTGGACCGGCTCAAAATGATTTCCGGTACCTTTGGTATCGAATTTGTCGTTAGTCTCAGTGCCGAAAAAGAAGAAATGATCGGTGTGGACTTTACGGATTGTGAAATCTTAAACTAGACGATTGACAAAAGAGGGCTGCCGGTTTTCCGGGCCCTTTTTTTGTGGACAAATATAGACGGGTATGGTTTACTGGTTTTAGGAGTGAATGGAAAAAGACCATTAGAGAAGATTTTTTGGAATAAGAAAAGGAGCAAAAATGAAAAAAACAATCAGCATCATTTTGATCTTGATATTGGCATTGAGCCTAGGCGCCTGTGGCAAAGAAAAATCCCAGGAAAAAGCAAAAACCCATCAGGGGAAAGCAAAGGAAAAAGTGGTTTTTGAAAATCCCAATTATATCGATTATGTGGACGAGGAAGATATTGTAAGGGATTCTTCCCAATTGGGGGATGAGTACAGCAAATATTATGATAAATATTTGGAATATACGGCCCCCAACGGAAAGGCCATTTTATTGGTTGCCGCCGATAAAGTCAGTGATGAACAGTTGCTGAAAGCATACAATGTCCTCGATTTTTATCTCACAGATACGGAGATGTACTCAAAAACCGATATTGCCAACGCCATGGCCGATAAGGGCGCCGTACTCAATCTGCCCAACGGTGCCGATGGGGACGGGAATACGCCCGATAAGGCTCTCTTGGGACAGCCCCTTTATCAAATGGAGTTGCCCACAGCCGGAAGTAAATGGTATCAGGAAAATGACTACGAACATCGTGATGCTTCCTATGAAGAAATTTTCCACATGGTCCATGACTATGGCATCGGAACCACGGAGAATGCCGGCGCATTACCGGAACTTTCGGAAAAGATTAAATCCGGTATGGATGAGGCATTGCCCAAAAAGAAGAAAGATTGGGGCAAGAAGGGAATCTGGGGTTTGGATTCCAAGGATTGGTTGTTGGAGTTATCCAAGGAAGCCAGTTTGGAACAGGAATATATCGTAGGCGGGATTGATTCCTACTATGGCCTATGGGAGGCTTATTCCGAAGGGGATAGGGGCATGTGGGGCATCTATGTTCCCAAAACCAGAAAAGATGTGGAAGAAAAAGATTCCATCGCCTATGAAATCATTACCGATTTTTTGGGTCCGCAGTTAACTTATATGGAACGAATTGCCCCTGAATTTCAAGGGACCTTTAAAATCTCTTTGGATCCGGAGCAACCCTATACCTTTAAATCCCAGTATCTTCAAAGGGTGAGACTGACCGGAGATCAAAATTCCAATATAGAGGGCAATGATTGGGATAACATTTTTCTGGGCAATCGTGGAAACAACCGACTGGACGGAAAAGAAGGCCTTGATGTGGTTCAATTTTCCGGTTCCTCTTCCGAATATGAAATAACCAAAACTCAAGATGGTGTCCTTGTCAAAGACACCAAAGACCGAGACGGGGAGGATACGTTAATCGATATTGAGGTCTTAAGGTTTACCGATCAGGATATGGAAGTAAGCAGCATAGAGTAATCCTTTTTCCCATGGAGAAGGGAAATTGTCAACAGAAAAATGAGAGGTTAGTGAATTGAGTCCGATTCAATGGAAGGAAATTGAAGATAAATTTGCCCATCGCACGCCCCAAATTATCGGAGAGCACCGATTCTTTTCGGTGATGATTCCTTTGGTGATGAAAAAGGGAGAACTTCATTTAGGGTTGGAAGTACGATCCAAAAATTTGAAGCGACAGCCGGGAGACATCTGTTTTCCCGGCGGCGCTTTGGAGGAAGGGGAAAACAGTGCGCAATGTGCCGTTCGAGAAACCATGGAAGAGCTGGGATTGAAGGAAAAACACATCCATCTCATCGGGCAGGGGGATACCTTGCATACGACGGCCAATTTTACCATGTATTCCCATGTGGGTCGAGTGGAAGAAGAATATATTGAAATCAATGAGGAAGAAGTGGAAGAATTGTTTTTTGTTCCCCTGTCCTTTTTTTTGACCCATGAACCGGATATGCATCGAATGACCATGTTACCCCGGGTCAATGAAGAATTTCCCCATGAAAAGATTCCCTTTGGCCGAGGGTACCGTTGGCGTACGGGTTATGCGCCGATTCCTATTTATGAATTTGAAGATAAGATTATTTGGGGGATTACGGCAAGAATCATCCATCGCTTTATTGACATTATCAAGGGAGAATAAAGATGAAAGTAAAATTGAGTTTATGTCAAATCAAGGCCCATGTTGACAAAGAACGATCCGTGGATACCATGAAAGCCTTCGTCGATAAATCGGTAGCGCAAGGGGCGGATTTGGTTTGTTTACCGGAAATGTGGAACTGTCCCTACAGCAATGAGGCCTTTCCCAAGTATGCGGAGTCGGCTCAGGGTCCTACCGTGGAAACCATGGCTCGGGTAGCCGGGGAGAAGGGGATTTATCTCATTGGCGGAAGTATTCCCGAAAAAGAAGATGACCGTATTTACAATACCTGCTTTGTTTTTGACCCCAAAGGTCGGATAATCGGAAAGCATCGAAAAGCCCATCTCTTTGACATCGATGTTAAAGGGGGGATTACCTTTAAGGAATCGGACACCCTGTCACCGGGAAATTGTGCTACAATAGTAGATACAGAATACGGGAAAATCGGCATCGGCATTTGCTACGATGTTCGTTTCCCCGAGCTCTTTCGAAGAATGACCCTGGAAGGCGTTTGGTTGATTTTTCTTCCTGCGGCCTTTAATATGACCACCGGACCCGCCCATTGGGAATTAACCATGCGAGCCAGAGCTTTGGATAATCAGGTGTACTTTGCCGCCAACGCTCCGGCCAGAGATCCCCAAGCCTCGTACCAATCCTATGGTCACTCTCTGGTAGTGGATCCCTGGGGAAGGGTTTTGGAACAATTGGAAGCCGAAGAGGGCATTTTGGTTCGGGAAGTGGATCGGACCTATGTTTCATCGATCCGGGAACAATTGCCCCTTTTAAAACATCGGCGATCCGAATTGTACTGAAGAAAGAAATCCGGCGATCCCGACTTGATTCCGGTGGTGCTTTTGTTTAAATGAGAATAATATCGAGAAAAGAATGGGAGAGAACATGAAAAAGATATTCCTAGTCCTGCTGTCGTTTACCTTAATCTTCGCCTTGGCTTCTTGCGGGGACCGGGATACCAAAGAGGAAAAACCGTTAATCCTTTTTGTCACCGATGCCGGAGGACTGGGAGACCAGTCCTATAACGACATGATTTGGCGAGGTTGTGAACGGGCCAGTGATGATGGGGATATGGATATACGATGTTTGGAGTCCGAGTCTGTGGAAGAATACCGGGAAAACCTCATGACGGCGGTGGACGCCCAGCCCACATTGATTATCACTGCCGGTACCGAGTTTGACAGCATGGTTCAAGAGGTTCTCAAAGACCATCCGGATCAACGATTTTTGTGTGTTGACGGAAAAGAAAGCGCCGACAATCGGACCAATTTGGTTGCCAATGATCAGGAAGGTGGTTTTCTTGCCGGCTTTATTGCGGCAACCGAGACCCAATCCGGGACAATCGGTTATATAGGTTCTCCGGGAGAGGAGGACAAGGCAAAGTTCGGATTTTTAGCCGGAGCCTATCAAGCCAATCCCCAAGTCGAGGTGGTTTCGGCTTCGGTTGAAGCCGTTGAAGACGAACAACAAGGTCAATCTTTGGCGACGGAACTCCATAGCCAAGGGGCCGACATTCTTTTTCAAGGGCAGGGTAAATTTGCCATGGGTATCATTGAGGCTGCAAAAGAAGAGGATTTTATGGTCATCGGATCGGTCAAAGACCAGTCGGGGCTGGATTCGAACCATATCCTATGCTCGGTGAAAAAGAAAATTCCTACTATGGTAAAAGAAGAAATTGAAAGAGCCATCAAAGGAAAGACTCAGGAGGAAATGGTGGTGCTTTCCCTAGAGGACGAAGGTATTGTCATTACCGATCGGGCAGGAAATCTGTCCGCTTCCACCGAGGAAAAAACCGATCAATGGAAAAAGGATATCATCAAAGGAGAGCTTTCGGTTCCCTATGATTCAAAGAGCTATGAAGAATTTTTAAATCAATCCCAATAGGGAGGGCCGATTTCGGGCGACAAACACAATAAAAAAGTTACCACTTCTTTTATGGGAGATAAATGGATGAGTTTTGTAGATCAACTACCGACCATCATAAGGGAATGCAAAGAAACTTTTTTAATGGAAGAATCGATGGACTATGAGGCCACAGACGATCATGCTTCATCGGAGAACTACTTGTTTTATGGGGATAACCGGCAGGTATTGTCTTCTCTGTTCCGGGATGAAAGATGGCGAGGAAGGCTTCAAACGATCTACGGAGATCCTCCTTTTTTTACCAAAACCAAGCATCGAGGGCGTCATCAATTGGGACCCAAGGGGAAGAGTATTTTCCTTCCTGCCTATGATGATCGATGGAATCGGGATCCTCGGCAATACCTCTTCACCCTGGGATGTCAACTCCTGTTGATGCGGGAACTCCTCTGCAATGAGGGAACCCTTTGGATGCATTTGGATTGGCGGATGGTTCATTATGTAAAAATTCTTATGGATGCCATTTTCGGCGAAGAAAACTTCATCAATGAAATTATCTGGGAATACAAATCCGGGGGGAGCGGGAAAAATCATTTTTCCCGAAAACACGATTCTATTTTACTGTATGGAAAAACTCCTAACTATAAGTTGAAAATCGGAAAAGAAAAATCCTATAACCGGGGTAAGAAACCCTACTATTTCAAAGGAGTTAAAGAATTTCAGGATCAGGAGGGATGGTATACCCTGGTCAACGAAAAGGATGTTTGGGCAATGGATATGGTGGGAAGAACCGCCAAGGAGCGGACCGGCTATGCCAGTCAAAAACCGCTGACTTTGTTGGAAAAAATCATCGAAAGAAGCAGCGAAGAAGGGGATTTGTGCGGTGATTTTTTCTGTGGAAGCGGTAGCTTCGCCGTGGCCAGCCATAAAAAAAATCGACGTTTTATCTGTTGCGATCGAAGTCCCCTAGCCATGGCGACCACGGAAAAACAATGTCTTAATAGGGGCATCCCCTATGAGATGATGCGGCCTATGGGTCAAGTTGATTCGGTCAAAGGCCTTGAAGGAAAAGGCCATGCTCAAATCAGTTATGATTTAAAAAAAGACGAATTAACGGTGTTAAGCTACGATATCGATTTGTCCGAAGTGGGGATTTCTCCCAAAGATCAAAGGGAATGGGAAGATAAAAAAATTCAACTGGTGGATTATTGGGTTCATGAAAAACGCCGGGGCAAATCGTGGATTCGATTGGTGGATATCTTCGGCAATATGACGGAAATTGAGGAGGAACAATGGATAAAATAGGGGAAACCTTTTTTACGGAGCAGCGAAAGAAAAAAATAAAATCCTTTATCATCGATTTGGCGGTGATTCTGGTGGCTTCGGTCTTGGGCGCTTTTTCCACGGTGGCGGTGATGATTCCCAACGGATTGACCAGTGGGGGTGTTACGGGAATCGTTCGGTTTTTGCACCATTTTATCCCCTTGGATTTTTCCCTGCTCTATTACGGATCCGTTGCCATTATCTTACTGTTGGTGTTGATTTTTTTGGGCTTTAAGGAAATGCGAAAAATTTTATTGGTTTCGGTGATTTATCCCGGTGTCCTTTTTTTGTTTGAACAAACGGATATCCGCTTGTTGGAGGAAAAGGATGTTCTTTTGGCTGCGGTCTTTTGCGGCATTTTCACCGGGCTCTTTTGCGGTTTGATCTTCTGGAGGGGTTACTCCATGGCAGGGACCGACGGCATTGCTAAAATCATTCGAAAGCGGCTGTTTCCTCAGGTTTCCCAGAGCAAGATCATGTTGGTTATCGATGGCATCGTTATCATCGTTTCCGCCTTTGTCTTTGGTAAAAATATCGCCCTTTATGCTCTGATTACCCAGGTGATTCTGGTCCGAGTCATCGATATGGTGCTCTACGGATTCCAATCCAAATTTGTCAAATTGGAAATCACCACGACCAAAAAAAGGGAAATTGTGGAATACATCGTCAGTGAAATCAATCGGGGTGTCTCCAGCCATGAAATTTCCGGAGAATACTCCCAAAAACAATTTACCCAGTTGCAACTCCTTTGTTCTCCGCGAGAAAGCATTTTGGTGAAACGAAAAATTGCCAAAATTGACCCCAAAGCCTTTGTGACGGTAAGTCAAATTGAAGGCGTTTGGGGTACGGGTAAAGGATATTCCAATATTAAAGATGATCTGTAGTCCGATGATCTTCGGACCATTGTTTCTTATTTTTCTAAAAGGTCTTTTAAAATCGGGTCAATTTTTTTGAGCCAAGAACCTTGGATTTCTTCCAGGGTTCCCCGGTCTGCCGCTGTGGCCAATTGGGGATCGATGGGAATTTTACCCAAAACCGATAAACCGTAGTTTTTGGAAATCTGTTCCAAATTGCTTTGACCGAATACATTGACTTCTTTTCCGCAATGGGGACAGGCAAAGTAACTCATGTTTTCCACCGTTCCCAATACGGGGATGTTCATCATTTCCGCCATTTTCAAGGCTTTTTCCACGATCATGGAAACCAATTCCTGGGGAGAGGCCACCACGATGATTCCGTCTACGGGCAAAGATTGGAAGACGGTCAGGGGGACATCTCCGGTACCCGGAGGCATATCCACAAAGAGAAAATCCACATCGCCCCAGATTACGTCGGTCCAAAATTGTTTGACCAGTCCGGCGATAATGGGACCTCGCCAGAGGACCGGATCAGATGGGCGTTCCAACACATAATTGGTGGACATCAATTTAATACCGGAAGGGGTTACCTTGGGCATGATGCCTTCTTCGGTGGCATAGGTTTGGGTTTCCAATCCGAACATCTTGGGAATGGAAGGCCCTGTGACATCGGCATCCAAGATGCCTACTTGGTAGCCGGCTCGTTGTGCCGCGATGGTAGTCAGGCCGGTGACCATGGATTTTCCCACACCGCCTTTTCCGCTGACAATACCGATGACTTTTTTGATGTGACTGTCCTTATGGGGCTTTTCCATCAGATCGGGTGCCTCTTTAGAGGGGCAGTCGGTTTGGCTGCAACTTCCGCAACCTTGTTCACATTGATCGCTCATTTTAGGTTCTCCTTTGATTTGAATGGTAACAACAGCTAAATTATAGCCCAAGGAATAGGGCAATGCAATTGACAAATTTGTCTTTGAAGAGGGTGGAGCAGTTAAGCCTCTTCCGGTGGCCTTTTGGCATCCCGGGACAGGCAGATGAGAAGCATGCCTTCTTCCACCTTGATATAGGCCGTATCTTCTACGATTTTATTGCTGACCCCCAGAGGGAAGAGGGAGGACAAGGTTTGATTTTCCAGAGGATAGGCGACACCTCTTACGGTAACGCCTCGGCAGTATTGGCTAAAGC
>PDWI01005560.1_pt1 | contig 16205 bp, 14 predicted proteins | sample 1430891 | NCBI WGS metagenome assembly PDWI01 (sample SAMN01162508, study PRJNA174530) | Oral metagenome, whole genome shotgun sequencing project. | biome: Marine environment; feature: Marine mammal; material: Swab sample of the gingival sulcus; isolation source: swab sample of gingival sulcus...
ATTAAAAAAACACTATCTAAAAGGTGTAAATCCTGAAAATCCGAAAACTATGTTTGGAACGGATGCTTATAAAAGTCCTTTCTTTGGGATGGGCAATCTTTATTACTCTGATGCCTCTATAGAAATTAGCAAAAAGGTAAATAAATACTTTTCTTTTTCCTTTACCTACCTAAATCAAATTTATAATCAAAAGGTCGTGGAAGGACACATTGCTAACCCTAAACAAAAAACCCCTTATATCTATTCTAACATATTCATTTATGATGGATTATACAAATTCAATCGTAAATTCACACTTCGGACAGAGCTCCAGTATCTACAAACGAAACAAGCGGATGGAGACTGGCTATTTGGACTTGCTGAGATTTCATTATTTTCTGATTGGATGATTTCTATCTCAGACCAATTTAATGTAGGTAGAACAAAAGAACACTATTATATGGGTGGAGTAACCTATACAAAAGGGGCTCATCGAGTAATGCTTTCTTATGGAAGAACTAGTGACGGAATGAACTGTTCTGGAGGAGTTTGTCGATGGATGCCACAAACCAAAGGTGTTTATCTATCCTACAATGGCAATTTCTAATATTCTTATTTTATGAAAATCATTAAATTTTTATCTATACTACTATCTTTTTCAATCTTAAGTACATCCTGCCAACAGATTGCAAAAGAAGACCGCTTCATTGAATTAGATGAAATAACAACAAATGGAAAAAGAACGGTACTTCTTGAAGATTTTACAGGCGTTAATTGTGTAAACTGCCCTCAAGCTGCAGAAAGTATCCATGCTATAACACAACTCTACAAACCCAACATAATTCCTGTGGGACTGCACGGTCACTCGGGCTTTACACCTAAGAACTCTCCTCTTTTTTGTGAAGAAGCTGAAGTTTATTATAATACCTTTGGTAAAGGTGCTCCCCTTCCAGCAGGAATGATTAATAGAACTGCTCAAGAAGGAACAAATTCTAAAATCAATACAAATTACTCTTCTTGGGCTGGAATCATTGGGGATATTATAAAAAATAATGCTCAACTTTTTGTTATAGAAGTTAATGCCTCTAGCCCTGATAATGTTGAAACAGTCGAAGCAAGATATAAAGTAACAGCGACAAGCACGGCCTCTCCTTCCAACATTAAAATTCAGTTATGGGTTATTGAAAATGATATTGAAGGCATTCCTCAAGCAGGTGTTGAAAATAACTCCAATTATAAACACCAACATGTACTTCGTGGAGCTTTAAATGGAACTTGGGGTGAAAACATACAATTAAACCAAGCTCTTCATTGTAAAAAAGTTATTTCTAAAATAGATATGATAGAAAACTGCAAAGTCGTTGCTTTTGTTTATGATGCAAAAACGATGGAAGTTTATGAAGCTAAGGAAGTGAAAATAAATTAAGCAGCTTTCCTGCTTTTATAAAAAGAGTACCAATATTTAATTGGTGCTCTTTTTTTATATCCATAACACTAATTACTTCCTTATTTTTTCACACTACACCGTATTAGTTTGCGAACTTCAATTTAAGAATTTTCTAGTTAGACTTTTTAAGTTTTGTAATATAAAAAAGTTAACATCCCTACTATCTAAAATAATTTAAAAAAACTTTAGAATACTTCTCTAAGCCAAAGCTTCTTAATGACTTTCTTCCCATTCTATTGGTAAAAGTCTTACTACTTGGCAAAATAGAATTACATTTGCCATAAAAGGTGGGTGTTTGTTATTCATCTCTAATTTGCGAATTTATAATTAGAGAGCAAAGTGAACCTTTTATTTTTTTCAAAAATTTATTGAGAACACATATAATAAAAAGTATTTTTTAAACAATAAATGAGAAGAAATATAATCTGTATTTGTTCTATTTTTTGTATCTTAGCACTTTAGAAAAGACTATGAATAGAACCTGAAAAAAGGGGAAACATAGGATAAAGAAGAAGATAAAAAATTACATCTATGGACGATTTACAAGGACGTGAAGATAAGATTATCAAAATAGACATTGAAAACGAGATGAAAACTGCCTACATAGATTATTCTATGTCAGTAATTGTGTCTCGTGCCTTACCCGATGCTCGTGATGGTCTAAAACCTGTTCACCGAAGAGTGCTATATAGTATGGACGAAATGAATAACGTCTATACGCAAAAACACAAAAAATCTGCAAAAGCTGTCGGGGAAATAATGGGTAAATACCACCCTCATGGAGATAGTTCTGTTTACAACACGCTTGTCCGTCTTGCTCAGCCTTGGAGTCTTAGATACCCTATGGTAGATGGACAAGGTAACTTTGGGTCTATAGATGGAGACTCTCCTGCAGCAATGCGTTATACAGAAGCTCGTCTTTCAAAAATTGCAAGTGTTATGCTCAGCGACATTGACAAAGACACTGTTGATTTTCAAAATAACTATGACGACTCTACACAAGAACCCACTGTACTTCCTACAAGAATTCCCAATCTCCTTATAAATGGAGTATCTGGGATTGCCGTAGGTATGGCTACCAATATGCCTTCTCATAATCTTTCGGAATGTATTAACGGTTCTATTGCTTACATTGATTCAAGAGGAGATATTTCTATAGAAGAATTAATGAAGCATATCAAAGCCCCAGACTTTCCAACAGGAGGATTTATTTATGGCTACTCTGGAGTAAAAGATGCTTTTGAAACAGGGAGAGGACGTATTGTTTTAAGAGCTCGAACTGATATTGAAACTGCTCCTAATGGAAGAGAAACTATCGTTGTTACAGAAATCCCCTACCAAGTTGTAAAATCAAATCTTATTAGCGACATTGCTAATATGGTTAATGAACGTAAGATTATGGGCATCTCTGACATTAAAGACGTTTCGAGTAAAAGAGCGGGTCTTCGTATTGAGATTGAAGTCAAAAAAGATGCAAATGCTTCTGTCGTTCTGAATCATCTCTTTAAACATAGTGCCTTACAAACTTCCTTTAGTGTTAACAACATCGCTCTCGTTAATGGACGTCCTCAATTACTGAATCTAAAAGATCTTATAAAGTGCTTTGTTGATCATAGATTTGATGTTGTCACCCGAAGAACTGAATTTGAACTAAGAAAAGCAAAAGAAAGAATCCATATTTTAGAAGGACTTCTTATTGCTGTTGATAATATTGATGAAGTTATTCAAATTATACGTGCTTCTGAAAGTCCTAATATTGCTATAGAAAAACTTATTGAACGTTTCTCCTTGTCTGAAATTCAAGCTAGAGCAATTGTAGATATGCGTTTACGTGCTTTAACTGGACTAGAAAGAGACAAGCTACGTGCAGAATACGAAGAACTGGAGAAAAAGATACAACGTTTACAAGAAATCCTTCAAGATGAAAACCTTATTTATGCTATTATTCGAGAAGAATTAGAAGAAATTAAGGCGGAATATGGAGATGATAGAAAAACTGAAATCGTATTCTCTAGCGAAGAATTTAATCCTGAAGACTTTTATGCTGATGACGAAATGGTTATCACCCTTTCGCATTTGGGCTATATAAAACGTACTCCTTTAGCTGATTTTAAGACACAAGCAAGAGGAGGAGTTGGAGCCAAAGGTTCTACTACTCGTGATGAAGATTTTATAGAGTATATCTATTCGGCAACGATGCATGATACCCTTCTTCTTTTCACTACAAAAGGAAAATGCCATTGGCTACAAGTCTATGAAATTCCTGAAGGTGCTAAAAATTCAAAAGGAAGAGCCATACAAAACATTCTTCAAATAGAGCCTGATGACAAAATCTCGGCTTGTATTCGTATTAAAAAAGAACAAAAAGAAGAAGAATTCTTAAACTCTCATTATTTGATTTTTGCTACAGCTTCTGGAACAATCAAAAAAACAACCTTAGAAGCTTATTCTAGACCTCGCTCCAAAGGAGTTAATGCGATTAACCTAAATGATGGAGATAGCGTAGTTGCTGTTCGTTTAACAGACGGATCTTGTGAAATCCTTCTTGCCAACAAAAATGGACGAGCAATTCGTTTCCATGAAAGTAAAGTAAGAGCCATGGGACGTACTGCAACAGGGGTGAGAGGTATTACACTAGATGGAGAAGAAGATTCTGTTGTTGGTATGGTTAGCATTAAAGATCCTGAAAATGAAAGTTTACTTGTTGTCAGTGAACGTGGTTATGGTAAACGCTCTCTATTAGATTCTTACAGAACAACTAATAGAGGTGGAAAAGGAGTCAAAACTATGCAAATTACGGATAAAACAGGAACACTTGTTGACTTTAGATCTGTTACGGACGATTATGATTTAATGATTATTAATCGAAGTGGTGTTGCAATTCGTATTCCTATGACCTCTATTTCCATAATTGGACGAGCTACACAAGGTGTACGCTTAATAAACCTTACAAGTAGAGCCGATGAAATTGCTTCGGTATGTAGTGTTATTCACGAAGAAGAAGAAGAGATTAACGAGCCTTCTATTATTGAAGAGCAACATAACGAAGAAACACCTAATCAAGAATAAAAAAATAATTAAAACATAAGCTACAATGAAAAAAACACTTTATTTAGCATTTGCTATTTTTACAAGCATTTTGCCCATCTTAGCTCAAAAAGCTAATGTAAAAGGAGCTGATAGAATTGCCGATAAAAAAGGCGATTATAAAGAAGCTCGTCGTCTAATTGGTGAAGCTTTACAACATGAAGATACTAAAGATGACCCAAAAACTTGGTACGTTGCTGGTTATGTAGAAGAAAGCAACTTTGAACAAGAAGTTGAAAAAATCCAACGTCAAAAAGGAACTCCAGATCTTCCTGTGATGAATAAAGCCCTTTTAGATATGTTTGATTATTATAAAACTGTCTTAAAAATGGAAGAAGGTAGTAGAAGACTCGGGAAATACTCTAAAAAAGTAAAAAAATGTCTTGAACCTAATCTTCTAAACTTCTTTAATGCAGGGATTTTTTATATGAATAACAAAGACTTCAAAAATGCAGTAAAAGCCTTTGATGATTTTAAAGAAATTAAGTCCTTGCCATTTTTTGCTGATGAAGACATTGCAAAAGTAGACTCTACTTCTATGCAAGCTGATTTCTTTGCTTGTTATGCTTCCTATTATGCAAAAGATAAAGAAGGAGCTATTAAACGTGCTGAAAAAATTAAAAATGTTCCTTTTCGTCAAAATGACATTTACCAACTTCTTGCACAAACCTATGAAGAGCTAAATAAAAGAGATGAATACATAAATATTCTTAAAGAAGGTATGCAACTATTCCCTTCTTCTAACTATTTTTCTGTAAATCTTATCAATACTTTAATACAAGATAACAAAAGAGATGAAGCTATATCGATTTTAGCTAAAGCTATTGAAGTTGACCCTAAGAATTACCAATTATATGACGTAATGGGGAAATTATATGAAGAAATAGATCAAAATAAGTCTATTGAATTCTTCCAAAAAGCTCTAGATATAAAACCTGATTTTTCTGAATCTTTATTTAACATAGGACGTATTTACTACAATCAAGCTGTAACTCTTAAGTCTTCTGATAAAATCACAAAGAAAACAGAAGATCAAGCAGAAGCTTTATTTAGAAAAGCTCTACCCTATCTTGAAAAAGCTTATGAAATTAATCCTGATTCTTGTTACTACATTTTAAGTACTGTTTACTATAATCTTAAAATGAGTGACAAATATGATGCTATTAAAGAAAAATATAATTTATAAAAAGACTCAATAAGGATTTTCTTGTCATAAAACAAGGAAATCCTTATTAAGGAACACAGAAAACAATTTTATTATGAAAAAACTATTCCTAACATTAAGCCTTATTTTAGGTATTGGACTAAGTGCATCAGCTCAATTATTTACTATTCGATTAGAAGCAGCTCCTGCTTTTTCTTTTGCTTCTCTTGCTAAAGGACTTAATATAACAAAAAATGGAACTAAGGTGGGTTACCACTTTGGAGCTTATCTTGATGTTCCTGTATACAAAGGATTATACCTTGGTTCTGGTCTTACCTTCACTATGAAAGGTAGTCGTTTTAACAGTAGTATGACAGAACAAACTGTTAATTCAGTTACAGATGGAATTGCAGATCTTTTTGGTCTACAAGATAAAAATGCTGTTGTTGAAAGAAATACTACATTACACTATCTACAAATCCCGATTAACATAGGTTATCAACTAAATTTATTTGGTATCAAACTTGGAATTCAAACAGGACCTTACTTTGCTCTTGCCCTTGGCGGAACAACTAAGATAGGAGTTGCAGGTGCTTACAAAAGCTTTAATATCTTCAAGGAAGGAATTAAAGATAACATAAAGAACTTCTCTCCTAAACGTTTTGATATGGGTTGGGGAGCTCAAGCAATGGCTTATTTTATGAATTACTATGCAACTGTAGGAGCTGATTTTGGATTCTTAAATGTTGGTAAAAATAAAACTAATGCTGAAAAAATTGCAAGTACTATAAATGGATTTAACTTTAAAAACTCAACCCAAATCTTTATTGGTGTTGGATATTGCTTCTAATAAATATATAAATTAAACAAAAAATCTTATTATGGAAGAATACACTTAGATGCTATTTTCTAAAGTGTATTCTTCTTTTTAATTTTATCTATAAAAAATATGAAAAAAACTCTTGTTATAATTGCCCATCCTGACATTAACAATTCTACTATAAACAAACAATGGGCTGAGGCCATTACTGGATATGCTAGCATTCGTCACTTATATAATATCTATCCTAAAGGGGCTTCTATAAATGTAGAAGAGGAACAAGCTATTCTTGAACAACACGATAGAATTATCTTTCAATTTCCTCTTTACTGGTATGCCGCTCCTGCCCTTCTAAAACAATGGATAGATGAAGTCTTCACCGAAGGATGGGCCTATGGTAGTAATGGAAACAAAATGGAAGGAAAAGAGATAGGCGTTGCAGTTTCTTGTGGTGGGCAAAGAGAACAATTTGCTACTGGAGGTATACAGCGTCACCCAATAAATGAGTATATGTCTGTGTTTGATGGAATCTGTGGATTTATTCGTGCCAACTATATTGGAGTACACACTTTCTTTGACACCTATAATCCTCTAGCTCTTGAACAATTATCTGCAAACTGCAATTCTTATATTCAATTCATTCAAAAATAAACAAGAATATGACAAGCTCTCCTCTTGCAACCTACACGCATCCTGTTGAACTCAAAAACGTAAGCATTGCCTATAATGAGAATAAAATCTTTGAAAACATAAATTTTATTCTAGAAAAGGGGGAATTTGCTTATCTAACAGGACCTATTGGATGTGGAAAAAGTACTCTTCTAAAACTGCTTTACGGAGAAATTCCTTTTACAGAAGGAGAGCTTGCTCTTGTTTTAGGCTATAACTTGAAAAATCTAAATATCAAAAGAAGACAAGAAATGCGTCGTGCTATGGGACTTGTTTTTCAATCTCATAATCAGCTATTATACGATAGGACTATTTTTGACAATCTAGATTTTGTACTAAAAGCTACAAGTAAACTAGATAAAAAAAGTAGAAAAGAAAAAATCCAAACTACCTTACATAAAGTTAATATGGAAGGCAAAGGATATAAAATGCCTCACGAACTATCTGGCGGAGAAGCTGAAAGAATTTGTATTGCTAGAGCTTTGATTGTTAATCCATCTGTAATTTTAATGGATGAACCTACTACAGGATTGGATCAAAAAACGTCTATTGATTTAGGTAAGCTAATGCAAAATATTGCAAAAAATGGAACTAGCGTACTTATGGCAACCCATAACTCCAATTTAATAAAAACTCTTCCCGCTAATACCATTATTGTCAATTCTGAAACGAGAAATATAGAAAAACAAATCTTTTCTTAATCAGTTCTTTTTATGATAATTCTAAAATTTGGAGGGACCTCTGTTGGAAGTGCTCAACGCATACGTTCTGTTGCCCATTTAACCGCTCAAGTACAAGGTCGTAAGATTTTGACCCTTTCAGCAATGTCTGGAACAACTGATACTCTTGTAAAAATTAGCACCCTTCTAAAAAAAGCAGAATACACTTTAGCTAAGGATGTCATTTTTAACCTTGAAAAAAGGTACAAAAATGTTATTGAAGAACTTTTTGAAAAGAAGAGCTTACAAAATAAAGTACTTCGAGAAATTCAACCCATTTTTAATGACCTAAAAACGCAAAGTAGCAATGAAGCTTTTACGCTTAATGATGAGAAATTTATACTTTCTCGTGGAGAAATTCTCTCTACAACACTAATGCAATATACTCTATTAGAGTATGAAAATATAAAAGCAAAAAAACTCAATGCTCTCACTTTTATGAGGATTAATCATAAAAGTGAACCTGACCCAGTTTATATAAAAGAGCATCTATTACCCCTTATTGATGAAGATAAAGACGAAAACACGCTCTTTCTCACAGAAGGTTATATATGTACCAATGCTTTTGGTGAAATTGACAACTTAAGAAGAGGCGGAAGTGATTACACTGCTACATTAATCGGAGAAGCTACTCAGGCAAAAGAAGTGCAAATTTGGACTGACATTGATGGCTTACACAACAATGATCCTAGAATTGTAAACATAACAAGTCCCGTACGACAACTTTATTTTGGAGAAGCTGCTGACGCTGCTCATTTTGGAGCTAAGATATTACATCCTGCATGTATTGAACCTGCGAGAAGATCTAATATCCCTGTTCGCTTACTATATACTCTTGATCCAAAAGCTCAAGGCACACATATTTCAAGTGAAATTAGCCGAGATATGGTAAAAGTTGTTTCGGCTAAAGATCAGATTAGTTTGATAACCCTAAAGCGACATTTACGAATTAATGGAGGTCCTTCTATGCCTGAATGTATCGCTACAATCGCTGAACTCCTTTCTAAATACAATATAGAAACGGATGTATTTACCAATATGGGGGATAATTACCTAATCGCTGTAGAAGAAACGCCTAGTCTTTTTTTATTTTGTAAAGAAGCAGAAGAATACTTTGAAGTTCTTTATCAACAAAATATGACTATAATTGCTGTTGTCGGAAATATGGGATGGGAACGTATGGGCTTTGAAGTGCGTATCTTAGAAGCTGTAGATGATATCCCTATTAGAGCCATTAGCTATGGATGTAGCAATTACAGTCTGGTACTTGTCGTTGCTCAAGAAGATAAAAGAAGAGCTATGATTGCTCTTTCGGATCACCTTTTCTCCAATCTAGGAATGCAAACTCTTGAACTGGGATGAATAGAAGCTAAACTTTTATTATTTGCATAATGACTTCTCGCCAAATTATAACGCTACTCAGACCACACACCTTAATTGCAAGTATTGCTCCTGTTCTTGCTGCCCTATTTCTAGCTTATTGTTCTACGCAAGAACTTCGTATAATTCCCGCTATATTATGTCTTGCCGTTGCTATTTTTGCCCAAATGTTAAGCAACGTTGCTAATGATCTTTTTGACTTCAAAAAAGGAGCAGACACTACTAATAGAAAAGGTTTTGAGAGAATACTTTCTACAGGTAAGGTTAGCTATAAAGAGGTTAAAAACTTAACAATTTTATTAGGAATTCTTACTACAATAACAGGATTATCTCTACTCTTCTTCTCATCTTGGCACCTTCTTATTTCTGGTATTCTTATTATACAATGTGCTATTTGCTATACAGGAGGCTCTCGTCCTTTAGCTTATAATGGACTTGGAGAAGTAACTGTTTTTCTTTTTTTTGGACTTATTGCTACAATCTGCACTTATTATATACAAACGGGAGATGTTTCTATAGAAGCATTTTTCCTAGCTTGTGCTTTTGGTTTTGCTAGTGCGAATATACTTGTTGTTAATAACTATAGGGACTATGAAGAAGACAAAAAAGTAAAAAAGAACACAATTGTTGTTCTTTTAGGACGTAATTTTGGGAAAGGTCTCTTTATTTTTAATGTTGTAGCTTCTACAATTTCTCTCCTTGGCTTTGCTACAAAATATAGTATATATCTCTATGCCTTGCTTTTTGAAATTCTTTACTCTCCTTATAAAAAACTCAAACGTTATGAAGGAGAAAAGCTTAATAAGGTTTTAATTGCGACATCTAAACGAATACTATTTCTACTTTTATTTTCGTTTATATTTATATATCTATACTATACTCCGCCTTATAATATCAATTAGAATAGATAAATTTGAAATATACAAGCTCTATAGAAAAAGCATTACAAATGAATACAAGAAAAATAAAAAGTCTTTCTTTCCTTTTTTTCTTTTTACTTTTTACAGCCACGTCTTTAAAAAGTCAAAATGCATCCTATAGCTTTGAATTTCTAAACCTTCCTACTACTCCACAAACAGTTGCAAATGGAGGAATTTCTCTTACTTTCATAACTGGAAATGCGGGAAATTCTTTTGATAATCCTGCTTTATTTGGAGAAGAGACTGCAGGAAATCTATTTTTATCCTATATGAATTACCTATCTGGAGCAAATGCTTTTAACAGTCTATATGGACGTCCTATCAATGATAGAGCTTGTTGGGCTGTAGGTATTAGAGGTATAAACTATGGGAAACTACAAGGTTATACCAAAGACAACATTCCAACTCATACTTTTTCTGCGACAAACATTGCTTTAGAGGCCTTATTTAGTTATGACCTAACCAATAAACTTAGAGGAGGTATAGCTCTAAAGACGCTATATGGAAATATTGAAAAGTATAATTCTTTTGCTCTAGCTGTTGATCTTGGGCTTAGTTATTATAATGGAGAAAAAGGCTTAAGCTTGGGAGCTGCCATTACCAATGCTGGTGTTATGCTTAAAGGATTTCAAGATAAAAAGTTTAACCCTATTTGGGATATAAGATTTGGCTATTCTCAACGCTTCCTACATGCTCCTTTTCGTATACATACGAGTATCTATGGATTAAATCCTATTTATTTTCAAAATCAAAGAAATGATCAAAAAACAATCCATAAAATTCTAAGGCATATTAGTATGGGGGTAGAATACCTATTTCAAGAGTCTTTTTGGCTTGGTATTGGTTATAATCCCCGTATAGCTCAAGACTTAAAACTGAAAAATGGGAACCTCTTATCTGGCTTAAGTATTGGAACGGGATTTAATCATAAGTATTTTACTGTAGCATTATCTGCAAGTTCTTATCATCCTTCCAATCTTTCTTTGATGTTATCAATTAGTACAAACTTTGGCAATGACCAATTTATCTTTTAATCTTAAAATATAGTATGAAAAACTCAGCAATTATCATAGCTATTGATGGCCACAGCTCTTGTGGGAAAAGTACAATGGCAAAAGAATTAGCAAAAAAACTTAACTATATTTATATTGATAGTGGAGCTATGTATAGAGCTATAACACTATACTCTATACAAAATAAACTTTGGGACAACGAGACTATTCTTGTTGAAAAACTTCAACAAAAAATTGATACTATAACAATCTCTTTTGTCTCTAAAAACCACACAACTCATACATTTTTAAATGGCATAGACGTTGAAGATCAAATCCGCACTTTAGAAGTTTCTTCAAAAGTTAGTTTAATAAGTGCCCTAGCTTTTGTAAGAGATAAGATGGTCGCTTTACAACAAAAAATGGGAGAAAATAAAGGAATTGTTATGGATGGTAGAGATATTGGAACTACCGTTTTCCCGAATGCAGAACTTAAAGTTTTCGTGACAGCCTCTCCTAAAATCCGAGCCGAAAGACGCTTTAAAGAACTTACTTTGAAAGGAAGCCAAGTAAGTTTTGAAGAGGTGCTACAAAATTTACAAGAAAGAGACGTTATAGACTCTTCTAGAGATATATCGCCTTTGATACAAGCTAAAGATGCTCTTCTTTTAGATAACTCTAATCTATCTTTAGAAGAACAAAATCAACAACTTCTTAAGTGGGCTTTAGAAAAAATTGCAAATGATTAGTATTGAGATTGATAAACAATCTGGATTTTGCTATGGTGTGATTAATGCAATCAAAAAAGCAGAAAGAGAAATGGGAGGAAAAGAAGATGAAACTCTCTATTGCTTAGGAGATATTGTTCATAATAGTAGCGAAGTAAATCGTTTGGAAAAAATGGGTATGCAAACGATTAATTATGAGAAGTTTCATCAATTAAAAAATAAAAAAGTACTTTTTCGTGCACATGGAGAACCACCTAAAATATATGAAGAGGCTAAAGAAAAAGGATTTTCTATTGTTGACGCTACCTGTCCTGTTGTTTTGCAATTACAAAAACGTATCCGAGAATGTTATACTAATCAAAAAGAAACAAATAAACAAATTGTAATATTTGGGAAAAGAGGTCATGCTGAAGTTAATGGTCTCGTTGGACAAACTAATGGGGAAGCTATTGTCATTCAACATAAAGAAGAGTTACAAAAACTAGACTTTAGCAAACCGATATATCTATTTTCTCAAACGACTATGCCTTTAGATATTTTTGATGAAGTAGTTCAATACATAAAAGAAAATATAAATGAAGGTGTTAGCTTTAAGTTTGCTGATACAATCTGTAGACAAGTTGCTCTTCGCATACCTCATATAAAAGAATTTGCACGTCTACACAATAAGGTTTTTTTTATTGCTGGAAAGGAAAGTTCCAATGGTAAAGTACTCTATCTAGAATGTAAATCAGCTAATCCTGACACATTTTTTTTAACATCTGCTAATGAACTTGAAGATGATATGCTTTTTCCTCTAAAAGGGGACGAATCAATTGGAATTTGTGGAGCAACTTCAACTCCTATGTGGCAGATGGAAGAATTAGCAAAAAGAATCAAAGAAAAAACAATTGAAAGAGGCTACTTCTAAGTTCTTTTTATCTATATAAAAAAATAAAAAAAGGCTAAAGATTTTATCTTTAGCCTTTTTTTATAATATGTAAAGCTTTAATTATTTTTTCAAATCTAATGCTGAACCTGGTTTAAATTTAACACTCTTACGAGCTGCAATTGTAATAGGTTGTTTGGTTTGAGGGTTGATTCCTTGACGAGCTGCACGCTCTGTTACTGAAAATGTTCCAAATCCAAGGATAGCAACTTTTTCTCCTTTTAGCATTTCTTCTTTGATTACGTCTGCATAAGCATTTACTACTTTAGCAGCATCTACTTTTGTGATATTTGCTTTTTCAGCAACTGCTGCAATGAAGTCAGTTTTATTCATGATCTATATTTGTTTATTAAAAATAATATTCTTCTTATATGTAAAGAAAATTCTCTAGTTCAAAAAAGAGAAACATTCTTATAACGTACTTTATCATCTCCAAAAATAATATTTTTTCTTTAAAAAAGCAACACACTATTAAAAAAAATTAACTATTTACTGTATTTTTCTTAAATTTTCACGAAATACAGGCTGATGAGATGATTGAATAAACCTCTTCCATAGCACCACTTATAGCCTCTTGTGTCTCTTCATTTTTATTAAATTCAAAGGGCTTATGAATTGTCAATTTTAGCTTCGTTGGACGAACATAAAGTTTGCGAGACTTTGGATAGGCTTCATAAGAGCCATTTATTGTAATGGGAATAATAGGAACGTCTAAATCGTAAGCCATTACAAAACCTCCTCTTTTAAAACGAGCCATCTTACCGTCACGAGTCCGACTCCCCTCTGGAAATATAAATATAGACTTCCCTTGAGATAAAACATTTCGAGCTTCTTGCATACTTTTAGCAACTGTCACAGGCTTTGAAGGATCTACAAAAACAAATCCTGAGACCTCACAAGCTTTTCCCATAAAGGGGACTTTGCGTAAAGCTGCTTTCATTACCCAACGAAAATCCATAGGTAGATAACCATACATCATCAATATATCTAAACCTCCTTGATGATTCGCCATTACAACAAATGGTCCTTTATTATTAGGTAAATTTTCTTTTCCCTCAACTTTTATAGGACATAGTAATATAAATAGTCCCACTTTACCCCAAGTAGAACCACACCAATAAATAAATTTCGAGCCTCCTCCTACTCTAACGCCAATAATAAGAATGACTGAAAATAGCATTGTTATTATAAAAAACAAAGGACAAGCTATTGAAAAATATAAATAGTGTAGAATTTTTAACATTGTGCGTTTTATTTTAGGAATTACTAAATCTTAAAAATCTTCTTTTCCTCCTTTAATCGATTATAAGCCTTATCTAATACTCCATTAACAAACTTGCTACTATCTGTCGTTGAGAACATTTTTGAGATTTCGAGACATTCATTAATCGTAACATTTATGGGAATATTATTATTCATCAACATCTCTGTTATCCCCATCATAATAATATATAAATCAGCCTTAACAAGTCGATCAATACTCCAATTTTCAATCAAATCTATAATTAATTGTTTATGATCTTGGGCATGTTTCACTGTTGAACGTAATAATTCTTTTGCAAAATTATAGTCCTCCTCATCTCTATATTGAGGTAAAAATAAACTATCTAAATCTTTTCCTTCTGATTTTTTGATGGTACGAAGAGTCTTTAGGAAAAATTCTTTTTGTATTCTCACAGGAGAAATAGGAATTTCTTGTACACGATAATCCCCCATCTCTTTAGCCTCTGCTAACTTTTGCTCAACTTCGTCTATACGAGGAAGAATTTCTACCCCCATATTCTCTATAAAAAGCGAATAACTAGCCCAAAGTACAGGATCCTCATCCTCCAAGAACTCTTCTAAGTCTTTATTTTTAAAGATTTGTTTTGAAAAAATCGCAATCCAAAAAGCAAGATCCTCTTCAAAAGTATCTTCACTTTCCTTATACTTTTTATAAATATCTGAAGCTTCTAAATCATTTAATATCCCTTTTAGTACATTAAATTCCTCATTACGACTCCATAAGAAGCCTTTTTCTTCTTGAAATTCTTGTAAGAGGGGTGATTCTCGTAACATCTTCACCAAACGATTATTGAGTAATCTTAAGTTGGGATTACGATCTTCATCTGTCTGCAAAAATTTTTCTTTTCTTTTTTCTAGACGTTTTTCGTGTAGAACGGTAAGTTCACTTATTAAAGAAAAAAAATGAAAATACAAATCATTTATTTTATCTAGAGATAAAAACAATCGATTTTCAGATTGAGGCAAAGAGCTATTTTCTCTCTCAAAGTAAGTAAACAACTCTTGAAAAACACGTATGCGAATGAGCGAACGATTAATCATAATTTTTATAATCTTTAGAAATTCCTATTCTTATAAGGAATGCTTACAAATTTACAATTTATTTTTCAACATTAGCTTATACCTACTTGCTTTCCTTACCTCCCGAGTAGAATCTTAACTTATAAGACTTTATAATCTTCAAAAATAACTTTTGCTTTTTGCAGAAGAAACTTCGCAACTTTAGTCCTCATTTGTAATTGAACTTCATCTTCCCCCTATAAAAAGACAAATATAGACACTCAAAAATTCTCTAGTTAGGCTTTTGTAGTTCTCTAACCAGCAAACTTATCTTTTCCTATATGCAAATAAAATTTTATCAACTACAAGAATAAGCTTTATTGATTGTCTTTTATTGACAGTTTGAAAGGCATACTATATCTTTGCAAAGAAAGAACACAAAGCATCTTGTCAAAATCTTCTGCTATTTTATAAAAAAAACTCTCACCCCATTTATATACCTTATTAAAATATTTTAGTTATAAAATAAAAACCATTTAAAATGATGAAATGGAATAATAAAGTCCTTTTTATAACAGGAATTGACACAAATATTGGGAAAACCTACGCCACAACTTTCTTGCTCCAAAAACTCCAAAAAGAGGGACTAAAAGTTGTCAGCCAAAAGCCCATTCAAACAGGATGTGAGAAACGAAGTGAAGATCTTGACATCCATGATAAAATCTTGAATTTCTCTAGAAAAGACCTAAAAGATATAGCTGAAAAATATCGCTGTTCTTATCTCTTTCCTCTCCCCTCCTCTCCCCATCTTGCGGCTCAAGAGACGAATTGTAGTATTGACCTTGCTAAAATTGATCAAGATACAGAAGAACTACTAAAATTAGGATTTGACCAAGTTCTTATGGAAGGAGCTGGAGGACTAAAAGTACCTCTTAATTCTGAGATGACTTTTCTCGATTTCATTACCGAACGTAATTATCCTGTAGCTCTCGTCACTTCCCCTCGTTTGGGCAGTATTAATCATAGTTTACTTAGCATTGATGCTCTATTAGAAAGAGGACTCCAATTGGAATATCTTATTTATAATCTATTTGAAGAAGAATGCGATT
>PDWI01005928.1_pt1 | contig 16203 bp, 13 predicted proteins | sample 1430891 | NCBI WGS metagenome assembly PDWI01 (sample SAMN01162508, study PRJNA174530) | Oral metagenome, whole genome shotgun sequencing project. | biome: Marine environment; feature: Marine mammal; material: Swab sample of the gingival sulcus; isolation source: swab sample of gingival sulcus...
ACCGGGATGATGAACACCTTTGAGGTGATGTCTCTCTTTGGTACCGGCGATGCGCGCGGCATGGCCTCCGGGATCTCCGAGGCGCTTATCACCACCGAAACCGGTCTTATTATTGCCATTCCGGCGATGTACATGAAAAATGTTCTCGAAGAGCGGGCGCAGAAGCTCGGGGCAGAGCTGGTGAGCAGAGGCTATTATCTCCGCCGCCATTTTGGCGACGATATCGCGTAAGATCAGCTTCGTCTCTGTCAAAAAAGGTGCTGGCGGCCTCCGGAGGGTGTATAGTCACTGTGGCCACACGGGCAGACAGTTGCAGACAACCCCTGAAACCACGAATGGAGGCACGATGAGAGTTACATTTTACGGTGCGGCACGGGAAGTGACCGGTTCCTGTCACTGCATCACCAGCGGCGATGACCATATCCTGTTGGACTGCGGCATGTTCCAGGGCAAACGCCGGCAGACCGAGCTGAAAAACCGGGCTCTTCCGTTTGATCCACGCACCATTACCAACGTTGTTCTTTCCCACGCCCATATCGATCACAGCGGCCGTATCCCGCTGTTGACCAGAGACGGCAGCTTTGGCGGGCGTATCTTCTCGACCCGCGCCACCGCTGACGCCTGTGAGTATCTCCTCCTCGACTCAGCCAAAATCCAGGAGGGGGACGCCTCCTACCTCAACTACAAGACCGCCAAACACTTCCTCGGCAAGGTGAAGACGGCCGGAAAGGGTGATCTGTCGAAGAGCCAGGCTGCGGAGATCCGCAGGATGCTGAAGTCGAGCGATTACGATGTGCGCGATCAGGAGGTGATGCGGCTGCTCGAGGAGCACCGCCTCGAGATTATCACTCCGCTCTATACGATCGCCGATGCCGAGGAGTCGCTCACCTGTTTTGAAGGGATCCCCTTCCGCCAGCCGGAGACGATAGGGCGGGATATGACCGTCACCTTCTACCCCGCGGGGCATATTCTCGGCTCGGCGATGGCGGTGATCAGTCTGCTGCGTGACGGCCGGCGGACCAATATCCTGTTCTCGGGCGATGTCGGTCGTTTTGACAAACCGATCATCCGCGATCCGAATCTCGACTTTTTGCCTGAACACCGTGATATCGATCTGATGCTGCTCGAATCGACCTATGGCAACCGTTTCCATGAACCGGTGATGGATATGAAGCCGCGTCTGCTCGAGGTTGTCAAAGAGACCTGGGAGCGCGGCGGTTCGGTGATCATCCCCGCCTTCTCCTACGGGCGCACTCAGGAGCTGATCTACTTTCTCCATGAACTCTCGCTTGAGGGTGAGCTGCCGCCGATGCCGGTGTGGGTCGATTCGCCGCTGGCAACGAAAATAACCAAAGTCTTTGGTGAACATCCCGAGAGTTATGATGAGGAGACCCACGACGCCTTTCTCGAGCGCGGTCTAAACCCGTTCAATTTTGAGCAGCTGCAGTTTGTCCAGTCGGTCGAGCAGTCGATGGAGCTCAACCGTGACATGCGCAGCCATATCGTCCTTGCCGGTTCCGGCATGTGCGAGGGCGGACGGGTCTTGCACCATCTGCGCCATAAGATCCACAGCGACAAGAACACCGTGCTCATTGTCGGCTATATGGGCGCAGGCACCTTCGGCCGCCTCCTTGAAGAGAAGGGGCTGGCCTTTGCCGAAGCCGGCCGCAGCGGCGAGCCACCGATGGTACGCTTCTACAACAAAGAGTATCCGCTCCGCGCCCATGTCAGAAAGCTCAGCGGGTTCAGCGCCCACGGAGACCGCAACGATCTGATGCGGGTGCTCACCGAGTCAAACCTCAAGGTCAGGCGGATCGCGGTGGTTCACGGCGAGGAGGACCAGAGCCTGTCGTTTGCCGACTATCTGCGCGATGCGGGGTATCAGAGCGTCGTTCCCCACCGTGGGCAGAGCATCGCGGTGTGAGCGGCGACCTCTGCGTCCGGCGTGGCCGCAGCCATCGTCTTGAGCTGCTTGCCCCGGCAAAGACCGCCGAGATCGGCATCGCCGCGATCAACCACGGTGCCGATGCGGTCTATATCGGCGGCCCCGCCTTCGGCGCCCGGGCAGCGGCGGCCAACAGCCTCGGTGAGATCGAGCGTCTGGTCAGGCATGCCCGCCTCTTTCACGCCCGCGTCTATGCCACAGTCAACACCATTTTTGATGACGCTGAACTGGAGCAGGCGGTGGTGCTGGCCCACAATCTGTGGAACGCTGGTGTCGATGCGCTGATCATTCAGGATATGGGGCTGCTCGAGTGTGAGCTGCCGCCGATCCCGCTGCACGCCTCGACCCAGTGTGACATCCGCCTTCCGGAGAAGGCCGCCTTTCTTGAGGCGGTCGGATTTCAGCAGCTTGTTGTTGCCCGCGAACTGACGCTCGCTGAGATCCGCAAGCTGCGGGCGGCGACCACGGTTGCGCTTGAGTTCTTTGTTCACGGCGCGCTCTGCGTCAGTTACAGCGGCCAGTGCTATATCAGCGAAGTGCTCACCGGACGCAGTGCCAACCGTGGCGAGTGCGCCCAGTTCTGCCGCCATCGCTGCTCGCTGCGGCGCGCGAACGGTGATGAGGTTGCCGAGGGCTTTCTGCTCAGCCTCCAGGATCTCAACCTCAGTGGTCAGCTGCGCACCCTTGTTGATGCCGGGATCAGCTCGTTCAAGATTGAGGGGCGGTTGAAGGATGCGGGGTATGTGAAAAATGTCACCGCCGCCTATCGCCTCGAACTTGATGCGATCCTTGAAGAACGGCCCGGATGTCGTTCATCTTCGGGGCGTTGTCACTTCAGTTTTACGCCCAATCCCGCAAAGTCGTTTCACCGTGGCGGAACCGATTACTGCATCGGCAGAAGAGACAACCGCAGCGCCGGGATCCGAACCCCGAAGGCGACCGGCGAGCCGCTCGGGCCGGTGGTCGAGATCCGGGGCAACCGGTTTCGGCTTGCCACCGACTCTGTGGTCGCGGCCGGAGACGGGCTCTGCTTTTTTGATCGTGACGGTAATCTGCACGGGGTGCGGGTAAACCGTGTCGACGGGGATTGGATTTCGCTGCGGCAGCGGGCGCGGTTCGGGGTTGGCACCGTCCTCAACCGCAATCTCGATATCGCGTTCAACCGCCTGCTCAACAAGAGCGTAAGCCCGCGTCGCATCGAACTTTCGATGACCCTGCGGCAACTGGTTCGAGAACACCGGGAGGGGCTGCTGCTGACGCTGGTCGATGAGGACGGCCTCTGCAGCGAGACCTTCCGGCCGCTGCAGTGTGTTCCGGCAGAGCAGCCGGGTCAGGCGAAGGTGGCGGCGCTGCGCCAGCTGTCGCGTCTTGGCTCCACCTTTTTTACTCTCAAAGAGCTCACGTCTGATCTGTACGGTGACCCGTTTCTTGCGGCTGCAGTGCTCAATGAACTGCGTCGGCAGGCGGTCGCAGCCCATGAGGAGGTGCGGCGCCGCGCTCATCGGCGGCAGACGGCACCGCGGGCAAACAATACCGTCCCGTGGATTGCAGAGACGGCAGGTGTTCTCGACAATATTCGCAACACCCGTGCCGCCGCCTTTTACCGCCGCCACGGTGCTGAGATCGTCGGACCGCTTGATCCGGCCGAGGCGACCGGCCTTGCGTTGATGCGCACCCGCTACTGTGTGAAGTATCAGCTCGGACTCTGCCCGCACAAAGGCGTCGGTCTCGCCGACCGCCGCCTGTTTCTTCGTGACCGGAGCGGTGAGCGTGAACTGCGGTTTGACTGCGTTCGCTGTGAAATGACCGTTTTAGAGCCAGCGGCGCTGCCGCGACGGTAAGTTCGCAGCAGTCCGGTGTCAGTTGCCTGTTGCTGCGATGTTTTCTCCGGTGCAGACTTGCAGCAGAGGGGAGTGATCGTTATAGTAAAGGCTCACGTTCCGCTGAAAGCTTTGTTGCGGCGGAAGAGGGTTATTACTTAAAAAAGGGAGTTTTTCATGTTCACGAAAGCACAGGAGCAGTACGCTGTCGCTGTTCCCGCCGAGGTTCGCAGGCGGGCGGCCTCTGTCTTTATGGCAAAATGCTTCAGCTGGATGACCATTGGTCTCGGCTTGACCGCCCTTGTCGCCTTTGCGGTCGCGGTAACAGGCCTGTCTGCCTATATGAGCCGGACGATGCTCTATGTCATGATGTTTGCCGAACTGGGGATTGTCCTCTGGCTCTCGTTCGGAATAAAGAAGATGAGCGCCACCACGGCGACCGGCGCCTTTATCGGCTATGCGGTGTTGAACGGTGTGGTCTTCGGGGTCATTCTTCAGGCCTTTACCGGAGCGACCATTGCCGGGGCCTTTTTTGTCGCCTCGGGGATGTTTGCCGCCACCGCTGTCTACGGCATGGTGACTAGGCGTGACCTGACCAACTTCGGCTCGTTCATGTTCATGGGGCTTGTCGGGCTGATCATTGCCAGTGTGGTCAACATCTTCCTTGCCAGTTCGGCGCTCGAATGGGCGATCAACTATCTTGGTGTTATTGTTTTTCTCGGCCTGACCGTCTATGACTCATGGAAGATCAAACAGATCGGTGAGCAGGGCATTATGGAGATGGGAGATGAGGCGATCCGCAAGGGTGCGATCATGGGAGCGCTGGCCCTCTATCTCGACTTTATCAACCTCTTTCTTTTCCTGTTACGTATCCTCGGTGGTAACCGTAACTGAGCCGGTCAAAAGAAGAGTTCCGGCACAGCACGCCCTTTGAGTCGTGAGCTCAAAGGGCGTGCTCTTTTCCCTCAAGGTCTCCCGGATGTTTCACTGCCGTTTCAACTTTGCCCCTGTACGCCATCTCTCGCAGGTCTATGACGGTTTTTGTCGGCTGTCAGCAGCGGGTGTTGTCGAGCTTGATGTCACTCCGGGAAGGCCGAGCCAGCTTTCGGATGCGGTTCTCGAGGTGGTCGTCAACGATACCGTCCGGGTGCTTTACGACGGTCTTGACGGCTGCAACTGGACTGCGGGGAGTGTTGCTGACAACCTTGCCGCAATCGGTCGGGTCGAGGCCGATTTCTGGTTTAAACGCAGCTTTAATGCCGCGTTTGCCGCCCATGCTCCGGCCGGATGCCGCACCTTTCCTCTCGGTCTCTACTACTGTGTTACTCCCCGGGTGCCGCTGGCGTGGCGGGGGGGCGGGCTGCGTTCGACTGGTGAGCTGTTGCGAACGAGGCTGTGCGCCTTTTTCCCGCCCTCCCGTTTTGAGGCCCCGCCCCGCCTCGGTGACGAGCCGAAGATCCTCTTTCTGACCCGGCTGTGGGATCCGCAGACGGCGCCGTCGGCTGCGCTTGCTGAGGAGTGGGACCAGCTCAACAGCACACGGATAGAGTGTATCCGCAGCTGTCGGGACGCCTTTGGTGAACGTTTTACCGGTGGGCTGCTCGCCGATGCCTATGCGCTGAAGGTGGCCCAAAAGTGGGTCCAGCCGAAGGCGATGACCCGCCGGGGGCGCTATCTCAAGCGGGTCAGAGAGAGTGCGATCTGTGTTGCAACCACCGGACTGCACGGCTCTATCGGCGGGAAATTTGCCGAATATGTGGCCGCGTCGCGGGCGGTGGTCAGTGAGCCGTTGACATACACGGTTCCGGGGGATTTTACAGAAGGAGTCAACTATCTCTGTTTCACCGGTTCCAAAGAGCTGGTCGCTCAGATCAGCCGTCTGCTCGAAGAGAGAGACCTGCTGCACGAAATGATGCGCAGCAACAGCCGCTACTACAACGAGGCGCTCCGTCCTGACAGGCTGGTCGCAAACACTCTGCGCCGGCTTTCCGGGTGTTGACTATGCCGTTTTGCTGCGGAACGGGTGCGCCGGGTAGGTTCCCATCACCGTCAGTTTCCCGGCGAAGAACCGCAGCTCTTCGAGGGCAAGGCGGAGCAGAGGCGCTTCGATATGCCCCTCGACATCGACGTAGAAGCGGGCGACGTTGAAGTGCTCATCGACATAGCTCTCAAGCTTTACCATCTGGATGTTGTTGGTCGCAAACCCTCCAAGCGCCTTGTAGAGCGCGGCCGGAATGTTGCGGACCTCAAAGAGAAAGGTGGTGATAAAGCAGATATCCTTTTCATACATCGGGACAAAGTTATCCCGCGACAGGATCAGGAAGCGGGTGGTGTTGAGACTGTTGTCCTGAATGTTGCGGTCGAGGATGTCAAGACCGTAGAGTTCTGCCGCCAGTTCTGAGGCGACGGCGGCGTGGGCGGGATTGCCGTTTTTTTTCAGACTGGCGGCGCCGCTGGCGGTATCGGCGGCAATGTGGGCGGTGAAGTTGTGGTCGCGGATATAGTTGCGGCACTGGGGAAGGGCGTGGATATGGCTGTGGATATCAGTGATCTCGGTCAGCTTTGTTCCCGGCAGCCCGACCAGGCAGTGGCTGATGGTCTGGAAGTGTTCGCCGACAATGTGCAACCGGCTTGTCGGCAGCAGATGATGGACATCGGCAACCCGGCCGGCGATGGTGTTATCGACCGGAATCATCGCCAGATCAGCTCTTTTTTCGCGCACCGCGCGAAACGTCTCTTCAAAGGATTTACAGGGTACCGTCTCAAGGCTGGGGCAGGCGGTGCGGCAGGCGAGGTCGGAGTAGGCCCCGGCGATCCCCTGAAAGGAGATCGAGGCGCAGTTCATCGGGCTGCGCGGCTGTTCCAAGGTGTTCATGGTCAGTTCTCTGCTCTTTTTTGTGGTGTCGCTCTTCTCAATTTTTATCGGTAAATCAGCTGAAATGAGGGCGTCCATGTCTCGTCAGTGCTGATTTTCATCGGTTGTTGTGGCGTGCAGGCAATCCGCCCACCCGCCGGTTTATCCGAAAATCAGCTGGAATGAGGCGTACATATCCCGTAAGTGATGATTTTCATCTGTTGTTGTGACGTGCAGGCAACCCGCCCACCCGAAGGGTGTTGTTTTTCTTGAAAACTCGGAACTTTTTCCCAAAGAGTTGCATCTTGCCTGTCATATCGTTGCAGGTGACATTGCCCAAAAAACTCATCACAAATCCGGGCGGGCACTGTTTTGTGACTGTCATGCTGATGCAGGTCACATATCCAAAAACTTCGTCACAAATCCGGGCGGGCACTGTTTTGTGACTGTCATGCTGCTGCAGGTCACATTACCCAAAAAACTCATCACATATTTGTGATGGGCAAAGTTTTTCGTCAGTTGAAGGTGCAGTACGTTTGGGCGCAGTGTTCTGCCCGAAACGTGCTGCAGCGAAAACTGACGGAAAAATCGCCCACCCGGAGGGTGAGTTTTTTGGTTTTCCTTGAAAAACCGGAATTTTTTCCAAAAAGTTGCATCTTGCCTGTCATATCGCTGCAGGTCACATTACCCAAAAAACTTATCACATATTTGTGATGGGCAAAGTTTTTCGTCAGTTGAAGGTGCAGTACGTTTTGGTGCAGTGTTCTGCCCAAAACGTGCTGCAGCGAAAACTGACGGAAAAATCGCCCACCCGGAGGGTGAGTTTTTTGGTTTTCCTTGAAAAACCGGAGTTTTTCCCAAAAAGTTGCATCTTGCCTGTCATACCACTGCAGACCACATATCCAAAAAACTCATCACAAATCCGGGCTATCTTTTCAAAGGCTTCCACGTTACAATATCGCCATCAGGAATGCGAACATCCCCGGCGGGTAAACTGCGGGGAGTGTCTCTTTCCCTTTTTGAGGGATTGTGAGAGGTTAATATGGCCCGATCAAAATGTGCCGCGTGTGGACACCATGAGTTTGAAGCTGTGCCGGTGGTGACCAGGACAGGGCAGAAGTTCAGTCTTGTTCAGTGCGTCTCCTGCGGCACGGTGGTCGGTGCGCTCGACGATGTCAAGGTGGCAAGTCTTGTCCGCAGGGCGGAGCGGAGGTTGAACATCTTTATCGAACATCTTACCGGTGGCGCCGTTGCCGCCCGCAAGTCGAAGAGGAAGGAGGGGCCGTGAGAAAAGAGGAGGAGGGTGATATCGGCGCACGCCTCGTTGCGGCGGTCAGAGAGAGAGACGCCCTGGAGTCGCAGGAGAGCTTTGCCCGGGCGATGGAGCTGACCAAAGCCTACGCCGCCTCCGGTTCGGCGACCAACTTCAACACCATACCGAAGCTGTTCTACGACCTTTTCGAGATGTTTGAGACCGGTCGTGATCCCCGCTCCCGCTGATCCCGTCTTCTCTTCGGTGCCGAGAACATTGCCGGTGTCTGTCGGCGCAGATGGCGGCAGACGCAGTCGAAGGTCTCACACTGTTCAAGGATAGACTGCAGATAGCCGAGATTTTTTTCAATACTTTCGACATAGAGGTTGCGGTTGATGCCGTAGCGGACCACAAAATGGTTGAGCATGGCGTCAAAGACCTCGGCGTATTTGGTGGTAAAGCGCGGCACGACCACATCGCGGTAAAAGCGCACTGTCTGGCGCATCAGTTCGAGTACATCCCTGTTGGTGTTGATCCCCGCCTGTTTCAGTTCAGAAAAGAGCAGCGGCAGATTTTCGAGGTAGTAACGATCGGCCATCTGCGCGAGCAAATCGGCGGCACCGACCACCTGGCCGAGCATCTGTCTGCGGGGCGAATGAGGGGGGAAGGTGGCCGGATCCTTTCCCAGCCAGGTGTAGGCGATAATGATCGCCGCCCCGTGTGCCAGTGACGGGTTCAACTCCCGTTGTGTCACATACTCGGTCAGAAATTCGGCCGAGCGTTTCTCATGGGTGGTTATATAGACCGACCCGTTCGGGTTCGGATCCTGCTGTTTGACCAGCATTCCGGTATCGTGAAAGTAGGCGCAGAGAACGCCCTGAAACAGTGTGCGGGGAGAGATTGTATGACCGCCGAAGTGGAGGCCGTGGAGAAAACGGGTCGCCGCCAGCGCCACCATCATCGTGTGGCGCAGCGTGTGGTAGGGCATGGTGTTGCGCTTGAAGCCGAAGGCCTTGCCGGCAAACATTGCGGTAATATCGTGATGAACCCGTGACAGCGGCGTAAAATCGGCCTCCGGACAGATCTCGGCGGCAAGATGGAGAATCTCGGGGAGCGGATCGGTGCCGTCTCCGGCATCGAAGAAGTGTGAGGAATACTCTGTGACGTTGTCTTTCAAACCGATCTCCTCGCTTCCCTGTGACTCAGCTCTCGAAAACCTCTTTGGAAATATCGGCCTCGGGTGTAACCGGATAGATTCCGTCAAAACAGGCGAGACAGAAGTGGTCCCGTCCGAGCCCTGCCGCCTTGACCAGCCCGTCAAGAGAGAGGTAGTGGAGGGAGTCAAGACCAAGGGCGTCGGCGATCTCGTCAACGGTATCAAGCTTTCCGGCGATCAGTTGATCGGTCGACGGGAAGTCGATACCGTAGAAGCAGGCGCAGCGGGTCGGCGGACAGCTGACCACCATGTGCACCTCTGTCGCCCCCGCCTCCCGCAGTGCCTTGACCCGTGACTTGGCGGTGGTGCCGCGGACGATCGAATCTTCGACGATAACCAGCCGTTTGCCTTTGAGCAGGTTGCGTACCGGGTTGAGTTTCACCCGGACGTTAAACGCGCGCATCGACTGGGTCGGCTGGATAAAGGTCCGTCCGACATAGTGGTTGCGGATCACGCCGAACTCAAGCGGGATGCCTGACTCTCTGGCGTAGCCGAGAGCCGCATAGTTGCCCGAATCGGGGAACGGCATGACGATATCGGCCTCAACCGGCGCCTCACGGGCAAGAAGAGCCCCCATCCTCTGCCGCGCCAGATAGACGTTGATCCCGAAAACCTCGGAATCGGGGCGGGCAAAATAGACGTGCTCAAAAATACAGTGGTGGGGAGTCTGCCGTGGCCATGGAAACAGCGAGCGGCAGCCCCTGCTGTCGATGATCAGGATCTCTCCGGGCTTGACATCACGGAGATATTCGGCTCCGACAAGGTCAAGGGCACAGGTCTCCGAGGCAACAATCCAGCTCCCTTCCGGCAGCCTGCCGAGACAGAGCGGTCGGAAACCGTCGGGATCACGCACCGCGATCAGACACTCTCTTGTCATCAGCAGCATCGAAAAGGCACCTTTGAGCGCCGAAAAAGTCTCGTTGAGTGCAGTCTCGAGCCCCTTACAGGCGGAACGGGCCATCAGGTGGAGCACCACCTCGCTGTCCATCGTGGTCTGAAAGATCGAGCCCTGCTCCTCAAGTGCAGTCCGCAGCCCCCGGGCGTTGACGAGATTGCCGTTGTGGGCGACAGCGAGGCTCCGTCCCCGGTGGCGGGCAAGAAGCGGCTGGGTGTTGACGGCGTTTGAGGCACCGGTGGTTGAGTAGCGGACATGGCCGATCGCAAGATGACCGTTGAGACGGTTGAGATCCTCTTCGCGAAAGACATCGGGCACCAGCCCCATATCCTTGTGGATCGATACCTCGCTGCCGTCTGAGGCGACTATCCCGGCGCTCTCCTGGCCGCGATGCTGAAGCGCGTACAGACCGAAGCAGGTGAGGCGTGCGGCATCCTGATGGTTGAAGATCCCGCAGACGCCACATTCGTGGCGTGGTCTGCCGGGGTCGACTCTGCTACAGTTCTGCGGGTGGTGCATGAACCCTCCTCTCTCTGCGGAGGGGCGCTCCGCGCATCATCACTTCCGTTGCCGTCGAGGCGTGCGGAGTGCGGAAAATTTCTACCTGGAAACGTAGTCTATCACCACAGGAAATTCAAGCGGCGGCAACCTGGGTCAGGGCGACAAGAAGTTCGGTCAGGGCCACCATGTCATCAAGGTGGATATGCTCATCGACGGTGTGCACCGCGGTCATCCCGGTCGAGATGACCGCGGTCGGCAGACCGCCTGCGGTGAAGATGTTGGCATCGCTGCCGCCGCCTCCGGTCACCTCGTCGACAGTGCGGCCGAGGTCGCGTGCTGCTGCTCGAACCCGCTCAAGAAGAACGCTGTCGGGATCAAGCGCAAGCGGCGGGTAGGTACCGAGGGATGTGAAGCTGAAAGAGGGCGAAAAATCTTCGGTTTCCGGGGTCGGCTGCCAGGCGTTGACCGCCGTCGAGAAGGCGTTTTTTATCTCCTCAAGATGATACTGCAGCTTGTCGCTGTTGTGGCTGCGGACTTCACCGAAGATACGGATCTCATCGGGGACAATGTTGAAAGCGGCACCACCACTTATCCTGCCAAAGTTGCGGGTTGTCTCGTGGTCAAGCCGGCCGGTGGTGAGCGTGGCCAGGGCGTTGGCTGCAATCATCAGCGCGTTGACCCCCTTCTCCGGTTCCATGCCGGCATGGGAGGCGCGGCCGTTGACGGTGACGACGAACTTGCACGCTCCGGGGGCGCGCACGGTGACGGAGTTGATTCCGCTTGCATCAAGGGCGTAGCCGCTCTTTGAGTGCACCCTGTCCATCTCCATATGCGCCGCTCCGAGCAGCCCCTGCTCTTCACAGGTGGTGAGGAGAATCTCGAGCGGCGGGTGGTCAAGGTTGTTCTCTTTGAGCAGCTCAAGAAGCTCAATGATCGCCGCAATCCCCGACTTGTCATCTCCGCCGAGGATGGTGTCGCCGAGCGAGGTGAAGAGGTCATTTTTGCGCACAACCTTGACCCCGTTTCCGGGCATGACCGTGTCCATATGCGCGGAGAGAAAGAAGCCTTCGTCTATCGCCGGGGCGCCGCGGCCGGCGAAGCGAACGATCAGGTTGCCGCACTCGGAACCGGTGCCGCCGTTTGAGTTATCTTCATAGATCGACGTGGCGCCGAGTCGGGTGAGAATTTCCGCAAGGTGGACGGCAATTGCCCGCTCGTTGCGCGAAGGGCTGTCGATTTCGCACAGTTCGATAAAGGTGCTGGCAAGACGTTCTCTGTTGACGGTGATGTTCATGACGGTTCTCCGGTCGGTCGGGGTGATGACGGGACCAGCAGGGCAACGGCGTGGCAGCTTATGCCCTCGCCGCGTCCGCTGTAGCCCATCTTCTCTTCGGTAGTTGCCTTTATATTGATCGCTGCCGCCGGTTCGTTGCCATTGGCAAAGGCCTGCGGGGTAAGTGCGAGGTTGCGGCGCATCTCGTCAAGGTGGGGGGCGAGTTTTGGTGCCTGGCAGATGATCGAGATGTCGATGTTCTCAATCTGCAACGGGGCAATCATCTCCATGACCCGGGCGAGCAGCAGCAGTGAGCTGATATCTTTGTAGCGGGCGTCGCTGTCGGGGAAGGCCCTGCCGATATCACCAAGGCCTGCGGCGCCGAGGAGGGCGTCACAGACGGCGTGGGTGACGACGTCGGCATCGCTGTGGCCGGCAAGTCCGAGAGGCCACGGGATCTCGACCCCGCCGAGGATCAGGCGGCGCCCTTCGGCAAAGCGGTGGGCGTCAAAGCCGTGACCGATACGTGCCAGCGGGGTCCGGCGGCGGTCGCCGCTCTTGCTGACGGTGCTGCTGCAGGCAGCGGGCGGCAGTTCTGTGAGCAGCTGTTCGGCCCGGACGAGGTCTTCTGCGACGGTCACCTTGAAGTTCTGCTCCTCACCGGAAACCACCTCGACCCTGATCCCGATCTTTTCGAGAAGCGACGACTCATCGGTCAGCTCCTCGTGTTGAAAGCGGTCAAAGGCGGTGAGCAGCACTTCTCTCTCCGCCCCCTGCGGGGTCTGGGCGCGGTAGAGGTGAGTGCGGTCAACGGTTGTGGTAACACGACCTTGTGCGACCTGCTTGATGGTATCAACGACCGGGATTGCGGTGACGATTGCGCGTCGCTTGCGCAGAGCGGTGCAGCAGCGGCTTATGAGCGCGCTGCTCACCAGCGGACGGGCGGCATCGTGGACAAGGGCAAGCGGGGCTGTGGCGATCCGCAGCCCGTTTGCGACCGAATCCTGACGACGCCGGCCGCCGGTGGTGAACTTCAGACGCCGGGTTTCGGGAAAGCTCCGGGCGCAGAGGGCCTGCACCTCGTCGAGATCCTCTTTTCTGCAGACAACAACGACTTCGGCGATGTCAGGATGGTCCACAAACGGACGCAGGGTGAAGAGCAGCAGCGGCACCCCGGCAACTGGGTGCAGCTGCTTCGGCCGGGTTCCGCCGATGCGGCTGCCGATACCGCCTGCGGCAATGATGACCGCGATGCTGTCGTCTGAGGTGGTTGTGTTCATGGGCCTTATGTGGTCGCCAGCGCTTTTCTGAACAGCGGCAGCAAGGTCAACAGGAGAGTACCTGCGAACGTGCCGGTACTCTCCTGTTATGCCAAAAAATGGAGCGGGTTATAAGCCGAATTCTGTTCCTCCGAAGAGGCCATGATCATTTCACTGGGATGCCGGTCGCCCGACATCTCATGCGACCTACCCGGAGATTTCGGACGGGCCGCCCTCAGTCATCTCCCTTTCTGGTCTTGCTCCGGATGGGGTTTACCCTGCCACCCATGTCACCATGGGCGCGGTGAGCTCTTACCTCGCCGTTTCACCCTTACCCCCTCCATGGGGGGCGGTCTGTTTTCTGTGGCACTTTCCGCCGGTCACCCGGCGTTCGCGTTACGAACCATCCTGCCCTGCGGAGTTCGGACTTTCCTCCCCGGCTTCAACACAGGTGAAGAGCCGGAGCGATCATGCGCCCGCTCCAAAACTGCTGCCGCTGCTGCCCGGATCGTTTACTCCTCGACATTGACCGAATAGTAGTTCATCCGCTGACAGGTCGGGCAGTCGAGCTGATCGCCTTTCATCAGCAGGTTAAAGCGCTGCGGCGGCATCATCATGAAGCAGCCCTGACAGACCCCGTTCTCGGCCGCAACCACCGCAAGACCGTTACGCCGGGCGCGGAGCCTGCTGTACTTTTCGAGATACTTCTGATCGATTTCGGCGGCCTGGGCCTCGCGCGCCTTCTCTTTCGTCTTCCGTTTCCTTGTCAGTGATTCGACCTTTTTGCGAACCGTTTCGGTCTCTTCGCTGACGATGGTCTTTTCGCCTTTGAGCAGATTTTTTTCGGTCGAGATCTCCTCGGAGAGGGTCTCTATCGACTCCTGGAGGCTGAGGATCTTCTCCTCCCACTCTTTTGTCGTCGCTTTCGCATCTTCAAGCTCTTTGAGCAGCGCGGTCTGCTCTTTGCCGGTCTGCACCTGCATCATCTTTGCCTGACGGCCGCGGATATACTCGATTTTGTCGGCGAGTTCTCCCTCAAGGATCTGGTTCTCCCGCTTCTCCTCTCTGATCCTCTCTTCAATCGCTGCGATCTTCTCTTCGCGGGCGGCAACAGCTGCCACCTTTGCATCAAGAGCCTCCTGCTCGTTTTTGACCGCGCTGTCAATCTCATCGAGTTCGTGATCAATTTTCTGAAGGGTGATCAACTTCTGTAACATTTCGTGAATCAAAGTTCTCTCCTCCGGGTTAAAACGCAAGGTCGGGTTCCGGCAGCGACGGTGCTGCCGCCCGGTTATCTCTCGGCACCCCTCCACACCAGGGGGCTGCTCTCTGCTGTGGATTCGACGATCGGTACTGAAAACCCCCGGGCGCTGAGCGCTGCGGCAAGTCGCTCTGTCAGCAGCGCCATCGCCGGCTTTTCGGTGGCGTAGTGACCGCCGTCTATAATGCAGAACTGCTCCTCGTGTGCCCACAGTGCGGTGTCGTGCTTCAGTTCACCGCAGAGGTACAGATCGGCCCCCTGCTCGCGGGCACTGCGGGCAAAAGCGCTGCCGCTGCCGCCACAGATCGCCACCTCGGCAACCATCTGCGGCAGTGTGCCGGCAACCGGAGCGCCGGGAAGGTTGAGGACTCTTGTGCAGTCGACGAAGAACCGCTCACCGGCGACCGGCTCGGGCAGGCGGCCAATGCAGCCGCAGCCGGTTCCGGCTTCGGCAAGCGGAAGCAGCGGCCGGCGCTCAACAAGACCGAGCAGGTGGCCGAGATGGTCGCTGACACCGCCTTCGGCATTGTCAAAGCTGGTGTGGGTGGCGATGACGGTCAGCTCTCTGGCCAGTACCTGCTGAAGCAGCCGGCCTTCGGCGCTGTCGGTGAGGATCTGTTTCAGCGGGTGGAAAAGCAGCGGGTGATGGGTGAGGATGACACTACACCCCCGCTCAACGGCCTCGGCGAGTACCACGGTGCTGAGGTCGAGGGCGGTAAGGATCCCGCGCACCTCCGCCTGCCGACTGCCGACCATGATCCCGACGTTGTCCCACTCTTCGGCAAGGTGAAAGGGGGTGAGGCGGTCGATGGTCTCTACCAGGATGTCAACGTTGAGCTGCATCAGAGATGGTCTCTCCTTCAGGGTCTGCGCTGTCGTGAAAAGCGAAAAAGGCACACTCCCTGCGAGTGTACCTTTCAGTTTGTCGGTCGCTTTTTGTCCCTGCTGTTTCCGCGTTGTTCCCGAAGGCTTTGCCTGCCCGGGGCGCGGAGGACGATGCTGTCTCTGCCGCCGAACTCTCCGGCGGCCTGTCACAGGGTGTCAGATTCATACATGAATATCTGCAGGAAATTCTTTGTGGTGGGCGCAGCAGGGGTCGAACCTGCGACCGATCGGTTATGAGCCGATGGCTCTGCCAACTGAGCTATGCGCCCACATTAACTGCCGGAGTACCGGGGTACTGCCATAACTGATGAACAGTCCAGTCTGCCGCAGTGGCCGAGAAATGTCAACAGAAATGTTTTTCCCGCAGCCGGAACCGGGGCGTGGTCTCTGCCCCGGCAGAGAGACTACCTTGTCCGGGGACAGGACATGACAGCATCTTTTTGTTACCATATGTCTCTTTGTGCAGCACCTCTTTACGAAAAAACTCCATGTACGCCAATATCCTCCTCTTTATCGCCGCGATCTCCCTCTTCAGCACCCACGGTCGCGAAGGGACGCCGAGCCCACCCACGGTCGCGAAGGGACGCCGAGCCTCTCTTTCATCCCGACTCTTGCTGTTACCGCCGCCATCTTTTACGGCTGGCTGCGGGTGGTCCGCTTTCTGGTCGGCCGAATCCCGCCGACAGCGACTCCGGGCCGCCTTGAGACGCTGCTCTCCTGGGCCGCCCTCGGGGTGTTTGAGCTGCTGATTCTCGTCTGCAGCCCCGGCTGGTACTTCGATCTGCTGCCACTCGCCCACACCTTTGCGGTGATCCCCAACGCCCTCGGGCTTGGGCTCTTTTTTGCGCTGTTACTTGTTCTTCACGGTGAATTCTGGAGGCGTGAGGCAACGCAGGCGGCGCAGCCGTTTTCGTGGCGGAAAGTGGTTCGTGCCGATCTCAGTATCAGCCTGCCGGTGGTGCTGCCGTGGCTGCTGATCACCTTCTGCCATGACCTTGTCCTGCTGCTGCCGGCGGGGGCGGTGCGTGATTTTCTTGCCGGT
>PDWI01007009.1_pt1 | contig 16201 bp, 10 predicted proteins | sample 1430891 | NCBI WGS metagenome assembly PDWI01 (sample SAMN01162508, study PRJNA174530) | Oral metagenome, whole genome shotgun sequencing project. | biome: Marine environment; feature: Marine mammal; material: Swab sample of the gingival sulcus; isolation source: swab sample of gingival sulcus...
CATTCCTCCAATTGCACCTCCGGTAATCCAAGGCATCATATTCGATGCGGCATTTTCAAGGTCGCCGGAGTTAAAAAACTTATTCCAAGTATAAGAAGCGGCAATCATTAAAACCAATAACAAAATTCCGGTTTTTTCTACCGTTCCGTTTACTGTCATTACCTTATTGTCGGTAATTGATATATCCTTTTTAAAAACACTGTCTCTAAAAATAGGATTTGATGATTTGTTGAACATAATTCTCTTTTTAAATTGATATTATCGGGCAAAAGTACCAAATATATTGAATGCCCTTTCTGTTTTCCTCTCAAAAAATGTTAATCCGGGTTTTCCGAATTCACGTTAAAAATACTTCGTATCGTTCTTTGAATCTTCTCTAAACCGGCACGTCTGATAGGGGCTCCTGCAAAAATGTTGTTAAAAGTATCTTCTTCCATTTCTAAGAAATCTTGAAAGGAAAACTTTATCCACTCTTTTTTACTTCCTATCTCGGGATGCTCACTGGCTTTGGCTCGGCGGTTCCAAGGACAGACATCTTGACAAATATCGCAACCGAAAATAAAATTGTTCAGTTTAGGGGCTATATCGGGGTCTATATCTGTTTTTTTCTCGATGGTTTGATACGATATACATCGTTTAGCATCTAAATGATAAGGCTCTATAATGGCATTGGTCGGACAGGCATCTATGCATTTGGTGCAAGTTCCGCAACGCCCTTCAATAGAGGAGTCTGCTTCCATATCAAGATTGCAGACAATCTCCCCGATAAAAAAGAATGAGCCTATTTTTTTGTGAATCATATTGGTGTTTTTGCCCATCCATCCCAAACCGGATTTCTGAGCCCAAGCCTTATCCATAACGGGTGCGGAATCGACAAAAAAGCGACCTTCCATTTCGGGCATTTTCTCTTGAATGCTAAAGAATAAGGCTTTAAGCATTTTTTTCATCACTTTGTGATAATCGCGACCCAAGGCGTATTTTGATATTTTGGGATGGTTTTTGGGATATTCAATATCGCCCGGATAGTAATTTAGTAAGACCGAAATAACAGACCGAGCCCCTGGAACTAAAAGCCGAATATCTTTTCTAAGGTCTTGATTTCTTTCCATATAGCTTAATTCTCCTTGAAAAGATTTATCTAACCATTTTTGAAGCTTTTCGTTCTCAGATTCCAAAACAGCCACTTTAGAAATGCCACAGTCAGAAAAGCCGAGACGTTTTGCCTCGGCTTTAACAAATTGACTTAATTCTTTCTGATTCAGATGCATTGTTTTTTGTTTAAGACTACAAGTTAAATGTTTAACCAGCAACCTTCAACGTGTAACCTGTAACCTTCAACTACTGTATATCTACAAAATAAGGCATTCTAGCTTGTACACCTTTTATTTTCGTTAATTGATTGATGCGGTTGTAGTGCTTATACGTTTCGCCCAATTCGTCCTCAATGATTAGAGCCTTAACCTCTCCGCCGAACTCTTTGATAAGTTGCTCAACAGGGTCTTTTAATTTAGGGTACTCAACCAATTTATAGTCTTCTAACTCGGCCAATTTTTGAGCGTATTTGATAGCTTCATTTAAACCGCCAAATTCGTCAACCAAACCATTCTCAATAGCGTTGACACCACTCCAAACACGACCTTGTCCTATGGCATCAATATCTTCTTTAGTTTTGTTTCTACCTTCGGCAACGTGCTGTAAGAAAGTATCGTAAGTTTCCTCTACACCTTTTTGAATCACCGCATATTCGGCATCAGTCATCTTGCGAGTCATACTTCCAAAGTCGGCATGCTCGTTGGTTTTAACCACACTTGTGTTGACGCCTAGTGCCTTGGTTAAATCGGTAACATTCCACATAAGTCCGAATACCCCGATAGAACCGGTAATAGTTGTTGGGCTGGCAAAGATTCTGTTGGCAGGAGCTGAAATGTAATAACCTCCCGAAGCAGCCACATCTCCCATAGAAACAACGATAGGCTTTTCGGCTTTAGCAAGAATCATTTCTCGCCAAATCACTTCCGATGCCAAAGCACTTCCTCCCGGAGAGTTAACCCTTAAAACAATCGCCTTTACGGTGGTGTCTTTACGAGCCTTTCGGATGGCTTCCGAAGTACCTTCCGAGCCAATTACTTTAGAACTTCCTTTACCCATTTGAATTTCGCCACTTGCATAAACAACCGCAATTTTATCCTTTTTACTTGGTAAGACTGTTGCGTTTTTAGGCTCTTTAGAGTAGCTGGCAATTGTTAAAAAGTTAATCTTCTTATCCTCTTTCGTTTCGGACTTTTCTTTAAGTTCTGCACTAACTTCGTCGTAATATTTAAGTTCATCTACCAATTTACACTTTAGAGCCGCTTTAGCAGAGCTGATGGTCATTTCGTCGGCATACTTATTAAGCTCGTCAACAGAAATACCTCTGGTTTCCGAAATACCTTTCATAAAATGATTCCAGATAGAGCCCATATAAGTTAAAGTTTGCTCACGATTGGCATCACTCATTTTGTTGAGCCGATAATCCTTTAAAATCAAGAAACCCTTCAGGATTTAAGTAAATTTTATCGGAGATGCTCGATAAGTAATACGACCCTTGTGTATAAACATCTGAATAAGAGATGATAAACTTGCCTGATGTTTTAAAATCAATCAAAGCATTTCTGATTTCTTCAATGGTAGCAACACCGGCGTTTATACCTGTAGTATTGATGTAGATACCTTTAATCTTGTCGTCGCTTTTAGCTTTCTCTAAACCTTTTAAGATTTGATTTAACCCCAAGACTTTTTTTGATTTTAACGAAGGGAAGTTGATTTGATCGAAAGGGTTATTTCCGGCTCTATCGACAATGCCCTGACTAAAATCTAAGGTTAAAACTGTTTTTTCTTTAACCTTAACAGTGTCATTGGTAGCTGTAGCAACAACCGCTCCTACAATCCCCATCACTATAAAAAAGAAAATAACTAAGGTCAATATAAAACCGACCATAGATGCGAACATAAATTTGAAAAAAGATTTCATAGTATTTGTTTTAAATATTTGTATTAAACGTATTTTGTGCAAAGATATTTTAAGAATCAATACGACTACCCAAAACTAAGAGTTTCTTTTCATCAATCTGATTAATCCTTACTTCCAATATTTTAGCATCTAAATTAATAATGTAGCTAATATTCTTTTGATACTCATTGATATCCGAAAGAATTTGATTCCAATCCGGCAAACCTTTGAAATAATCAAAAATAAAAAGTTCCTTATCTGTGATGTTTTTAAGAGGCAAATCCTCATCGTTATTGGCATATAGAATTTTCCCCTTATAATCAACGACAATGGCCTCTTGTTGAATAAATCCCCACAAACTTGAAAATATAGATTGAAGTTCTTGATGGTTCTTGTAAATATTTTTAACTTTAGTTACATCCATAATGCAGGATAGGATTTCAATTACATGGCCGTCTTCATCTCTAAGGACATTAGCATAATCTTTAAGCCAAACAACATCCCCATTTTTTTTGATAATCCTATAATCACTAAACCTAACTTCCGTTTGATTATTTTTAATAGCTTCACGACCCTCCGACAATCTTTTCTCCCGATCTTCGGGATGAATAAGGTCTCTAACCATCACTTTCTTATCGTAAAATTCTTGAGGGGTGTAGCCTGTTAAATTGATAGAGCTTTCCGAGATGTATTTAACATCGGTACGATTTTGTGCATCCACTCTAAGAACGCCAATTTTCCCTTTATTAAACAGGTTTCTTTCCTCCAACAACGCCTGATTAATTTGAGAAATAACCAACTCTTTTTCCTTTTGTTCTCCAATATCTGTAATTGCTCCTGCTATACGATAAGGCTTCCCATCTTCTCTACGCAAAATAACACCGCGTTCTAAAACCCACTTATATTGGTTATTACGACTCAATATTCTTATTTCGTCTTGAAAAACATTGGTTCCATCCTTTAAACACTTTTCAATAGCCTCTCTATTTGTCTGCCTATCATTAGGATGCACCAAGTTTTCCAAAGTACCAAACCTATTAAGAACATCTTCCTCTGTGTACCCTAGAAATTTTTTCCACTCCTCCGAAATGTGTAACTCATTCGTTTCTAAGTTCCAATCCCATAAACCATCGCTACTCCTTTTGGCAATTAACTCGTAGCGACTTTCCTTTTCGGTGAGTTCCGCAAGGTGTCGCTCAGTTTCGGTAATATCTAACGACCAAATAAGAACCTTGTCGATATCTCCATTCACATTTTGAATTGGGTTATAATGCACCTCGTCCCAAAGAAGTTCTCCATCAATCTCCGTCTTTATCTTATAGACAACATTTTCACCACTTCTAGCTTTTTTAAAAGCATTATCAAAAAACTCTCTTTTTTCGCTGTTTGTAATCAAGTCTCTAAGGTCGTCATTTATTTTAAGAGTACGCTGAAATTTCTTTTCTATATTCTGAGCCGCCGCATTATTAAAGGCAACCAGTTTTTTATTTAAATCGACCAAGAAAAGACGCTGAATAGTATTATTAATAAAGGGGTTCATATTTTCTTTCAATTGCCGAACCTCTTCTTTCAGCATTTTAGACTCACTAACATCAGTAATATTTACAAAAACATTCCCAATAGACTTTTCTATTTCGGAAACAGCAGCTTTTAATTCTATATTCAGTACTGTTTTTGTCTTATTTTTATGGATAACCCTCTCTAAACTAAAGATACTTGGTAAGTAAATATTTTTCAACAAGTCTTCCGTAGAAAATTTTGGAATAACAGACAAAACTTGGTTTATATCCATATGATTCAGAAGCTCCATATCGAATAAATTACGGAAAATATCCTCTGCTTTTTTGTTAAATTGAGCCAAAGTACCATTAGCTCTAAAAATAAGCACCCCGCTACTCGTGTTCTGATGGATAGAAGCAAATTTAGTTTGATTTAAAGCCTCGTGAAAAGTTAATATTTCATTCATTTTCGCTTTCCGAAAACAAATTTTAAACGTTTCATCTTCCATTTTAGTTATACGACTACTGTAAATCGAAGATTTATGAGAAAAGACAGATGTTTTAGCTACATCAGCACCTAAATCTTTAATAGTTTCGGGAAATTTGGCAAACTCAAGGTTATCTTGAAACACATCGGATAACAAGCGTTTCTCACTTCCTTCTATCTTAAAAGCATCATTAAAAGGTGTATTCCATTCTAGAATCTTGCCCTTAGCATCCACAGTACACATCACTTGACATTTTTTCTCACAAAAAAACCTTTCGTTTTCTTCCTCTTTGCCAAGCTTAGCTAAAGCCAAGTCTATATTAATCTGTAAAATTTCTTGCTTTATAGGTTTAGACATAAAAGCGTACAAGTTGAAATTAATCATCTCCTTGCCTATGTCAATATCACTAGGATTCCCCATAAAGACAATAGGACAAGTAAAACGCTTCATCTGTTCAACAACCGTTGATGTATCGACTATATTTTCGAAAATGTTCAGATCTATCAAAACAAGTTCGGGGGTATTTTGTTCAACAAAAGCAAGGCATTCTTCGAACGTAAAAAAGGAGCCATACACCTCGTGATTGAGCTGTTCGACAAAAAGTTCTAGAATACTTTTAATGATTTTATCCTTTTGAACAACAACTATTTTTTTTGAATCCATCAGATTTTCTTAATACTTTTGAGGGCTTCAAGATATAAAAAAAATTACAATCGATGAATCTAATTGTGGATATTGGCAACACAAGAGCTAAAATAGCATTATTTAATTCTGATAACCAAATTGTTGAGTCATTTTTTTGCGATGGAGATTTACCCGATATAGAAACAAAAATATCGGGGCTAAATTATCGGAGACTGATCATTTCTTCGGTAAGGGGCAATTATTCTTGGAAAATAGAAGATGCTTTATGCTTCGACCACACAACACCTATTCCCTTAAAAAGTTTATATCAAAGTAAAACAATTGGCGTAGATAGGCTCTCGGCAGCCGTTGGAGCAAATGAGATAACGCCTCATAAAAATTGCTTGATTTTCGATTTAGGCTCGGCTTTAACTATCGACTTTGTTAGCAGTAAAAACATTTATATGGGGGGCAATATTTCCCCCGGCATGTCGATGCGGTTTAATGCTTTGCACACTAAAACAGGGCAGTTACCTCTTTTAAATTCAAATGGTTGGGATTTTAATCTTCACGCTCAGACAACGCAAGAAGCTATTCGCTCAGGGGTAGTACAAAGTTTGATTTTCGAAATAGAGCGATATATCGAACTTTATGAACAACAATATCCCGATTTAAACGTTTTTTTTACAGGTGGAGATGCGATTTTCTTTGCTAAACAAATAAAAAAAAGCATCTTTGCAGACGAAAATTTAGTCTTGAAAGGGCTGAACAGAATATTGAATTACAATGCGTAAAATTTTAAGTTTTTTAGGGATACTATTAGTTAGTATTCAGTTTGCTCAGGCTCAACAAAATCAAAGCTCCCCGTTTTCATATTACGGAATAGGCAACATTTATAGAGACGGTTTGGCTCTTAACAGAAGTTTAGGAGGTTTGGGTATCGGTTTAAACAACTCTCATTACCTAAATGGCATCAATCCTGCCGGGCTATGCGCAATAGACACGATGTCTTTCACTTTCGAAGTCGGAGCCTCCGGACGACTATCGCAACTACAATCCGGCTCCATTAAGGAGAATTATTCTACCGGAACTGTGGATTACTTAGCTATTGGTTTCCCCATTACTAAATGGATGAAAACAAGTATCGGGTTTAACCCGCTAAGTAGTATTGGTTACAACCTAAAAAGCTACCAATCGACGGTTGATGAATCTCTAACCTTAGAGCGTACTATTGCAGGAGAAGGTGGTATATCTCAAGTTTATTTTAATACGAGTGTTACCTTTTTAAAGAAGTTTTCTTTGGGAGCTCACATAGCATATTACTTTGGAAACATTACGAGTGTCATTCACGACGAACCGACTGAAAACAACATTGCAGTATCGAAGTTTACAGATAGCACCCAAACTATGTACAACGATTGGTACTCTTCTTTTGGGCTACAATACACAGATAAAATTAATGAAGATTACACTTTTACAGTAGGTCTAATTGGAGGTTTAGAGCAAAAAATTAACCATACGTATACAGCTGTACAAAGGAGTTCCTCTGCCGGTCATACCGGAGATGATTTAATATTGAGCAAAAGCGACCAAGAAAAAGGCTTCGATAAACTCCCCTTATTTTACGGTGTCGGGTTTTCATTATCTACTGAAAAAATGATATATGCTATCGACTACACTTTTCATAATTGGGGAAAGATACAAACCAATAGAGCTTATCAGAAATACTTCGACGAACATAGTGTTGTTTTGGGCTTGCAATATATACCGAGATACAGAACAGCCACAAAATACAGACACAGAATTAATTACAGAGCTTCCTTAAGATACAAAACGCATTATCTTGGCGTTTTTAACGAGCAAGTTCAAGAAGTTGGCATCAATTTTGGTGTAGGACTTCCTGTAAAGCGTTCTAAATCGACCTTAAACTTATCTGTAGGATTTGGAAAAATGGGAACTTTAGAATCTAACACTTTAAATCAAAATTTTGTCAATTTAAATATAGATTTATCTTTGCACGACATTTGGTTTATGAAAAGGAAATACGATTAAAAATTAATAAATTAAGAGAGTAATGAAACAATTTATTTTAAACATCGGAATTTTATCATTTTTGTTTTTATCCTTAGGACTTAAAGCTCAGGATGATTCTAAATATGGTGATAATCCGGATCAGTGTAAAAGAGATTTGTCGGAGTATATCGAATTTGTAAAACAAAAAAATTATATAGATGCCCTTCCTGCTTGGAGGCGTGTTTACAAAGCGTGTCCACAATCTTCGAAAAGTATTTACATCAATGGCCCTAAAATTTACAAGGCTATGATGAAAAAAGATAAGGCTAACAAACTGGCTTACTTAGATACTATTATGCAGATTTACGATAAACGTATCGAGTATTTTGGTCAGGAAGGTAATGTTATCGGCCGAAAAGGAAACGACCTATATAGATACAATAAGAAAGCTTACGAAGAAGCATATGGTTATTTAAAGAAATCAGCTGAATTGATGGGCGGCAAAGCACAACCTGCTATTTTACAGCAATATATGGCCACTTCTGCCGATATGTATAAAAATAAAAAAATTGATGCAGGTCAAGTGGTATCTGACTTTTCTAAAATTTCGGATGCTTTAGTAGCCATACAAGAAAGGTTAAAGGAAAAACCTGCCAAATTGGAGAAAATAAAAAAAGTAGAGGAAAATGTTGGCAAACTGTTTATTGCAACAGGAGCCGGAAGTTGTGATGTTTTAGTAGAGCACTTTACTTCCAAGTTCAACGAGACTCCAAAAGATATTGAGCTGCTAAAGACCATTACTAAATATTTAAATAAGGGTGAGTGTACAGATTCTAAGTTGTTTTTCGATGCTTCTGTTAACTTATATGAATTAGAGCCAAGTTCTGTAGCCGCTTACAATATTGCAAAGATGGCTGCTAAGAAGAAAGATTTTGCAAAGGCTTCCGACTTCTATAAAAAAGCCATCGAGATGGAAGAAAATGACGAAAACAAGGCACAATATTATTACGAGTTAGCGGCTGTGTCTGTTAAGACGCCATCTGTATCTAGAGGTTATGCTCTTAAAGCAGCGGCTTTAAAACCAGGATGGGGAGCTCCTTACATCTTAATTGGAAGATTATATGCCGGAGCAGCAAACTCTTGCGGTGAAGATAAATTTACAAAAGCTGCGGTATATTGGTTGGCTGTAGATATGTTTATTAAAGCTAAATCTATAGATCCTTCAGTAACCGAAGAGGCTAATAAATTAATCGCTACTTATAAGCCTTATTTCCCCGGCAAAGAAGATGCTTTTGCGTATAACGTAACACAAGGTGCTGTTGTAAAAATAGAATGTTGGATTAATGAAACAACTAAAGCTAGATTCTAATTTAGACTTGACATACAGAACATATATAATAAGTATAGGGCTCTTTTTGAGCCTTATGCTTTTTTCTTGTAAAAACGATTACAAGGAGGTTATGGAAAATGTCAATTTAGAAAACCGCCCGGCACAAGAGGCTCATAACATCGAAATAGTCCGGACAGACTCAGGGAAAGTCGTATTTAAAATGATAGCACCTGTTTTAATGCGTTACTCTCAATTAGAAGACGAGCCTTACGAAGAATTCCCCGAGGGCTTAACGGTTATTTCGTACTCCAATTACCCTCAAGTAGAATCCTCTATAACCTGTAAATACGCTATACATCTTACCAAAAAAGATTTATGGGAAGCTAAAGACGATGTTGTCGCCATAAATATTGATGGAGATACCGTTACCACAGAACAACTATTTTGGGATGTTAAAGCAGAGCGTATTTATTCCGACAAATATGTCAGTATCCGAAGAAATAATGAGATAATGTACGGAATGGGGTTTGAGTCCGACCAAATGCTAAGAAATGGAAGAATAGAGCATTTTAAAGGCTCTTTTAACCTTAACGAATAACCCTTACAAATTTAATCGAGATAATCTTTATTTGGCTAAATATCGCCAAGTACTTTCGACTACATTGCATAAAATAAAAAAAAGGGAACTTTTAAAAAGTTCCCTTTATAGTTGACCCACTAGGACTCGAACCTAGAATGCTTGGACCAAAACCAAGTGTGTTGCCATTACACCATGGGTCAATCCTAAAATGCGAGTGCAAATATACGATATTTTTTTATTATAAAAACAAAACTGCATTATTTTTTTCAGAAAATTTATCTATTTCTAAAAAACATATTTTAAAACTCTCAAAGACTGTGATTAAACAAAAAAGCAGAATACTCATTTTTAACGAGAATTCTGCTTTAGTACCCCCAACAGGGGAAATATCGAACCTTTCAGAGGATGCTGAGATGATAGAAAAATTGTATAACTTGTTGAGAAAGGATTTAAAATAAGTTCTAAAAAATCTTTTTAAAATTATTTAACATTAAAAAAAATATTTTAAATTTGTGTACAGAGTGGTACTGCTTATTTGTAACGGTAAGCATATCATCAAAAAATAAACCTATGATAAACGACTTTTTAAAATATAAATACCCACGTAAACTGCTCTGCCCCTGTTAGTAGGAGAAAATGCTCTTATGAATAGGGGCTTTTTTAATGTTTAGGGACGGATAATATTTATATTTCCTTGTATTTTGTTCTTATTTCTTCTTTAATTTTATAGAGGCATCCTCAGATAGCGGAGAACATATTTAGGTTTTGTTCACGCTTATTACGATTATTCAATAATTTTTTCCGAAAGGAATTGTAAATCTTAATGCAATGAAAAATATTTATTTAATAATTTTCTTTTTGAGTTTGCAAGGAATGTTGTATGCTCAAAATGATTGTGGTTTATACCTAACGACCACCTTTGAATCACATTGTCTATATGGTTTCGACAAAGACCATTATGACGATGAAGAACCTTGTTTTCAGGCTTGTAAAGGCTCCCAAGTTATCTATAAAGCATACGGAGTATCTAATGCAAGTTCCTATAACTGGGAGATTACAGGAGCTTCTTCATATCAGCCATACTCTAATAACGGTGTTAAAATAACGTGGGCTAATGATATAGAAAATGGAGCTATTAATGTACAAGCTCTTGACGCTTCGGGAAATGTTTTATGCTCTTATACGCAATGTATTGAGATAAAAAGTAATGTTCAAGCAATGGTAACATCAATGCCTATTGCCAACGAAGTTCATAATCACGAATCTTTTCTAGACATCTGTTTGGGACAAACAGTTGAATTTTTTGACGAATCTTACTCTGACCCAGAAACACCTATTACTGGGTATATCTGGTATATAAGTGGTCTTGAAGGTGATGAGGTAGCTACCTCGCAAAACTTTACTTATACTTTTAATGAACCAGGTAGTTATAAAGTGAAACACGAAGCTATTAATGAATGTGGATGTAAAGATAAATATTACTATATAGTTCGTGTTCAAGAAAAACCAAGTTTAGAACTTAGCTGTTATGGCACAGCCTGTGCTAATAGTGAACAAACTTATATGTTAAATAATGATGAATGTGATCAATATATTTGGGAAATAACAGGAGGTACACTAGTTAATTTTCATTATCCTGAATTAACGATACAATGGGGAAACCCCTCTTCGGGTATAGGTACTATACGACTCTCAGGGCAACATTGTGAAGAGTTATGTGCGGAAGATGCTTACATCAATATACCTATCATATCAGACAATGTTTCTATTACAGGAGGGGCTGACATACTATGCGAAGACGAATTAGTAATTTACGAATTACCCGTTTGGGCTGCTACAGAATATAATTGGCATATTAGTCCAGAAACAGGCGTACAAATTTTCACAACAGCTACCCCTAACAAACTGGCAGTATCTTTTGACATACCCGGTACTTATACTATTTCGGCAGATTATATCAATGAAGTATTACCTGACTGTGGAACACATCACGCTTTACCTCGTGAAATCGTTGTTAAGCCTAAACTCAATATAGAAGGAGAAAATTTGATTTGTTTGGAAAATACTGCAACCTTTCAGTTAAATATAAATTCCACGGTTTTGTGGAAAATTTACAATAGTAGCAATAATGTTATATACACGACAAATAATAATGCCATAAATTACAATTTTCCTCAAACAGGAACATATAAGATTACAGCAGAAAGTAATACGTTTTGTAATGTGGCAGAATATATTGTATCGGTTAAACCTTCGCCAAGTCAATTATCAATAGACGATGTGTCGGGAAAATTAAATATCTGTCCTTTTAGCACATATACTTATGAAGTAGCTCCCAGTCCTTATGAGATTATTTGGGAATGCGAAAGTGCTACACCTTCTCTTTTTACAGGCAATGAATATATAGCTTCTTTTGATACAGAAATCAGTTCTATTTTTGTAAAACGAGAAGACCCTGTTACGGGTTGTGCTTCTGAGCCTTTAGAGTACCCTATTCATTATTTTGAGTTAAATAACATTAACCTAAATGTACCCGAAGTTTGTGCTAATGGGACTTTTCATTTAGAGTTTGAGGAACAAAACGGTGTAACTTACGAATGGAGTATCATACCCAATGATGCTGCTTCTGTATTAGGAGATGTACCTGATGGAACATCGCACGACATATTGGTCAATAACACTAATTTAAATCAATTTAATGTAAAAATAAAAAGGCGTTATTGTAATAGTTTTGTTGATGAAGTGTATATCCCTGTTGATGTAATACCACTTCCTGAACCTCAAATTTCTTACCCTGAAGAAATATGTCAAAATAGTCAGATAACAGTCAATATAGATAACTTCCAAACAAATGGAACTTATGAACTTAATTATAATGACCAAATTTATAGCCCTGTAGGAAATGCTCATAATGTTACCTTTACAGTACAAGAAGCGGGTAATTTTAACTTTAGTATAGTGTTTCATTCTAATGCAGGTTGTGTTTCTGCAAGTACCGAGGGCTATGGATATGCAAATGCTGTTCCTAATGTTAGTGGCTCGACGTATTTAGTAGATGGCGAGGGTACATATCTTACAATTAGCCAACAAGGAGATGTTAATAGTCCATTAAGCTATCAATGGAGCCATACAGATGAAAATTCAGCGACTGTTTTATCAGACGGTTCCGGGACTTATACCTGTGTAGTTACCAATGATGAGGGATGTTCCAAAACAGTAACTATAGCATTATCCGGCGGTTCTTCTACATCTCCTCCAAATCATTTGCTTAATGTATCCATTGAACAAGACGGTTGCGGACACGTTCATTTAGAAGCTGACAATGTAACAAATAACAATGTTACTTGGGAGGGAACCCAAGATGCTTCTGTTAATTTAAGCGGAGAACATAACGAAATTATAGATATGGACTTTTCGCAAACAGGGTTTTATGACATCTCTGCTCGTTCTTCTATGAATGGCGAAATTTGGTCTGCCAATTTTTCAATAGCAATACCGTTAATCATTCGTTTTGATGTGGAAAAAAATTGTGCTTCTAATGGACAAGTAGAAATAACCGTACACGACGAAAGTGATTTTCTAGACGGTGTAAACTTTTCCGATGAACATTTAACCTTAGATGGTTCTACGGTTAGTTCTCCGATGCTTTTAAACCAAAATAGCACTTATACTTTAACAATGTATAAGACTTATAGCTTTACCAACCCTGTTAATAACGAGGTTTTAACAGGTACTTGTAGCATTTCTCAAACAATAGATATTCCTGCTCAAATATACGCTGATTTTACCATACAGGGAGGAAACAGCCATTGCCAAGAAACAGAAGTACATTTTATTAACCAATCTACAGGCAATGTTACCCAAAGCCATTGGTTTTTTGAAAGTAATGGTAATTTATTATATATGGGTATAGTTAATGGTGCAAGAGCTTTCCCTGTTCCTAATAACAATAACAATCCTAATTACACTGTTACCTTACAAATAAAAGATGCAATGGGTTGTATAGCGGAAAAGCAAAAAGATGTAACTATTAAAGAAAATAAATTAAAAGTAATTGCTATAGGAACGGAAAATGATAACAAAGTTTGTGATGGCTCTGATAGAAATATTAAATTAGTAGTAGGAAGTGCTGATTTTCCAGAACCTTATCAAACCACAGACCATTATGAATGGATGCCTAATGTTGGTAATACAATTGATAATACCTCCAATACCGTTCAGCATACCAACGACTATCAGGTACACGCTTATAACAATTGGGGATGCGAATGGACTTCTCCATATAAAAACATAGGCTTTTTACCGATTCCTCAAGCAAAAATAGAGGGCTTAAGCGAGATTTGTAAAGGTGAGAGTATTGAATTAAAGGGAGATATAGGAAATAATTTTGATTACCACTGGACACTACAGTCTCCTCAAGGCAATACTTATACCTACGATGAAGCCGACATTACCCACTATATGAATACCAGCGGTACGTGGACAGCTACATTAACCGTAAGCTATACCGAAGGCAGTACTACTTGTTCGGACGAGGTAACCCATTCTATTGTTGTACATCCTAAAGGTAATGCTCCTTCATTAGCTTGGGGAGAGAATAAATGTTTATTTAGTGGAGCGGTAGATGTCGTTTCTAATTCAGGTTCCGTATATTGGAGCAATGGAGATGTAGGAACACATTCTCAATACATTACGCCGGGTTCCCTTACAGCATATCAGATTAATGAATATGGTTGTAAATCGGATTTCGCAGTCGAAAACATAAAAGCAGCTCCTGATATGCACTTTGTTTTATCGGGTTGTTACGAAGTTTGTCGAGAGTTTTTCTCAGGTTCCCCTTCCATATATAGTTTTATTACGCCTATGCCTTCAAATTGGTTTTGGTCATATAACAATAACGTGATCGAAGATGCTTTAAGTTCCGAAGCTTATTTACCTTTTTCAAGTTTGGGAGCCTATCACTTAAAAGACCATTATACAGACAATTGTTATGCGTATTCGGATGTCTTAACTTTACGTCCAAAGAGATTTTGTCAATCTCACGGTATTTATTTTGGTATTGAATATTTAGTTTGCGAACTCGAAGGTTGCGATTTAATATACCAATACTACGGTTATGTTATTAATCAAAACGAAGAAAATGTACTCCTTAATGGTATTACTCCTAATCAAGATTGTGCAATATGGAATATTAATATGTCTTCGGTCGTTCCTGCACAAGGGACAGGAAGTATATCATTCTCTTTTAAGCCTAATCAAATAAATTTTAACCCTTATACATTTGATGTTAGTGCCACTATGAACAGTATCAATATAATGGCTCAACTTAATATTGATATGGATAGCCTTTCTAACCCTGATGATTGCTTTAAGGAAGGAGACAAATGTAAAGAGCCTATTTTTAGCATATTATCAGAGAATCCTCTTATTTATTATTTTCAAATACCATATGAGTCTAATACAGGGAATCTTGAATTATCGAGCAATGTCGGCAGTATTATTGAATATAATTATAACCCTAACAGTGGCTTGATAGAGGGTATCATTAACTTTGCTCAAGCCTTATCAGCTAATATAACAGAAGAGGATATGTTATGTTTCGATATTAAAGCTTGTGATGGTTATAGAATTAGGGTTTGTGAGTCCTGTATTCCTTTGGCTGATGTTTTATGGTATCAAAATAATAAATCGAAAACACTTGAAAACCGTAAAGCGAATACAATGGACGAATACACCACGCCTGATTTATTCTTAGTCCCTAACCCTGCCCACGAGCAAGTAAGAATAAATGGCTTAGATATAAAAGAAGTGGAGACTATTCGTGTGTTAGATACCAAAGGTACGGAGCTTTACAATGGTAAAGAACTGATTTTGAAACTAAAAAACTACCCTCCAAGTTTATATATTGTAGTGGTACAATACACCAGTGGAGAAGTAGATTATTTAAAATTAATCATTAAATAACAAATTGAAAGTTCATAAACTTTATAAAAAGTAGTCATTCCAAACTTGATTTGGAATCCCCAACAAATCATAGGAGATTCTGAATCAAGTTCAGAATGACGAAAATCACACAAGCACTTTCAACTTTACAAACATTATAAACTAATAAATATGAATACAAAGAAAGTTTTATATATAGCTATACTCTTACTTATAAGTACATTTATAAATGCCCAAGACTATACTTGGACTCGAATGTATGGAACTTTAAATGGCAATTGTATTGACCCTGAAAATCTTTATAACCAATCAGGCTACAATAGTAACAGGACTTTAGAATTAGATTCTAAAGGCAATGCTTATATCTTAGGAAATGGAGGGTATTCGTTACATTTTGACCCTAATGAGCAAGATACCACAGGCACTTTTTCCTTTGGAGAACCAACTATGTTTTTAAGCAAATACAATTGTGAGGGCGATAATGAATGGAGTTTATTGATTTCTCAAGCAGGAGCGTTTGCTTCCGGACAAGCATTGCAAATTGTTAATGATACTATTTATATTAGTTGTAATTATTCTATAGAAGATGTTTATGCCGATTTTTATTTTTTAGATACTGTGGTAAATATACGCCCAGACCAAACTTTAAATTATCCTTTTACTAAAAATAAAAGTTATTCTATTTGGGCGTCTATTAGCCCGAATGGAGAAGTGATAGAAAAACATATTTTTTAT
>PDWI01005561.1_pt1 | contig 16199 bp, 13 predicted proteins | sample 1430891 | NCBI WGS metagenome assembly PDWI01 (sample SAMN01162508, study PRJNA174530) | Oral metagenome, whole genome shotgun sequencing project. | biome: Marine environment; feature: Marine mammal; material: Swab sample of the gingival sulcus; isolation source: swab sample of gingival sulcus...
CAAAATTCAAGAAAAGCGATTAAATACTTGTATTTAAATTAATTTTCTGTGATTTTGTCATTAAGCGCGCTAGCGCGACGAGTGCAGTGCCGTAGGCACGGAGCGAGTACCCATCTCTGACAACGTGGTAATCTTACAGCTTTTATTATTAAATTCGCGTTAAGATACCTATGTCGTTCCTTCTCTGTATGATAACGTGGTTGACTAAATAGTTACATTAGATTTTTTTATTGAGTTATGATATAATTAATTTATGTTATATTGGCATTGAGGCGCTAGCGTGAACGATTAAAGTGTCGTAGACACGGAGCGAGTGCTCGTTTATGACAACGCGGGTTGACTGAATAGTTACTTTTATGAATAAGATATAGAAAAAAAGGGGGGGGAGAGATATGAGTACAGTAATATATTTGATTATATTAGTGATTGGCGCTTTTTTAAGTAATAGAAATTTAATTCCTGAAAAGATTTATCCTCAAATAGAAAGGATTCAATTAGCCTGTTTAGTTTTGATGTTATTTTCTATGGGTTTAAAAATGGGAATGGATGAAGTCGTTATTAATTCGTTTTTTACTATTGGTATTCATAGTGTGTTATTTGGTTTGGTAACGGTATTTTTTAGTATATTATTTATAGTTATTGCGAAAAAACTAAGCAATGTATTACTTAAATTCAGTGATAATTCAGAAAAAGTTAAGCTTAATTTGTCAGCGGAACAAAAATCTGAAAAATCGTCTAATTTAATGAGCCTTATTTTAGTTGTGATTGTATTTAGTGGGGTTGTGACTGGTACATTATTGAATCCTAATTTAATCGTGATAACGGAAAATTTGATACAATTTGGTCTTTATGTGCTATTATTTTTCACGGGTATAGATATCGGAAAGAAAAATATATTTGAAGAGGTTAAGAGTATAAAATTGTTTTTTGTCTTAATACCGTTTTCCATAGTATTAGGGTCATTAATTGGTTCTTATGTACTAGGATTAATATTAAATTATCCAATGAATGAATCGACAGCTGTGGGGGCAGGTTTTGGCTGGTATTCATTATCTGCTATTATAATTAGTCCTTATTCTGGCACACTTGCAGCGCTTGCTTTTTTATCAAATGTAATACGAGAAGTACTTGCCATTATTAGTATACCGTTTGTAGCGAAATATATAGGTTATGAAGAGGCTATTGGTCCAGCTGGTGCGGCAGCAATGGATACACTGTTACCAATAGTATCGAGAAATACAAATGCAAGAACGGCTATCTTATCTTTTACTACGGGGGTAATATTATCAACTTTGGTACCGATTTTAGTTCCTTTATTGCTTAGTTTAACCTTATAAATGCGAATAGATTGATTTAATGTGAATATTTTTTATGAAATTGGATAAAAAGCTTATTGTGTATGATGGGAATATGATTTTTGTTTAATAGGGGGGTAATATGAGTGAGAAGAAGCAGCTGATCGATATACTCGGAGATACGGCTGATTTTAAAGAGCTTATTATGTCTATGGGTATTTCTGCTGTTTTGGGGATTTCTGGTTATGTACTTTGTCCGTACGCAGCACCTTATCCATTATTTTGTGGGCTTTCGGGATTAATTATTGCTTTTGGTGTTTCTAATATTTTATTTAAACCGAAACGACGTATTATGTATAAGGAAGGAGAATCAAAATAGCTAGTTTATTTTTGGCAGCTTTTTGTGGAGCTGTAATTTATACGATTATTGGTGTAATCCCTGGGACTGATGAAACAGCGGTAATTGCACCTGTTACTTTGGGGCTTATTTTAATGGGCTTTAGCCCTGAAATTGTCTTAGCATTTTTTATAGCGGCGATTATAGCGAAGAAATTAACGGATTCGATTCCCGTTGCGGTAGCGGGCATTCCAGGTGGGGTAATGGCTGCACCAATGGTAGAAAAAGCCTTGGTACTGAAAGAAAAGGGTATGAGTGATGTCAGTATTAAAAAAATGGCATCGGGTTCTGTTATTGGAACACTCGTCGCAATACCAGTTAGTTTATTTTTAGCAACTGCTCTTTTGCCATTATCTGATTTGATTAAAGCTTATTCTAGTCAGGTTTTTTTAGGCGGAGCAATATTTTTGGCGTTGATGTCTAATGCCAAAGTGATGTCGCTTATCAGTATTTTTGTGTTTTCTTTATTTATTCAGGCGGTACGTAAATTTTATTGGTTTACGGGCTTAGTTCCTGAAAATAAAAATGTGTTTATTTCTTTTTTTCTAGCGATAACAATTGGCTTGATGCTCGTTAGTTTGCTAGAGTTATTATCTAAAAAGAAGCGGGAAAAAAATTTAAGAGATGATTATAAAGAAACGGTAATTTCAAGGGAGAAAACAAACTTTTTTATTCCTAATCCCTTTACCATACTCGATGGAAAAGAAGTTGCTTCGGCGGCTATTGCCAGTGTTGTTGGTTGTATGACCTTTTTTATGAGTCCTATTGGTATGACGTCTTTTTTAGGTGAAGCTTTATCGTCGCATATTAAAGATCCCGTTAAGAAAGCTAGTAGAGCGATTTCAACTATGGATGCGCTTTCCAATGCTACTTATATTGCGGGAACATTAATTCCTTTGATTGCCCTAGGTGTTCCGTTAAGTCCTATGGCGCTTGGTCCTGCCAATCCATTATTTGTGGCACCACCAGTATTTTCCTTGGAATATAATATGCACCATGCGCTTCAATCAAATTTTGTTTTGCCGATTATTATCGGTGCAGCAGTTGCTTTAATGATAACTTATCCTCTCGCTGTTATCTATTCACAGCAGATATGTAAGTTTGTCTTTGAAAAAATATCACACGAGGCTCTATTGGGTTTGTTCTTTGGCATCGTCGTATTGATTGCGTATAATGAGGCGGGATTAATTAATATTTTAGGTGTACTTATTGTCGGAACTTTCTCAGGTTTATTGAATAAAAAAGGGGTGAACTTTGGCGTGCAGTTTATGACGCTTTACTGCGCTACGTATGTATCATCTTTTGTGTTTTGATGGAGTAGTGACTACAAAAGCCGTAAGATACCTACGTCGCCTGTGGCTCCTCTGTATGACACGGCTTTTCGCGTTGTCATTCAGAGCCGTAGGTGTAGGAATCTTACGGCTTTTACATAATAACGCCAAGTGATGTGATGCCATGAGCTTCCCATTGCTTGGCTATTTTTTCTATATTACTTTCTTCAAAAACAAAGGCGATGCCACAGTCACCACCACCAGCGCCAGAGAGTTTGGCGGCTTCTCCGTAGTCATTGGCGATGTCAGATAAGGTTTTTAATTCTTTTGTTTCAATGGTTACATCGGCGCTCTTGCCTAGTTTAACTAATAAATCTCTGTTTTTAGCGATATTTTTTTTGAAATTTTCTGCATCATTATTCGTTATCGCTTGGCTTAAGTTTTTGACAATTTCTTTGCTTTGTTTTATAAAGTCTTTATAGTCTTTAGTATTTTTTATTTTATTGATTTTTTTAACGAGTTGATTAGAATCGGCGACAACTTTTGTCCAGCCAACGAGACAGTGCATATTTAATTTATTATCTAACTCTTTTATTTCTAAATATTCCCACGGGCTATGTACTAATTTATAGATGGATGTTGTTTTCATCTTTTTTTTAATTGCCTTGCGGTCAAAGGATGTGTAGGCTATTAGATTTTCATAACTAGCGGCAGCAATATCTCCCATGGAACTATTACTGCCCATCATTAAGCTGACTAATGAGGACAATTTGAAAATTTCTAGTTTTTTTAGTTCTAAATTATATAATTTGCTAATTGCTTTTACCATAGCGACGACAATTGCTGCGCTTGAACCAAAACCATATTTGACGTGGTTTTCGTCTTTGAGTTCACTTTTTATATCGAGGTCAAAACAAATCGGCGTTATGCCTTTTTCTTTGATATATTCGCTCATAATTAAAATAGTATCGTAGATATATTCTCTTTCTTTATCTCTATTAAATTTCACTCTGCCGTTGTGATACGACCAAGAGATGGGAATATTTGAAATACCTGTGTTGATGATGCCACAGTTATTTGATTTTTTGATTTTAACTGTTAAGTGTTTATTGACGCTTTTAATAATTGCCGTATTATTTGGTACGACGACAGCGTATTCCCCCGCCCAGTAGAGTTTGCCACTGGATTTAGCTTCTATCACTATACTCTCCTTCAACTATTTCATAAGCATTTGATGTGTGGCAAAGGATTAATTGATTGTCGCTAAAATACTGTTTTAATTCTTCTAGTATTTTTTTAGCGCTATTTTTTTTAGTTAATACTTTGACATTTGCACCAGCATCGATGGTGAAATAACATTCCAATCCCTTTGCTCGTATTTTTTTGATAATTTCTATCGTTTCTATTGTTTTCGGTTTTAAATAAGAAAAATATGGTTTTGCCGCAAGCATGGTAGCGTGCATTTTTAAACAGCTACTTTCCGTCAATTCACCAATAGCAGTAAAATCCTTGGCTTGAATCGCTTGTTTCATTTCTTCAAAGTCATTTTTTGTGCTTTGTAGCCAGCCATCATAAAAAGCTGACGTTTCCACCGTGTGTTTCATTCCCTTGCGACTAGATGTTGCTTTTTTTGCGCTATCTATTACGATAAAAATCACGGCATAATCATCTGCTTTGGCAAATGGATAGGCGGATTCAGCTTTTGCTTCTAGCGCGACAAAACCGCCAAATATGCTTCTAGCCGCTGATACAGAGCCTATTCTCGCTAAACTAGATAATTCTTTATCTTCCAACTTAAGATTATAGGCTATATCGATGGCTTTTGCAAGGGCAGCATAGCCAGAAGCACTCGATGCCAAGCCAGCAGCCGTTGGAAAAAAGTTTGTACTTTTAATTTCTAATTTTGCTTTTTTATCGTACATTGCCCTGATTTTGTCAAGGTACGCCGTCATTTTGCTAAGCTCTTTCTCACTAACTAATTCATTATTCAAATAAAATATATCTTCTTTTGCGTCAATTATTCTCGCGCTAGTTAGCGTATAGATAGTATCGACACTAATAGATAGGCTACTATTATAAGGCAGGTGCTTGTCGTTATCGAACTTACCCCAATATTTTATCAGAGCAATGTTGGGGTAAGCTTTGACGTAAGTTAAAGCTTCAGGTTTTGTATCCATGTACTGACTGCTCCTTCTTGTTTTAATTTTATCGCTAATTGTTTGGCGGAATTTTGATTGTCACATAAGGCTATCATTAAACCGCCTAGCCCGCCACCTGTCAGTTTTGCTCCCAGAGCATTTTCTCTTAGGGAAATGGCAATTAATTGTTCTAGTTTTGGGTGGCTGACCCCTAATTCAGCTAATATTTTATGGTAATTTGTTATATATTTACCTAAGTTAACAATATTGTTATCATTGATGGCTTGTAGTGCTAATTCTGTATAAGATTGTAATTGATCGATTAAGGTTTTATTGGCGGGATAATTATTTTTGACGATTTCTACCGCTTTTTTGGTTTCGCCCTCTATGCCCGTATCTGCAATCACGAGATAGGCGTTTAAGTTTATATCAATAAATTTAACGCCATTCGTTTTAGAGAACAGTATTGGTTTATCATTGATTGTTGCCCTAGCATCAATACCACTTGATTTGCCATGGGCGATATTTTCCGAAAAATCGGTTAATTCCAGTGTTTTTTCTTTCGATAAATCAATATTGTAATAGTTATAGATTGCTCTGATGATAGCGGTCATTACTGCGGCACTAGAACCCATCCCACGCCTAAGCGGCAAGTTTGAGTCGACAGTTATATCTATATTCGCCTTTGGTATTTCTAGTTCTTTTAACGTTTTTGTTATAGTTTTTCTTAAATGCAGTAAACTTTCGGGGGCTTTATCGATAGCGCCATCATATAATTTACTGTAAATAGTAATGCCTTGATTATTTGCTTTTACTGTCACTGTGACTTTGTTGGCAGTTAGTGGCAAGGCTATGGCGATATTATTATACACGACAGAATGCTCCCCAATTAAAATTATTTTGCCGTGGGACATAGCGCTAGCTGTTTTATTCATCATACTCTCCCCATTTGCTTTTTTAGTATATTAACAATTATAACCGATTTCTGTGGAATTATAAAGTATTTCCTTGCAAAATTGCTTGTAATGACTGAAAATAAAGGAGTATCGTTTAAAAAGTCGTATTTAAAGTTTCCCGCGTTGTCATTTAGAGAAGGGCGTTAAAGAGCATATTTTTGGGTATTAGGGTAATAATAAACAAATCCGAGTTAAGATACCTACATTGGCAAAAAAAGTATCGCCTCCTTTGGATGACAACGCGGGGGTTGATTAAATAATAACAGCCGTGTCATTCAGAGGAGCAAAGCGACGTAGGAATCTTACGGCTGTTATTATTTGACTGAATAGTTACATAAGATTGACATAAGGAGAATACAATGATAAACAATGATTTTAGAGATATAATGTTTAATAGAAGGTCGATTAAGGTTTTTGATGAAAATGTGAAGATTAGTCATGAAGAAATGATGACTATGCTTAATGAAACAGTGACGGCACCGTCGTCTATTAATATGCAACCATGGCGATTTGCCGTTGTAGAAAGTGAGGAAGGCAAGAATATTTTAAGACCATTAATGAAATTTAATACAAGACAAAATGATACATCATCGGCTATGGTTGTGATTTTTGGCGATATGAAGTGCTATGAAAAACTCGATGATATTTATTCTCGTGCTGTTGAAAAAGCTTATATGGCAGAAGAAATGAAAAAAGAGAGGGTGGAGGCTTTTGTCCCGCATTATCAAAATTTACCAAAACCCAAAATGCAAGGCATGCTTACGATTAATGCTAGCTTAGTGGCAATGCAGTTGATGCTAGTTGCTAGAGCGCATGGCTATGATACCAATCCAATTGGTGGTTTTGAAAAAGAAAAAGTTGCTGCTGCTTTGGGTTATGATGAAGAACGATATTTCCCCGTTCTAATCGTTGCTATTGGTAAGGCAAACTATGAACCACACGGTACCGTTCGCTTAAAAGCAGAAGAAATCACGGATTTTAAGTAGACATTTTAGAGAAATATTTATTATGTAAATCAATCGTACATTTAAAGAGCTATCGCATTAGATTAAATCAATGCGATAGTTTTTTATTTGTTTAAGTAATAAATCAAGCCGTAAGATACCTACGTCACGTTGTTCCTCAGTATGACACTGCTTGATGAATATTTTTCCGCGCTGTCAGAATCTTAGCGCGGGTTAAAACTCAAAAATATTACACTATTTTTTGAATTTTTTGTGACTATTTTGTTTATTTGCATTAAGAGTTGAATTCTTATGGTATAATATAATTATTGGATGACAGTGAAAGAAGTATACTAAATTTTTATGAAAGGGTATATGATGAAGAAAGTCGGAATATGTTTGCTTTTAGTATTACTTTTAGTGTTGCCCGTTTCCGCTTACGATAAGGAAAGGGAAAGCGAGGCTATATCCAGATTAGAAATTTTTGGACTAATTAAGGGTAATGGTGAAGATTTGGCACTTAATCAGTATTTGACGCGCGAGCAGGCTTTGGTGATTTTGACGCGTTTAATGGGTGAAGAAGAGCAAGCTTTAGCCAATAAAGAAATTCCTGATTTTACAGATTTACCACCTAATGATTGGGCAACGCCTTATATTGCTTATGCGCTTAATCGTGGTTGGATTAAGGGTGTTTCTGATAATCAATTTGGCTATGGTAGGGCAGTTATCGCCAAAGATTATACGGCAATGATTTATCGGGCACTTGGACGGGATAATACTGTTGAGTACGATTTGTTTTTTGACCATGCGACTAAAAATGGTTTATTTAAGGGATTAAAATTAAAAGCAGATACTCCTTTATTTCGTAGGCAAGCTTTTGTGATGCTTGATAATGCTCTTGGTCAGGTACCTTATGGGGAAGAGAAAAAGCTGATTTATGTATTGGGATTAGTTGCCGATGAAACGCTTGATGAAGAATATGAAGTATGGAAATTTGCACCGAAAAAAGCGAGTGAAGAAGATATTATTGAACTCGTTAGTCTTGAAGTGGTCGGATTAAATCAATTAGTGCTTGAATTTTCGCAAACTGTACCTGATAGCATTGATTTAGATAATTTTAAGATAAAAACGGATGGCAGTGCGCGCTTAAAGGGTGGAAAATATCATTTGTCTGACAATGGTAAAATCGTTGAACTTAGTTTTTCGCGACCAGCTAAAAATCAAGAGCTTGTCGATTTAGAGATTATTGGTTTGTTACCAAAGAAAAAACAATTCAAAAATATTTTAATGCGTGATGCAACCTTACCTAGTATTTATGATGCGACGGTTCTTGGTTACAATTATTTAAGAATTGATTTTACAGAAACGATGGCTAAGGGTTTGCTCGATGAAGATAATTATAAGCTGTTACGTAAAAATGGAGAAGAGATACCAATTAGAGATATGAAGAAGCTCAATAATGGGCAATCGGTGATGATAGAAACAGGTAAACGTTTAGAGCGTGATACCAGACTTTTTGTCGCTGGTAAAATTGAAGATTTAGCTGGCATTAAAATGGATAGAGCAGAACTCAGGTTGTCGTTTGAGCTCAATGAAGTTGAACCTAGGGTAGTTGATTATGAAGTGATCAGTCCTTATCGTGTAAAATTATATTTGGATAAACCCGTAACGATAGAAACAAATGAGAAAGACTTTGCTCATACCAGTAGTTATAATTATGCTGACTATGTAAAAATCAAAAATGATGTTTTGATAATTGATTTTGATAGGGACAATGCCTTAGAAGAAGGTAAGACATCAATTTTTATCTCTGGAGGTGCACTGAGAGATTTATGGGGTAATTATAATATGGATATTTGGTATGATATTGACGTACCAGAGTTTTAGTAGGAATCTTACGGCTTTTTTTTAATCCCGCGTTAAGATACCTACGTCGCTTTGCTCCTCTGTATGATAACGCGGTTGTTTAAACAGTCATAAGTATTTAAGAAGGAAGATTTTTATGTATAATATATTAGATTATATACGTTTTAGAGGCGATTTAGATTTTAGTATCTCTCCTTTTAATCCCGTTGACAATTTGATTTTAGCTAGACTCGCTTATGTCAATTTTGATGACGTAGCTGAGAATGAAACGCTTTCAGATATTGCTAAGAGATATAAAAATGATGATGATAAGTGGGAACAGATGGCGTTCACTACAGAAGAAACGAGAATCTTGCTCGATTTATGTGGCTTGACTAAAAGGTTTGGTTCTCTTATTATCCGTGATTATATTGATATTATCGATACGAGTAAAGATCTTCAGTTTTGTGCGATGACATTTAAGCTGTCAGAGGATATTATTTATATTGCTTTTAGAGGAACAGATGAATCTATCGTCGGCTGGAAAGAAGATTTTAATATGCTGTATCTTGATACAGTAGCGGGACAACGTCAAGCACATACCTATTTATCACGGACGATGGATGGATATGACAATGTGACTATTTATGTTGGCGGACACTCTAAAGGAGGGAATCTCGCTGTATATGCTGCTGCCAATGTCGATGAAGTTCATCAAAATAGAATTACACGTGTTTATAACAACGACGGTCCTGGCTTTAAAACTAGTTTTATAGAAGGCGAAGACTTTCAGCGTATTCGTTCACGTGTTGTCGCTTATGTACCAGAAAATTCTATTGTTGGCGTGATGCTTTCGCATGCCGATAAACCAATTGTCGTCAGGTCAGATAGAAAGCATATTTTTGAACATCGGACTTTTGCATGGCGTGTTATGGGGGCTGATTTCATATATGAAGAAGAGATGAGTCGTCAAGTAGAGGCTCTTGATAAGACGATAAAAAAAATTTTAGAAGAAATGCCTGTTGATGATAGAAAACTACTAGTAGATATGGTGTTTTCAGCTTTGGATTCTGCGGGAGTTAAATCTGTGCTGGATTTAGATCAACATGGTTTGCTTAAATTATTCAAGGCATCGGCTGCGTATAACGCTATGGAGAAGGATAAGCGAGACACTATAGATGTTTATATTAATCGTTTTTTTGAAGAGGGATTTAAGAATTTTATAGCAATGAAACGCTTAAATAACTTAGGCAGTAAAGTGGATACTTGGTTAAAGGGAATCTTTTCTGGTAATTAAGAAGAGTATTCGGAGCATTCAATATATTCGCTCATTTCATAACGATAACATCTTTGTGACAAGTTTGTGTTTGACTATACAGCAGATGGGGCTTGTGTTATAATGTAGTTGTTAGATTTTAACTTAAATTGCATTATCGTTCAGAGGAATAAAGTGACGTAGGAATCTTAATGTGATTTTTGGTAATGCTTGACTAATAAGTTAAGAAATGTATTTTAAACTAATGGAGGAGATAATGAAAAAGTATTTTGCTTTATTATTAGCAGGAGCAATGATATTTTCAAGTATTGCTTTTGCTGCTGCTGATGCCAATAGTGTCGGACAGAAATTAAAGACTTATGGCGTTATTAAAGGTGATGAGAGAGGTCTTAGACCAGAAGATAAGTTAAGTAGACAGGAAGCGTTGGTTACACTAATTCGTATGCTTGGTGAAGAAGAAGCGGCACTTGAAAATGTAATTGCCCCGTCTTTTATCGATGTCGCACCTGACTATTGGGCAAAACCTTATATTGGCTATGCGCAAAGTCATAATCTTACCAATGGTATAGGTGATAATATGTTTGGTGTTGATTATAATGTTACTACACAGCAATGCGTAGCGTTTATGTTAAGGGCGCTCGGTTATGGTGAAGCCGTACCTTATGATCAATCGATGATTAAAGGAACTCAACTTGGCTTATTAAATGATATGAGCACGAATAATCCCGCGGCAGAAATTAAGCGTGGTGATATGTTTATTTTAATGATGAATACACTTCATACGAAGCCTATGGGTGAAGATTTAGATCTGATTTATAAACTTGGCATAGAAAAAGTGGAAAAAGAAGAGCCTAAAAAAGAAGAACCAAAGAAAGAAGAACCAAAAAAAGAAGATAAAGACGAAAAGAAAAAATATCCATCGGAATCCAGTGTAGACCGTGTTGTTAATAATGGATTGAAGCAATTATTAGTTTATTTTGATGCGCCAGTAAAGTCATCTGGTGATGAGAGTAATTATCGTTTATCGACGAAAGGCGATGCTGAACTCGATGAGAATTCAACGTTTACTTTATCAAAAGATGGTATGTATGTAACAATTGATTTGACAAAAGCAGCTAGTAATCAAGATGAAATTGATTTAAAAATCAAAGGCGTAGCAGATAATGATGAAATCATTAAGTCATTTGAAATCCTTGATAATGCTGTTCCAGAAATAGAAGAAGCCGTCGTTATTGGTGAAAAAATGATTAAAATTGTTTTTTCAGAACCGATGAATTCTGGTTTAGATGATAAAAATAATTATCAGATTAAAAGTGGAAAAGGTAGTAATTTGTCAGTTAGAAAAGTAGAAGGACAAAAAAATAATACCATTGCTTTAATAGAAACTTATTCTAGTTTATCGGAAGATTCGACGATTAAAATTAAAAACATTAAAGATTATGCTGGTTATCGTGTAGAGAGTGCTGATTTTGATTTAGATTTTAGCATTGATGATAACGAACCAGAGATTGAGGGATATACGAGTACGAATCTAAATCACGTGACCTTGATTTTTGATGAAGATATTAAATTATTAGGAGACGCTTCTGATTTTTGGCATACAAACAGAAGTAATAAGGCAAAATCTGTTAAGGTGAATGGTAATAAATTGACATTAGAATTTGCAAGAAATGATGAATTACCAAAAGGAACAGCTTATATTTATATAGATGATGATGCCATTTCAGATTATTGGAATAATAAAAACGAAGATAGAATCAAATATGAGGTCGATGTAGAAGGTGACAGAACAGAACCTTCATTGAAAGGCGATATTAAAGTTGTCAATCAAAGAGAAGTTATTCTTTATTTTGATGAAGATATAGAAGAAGGTCGCGATTACGAGGTCGATTTAGAAAAGAATGGCAAAGATGCCGATGTTTCAATTCGTTCATACTTTAATGATAGCAGTCTTCGTTTGAAATTTGGTGAAGATTTATATGGTGAATATGAATTATTATTAGAAGGTATAGAAGACACTTATGGTAATGAAATTGACGATATGAAAGTAAAACTTGATATGGATGATGAAACTGGTCCAGACAGTGATAGCTTTACAGCGATGGCATTGGATATCGACTCTAAATACCAAAAAATAATCGTCGATTTTAAAGAAGAAATGAAAGAATCAGATATAAAAGATTTAGATAAATATCAACTAGATGGAAAAGACTTAGATTCGCTTAATGCTGAAATTGAGATTATTAAAAATGATACCGCTGTTGAAATTACTATCCCAAGCAAAAAATATGATTTAGAGGCTAGTGATTTGAAAAAAGGTAATCAGTTATTAGAAATTGCTCGTATGGCAGATGCTGCTGGTAATAAAATGGATAATTTTTCCGTTACACTCGATATTACCGATGGCGATGAGGCTTCTTTAGAAGTTAAAAAAGTTGCATTGACTTCTAGAAACAAAGTTGAATTTACCATTGATGGAACTTTAGATGATATTAATATCAATCAATTTAAAATTTTCCAAGATGGAGATAGAATTGATATTGATAGCTATGAAACCGATGAAAAACGTAATCAAACAATCCTCGCTATTGAACTCGATGATGAGGTTTCAACGAATCCAAAAGCGGATGATTTAACTTATGAGGTATTATCGCCAAAAGAGATGGAAGATGATAATGAAGATGTTACGCGTAATAATTATGGACAAAAATTAGCAGAATCAACGGGTGATATTGAAGATAAATGTCCACCAGAACTTAAAAAAGTTGTCCTAGAAGACGAAGATACGATTTACCTTTATTTTACTGAAGATTTAGACGAAGAATACTTCTCTTCTAAAGGTAGAAATGGCTTTGATGTAGATGGAGGAGATATTGATAAAGCAACATTAGAAGATGGTAATATTGTTAAAATTAAAGGTAGTGATTTTACCCGCTCAACTGATGTTATTTACGAAGATTCAAATATTTATGACAAAAATGGTAACGAATTAGAAAGTTTTGAATATACTTCAAAATTAAGTCGTGACTAGTTAATTTTTGAGCCTAGTGCAATTGCGCTAGGCTTAAAATGGTTTTAGTTAAATGGAGAATTTATGAAAAAAATAATTATAGTGATAATTAGTTTTCTATTAATTTTTAATTGTAGTTTCGCTTTAAGTTTAGGCGAAGCATTACAAAAATTACCGATTATAGAAGAGAACAAATTACAAAAAGAGCTTGATATTAGAAGCTTACAAGGTGTAATTGATGCCCAATATGGTGCAAGTGATTTTTTGAAAATTGATAAACGTTATGGTTTAGGCACTAGCGAACACAAGCGTTTAGAGATGAAAATTGCCAAAGAAACGAGTTTAGAGAAAGCAAAACTTGGTAATAAAATTAAAAAAATGCAGTATAGCTTGGCAGAGAATGCAAGTGTAATTGGTGTTCGTGGATTATATACGGCGGCGCTTGCAGCTAAAGGGGAGTATGAGCTAAGCAATTTGCATTACGCAGTGGCAAAGAATAATTATGTATTGGCGGTTAAGCAACTAAAAAATGGCGATATTACAGAATATCAATATAAGGAAAAACAAATAGAACTTAATCAAGCAGCGAATGTAGAAGCTCTTGCTAGAATAGATTATGAGAGTTATAAGCAAAAACTTTCTGTTTTGCTCGGTGTAGATGTAGAAATAGCACCAGAACAGCCAAGACTTGATCCTCTTCAAAGCTTAGATTATTATAAAGCGGGCATCGGTAATCAGATAACAGTAAAAGCACCAGAATTACAAAATCAAATAATTGAGCTTGACTTTGAATTCTATGAGGATAGATTTTTAATACAAAATGAAAAAATAGAACGCGCTTATGATGATCTTTGGCGTGAGTATAAAACAAATAAACTAGCGATTAAAGCGGCGAAATTAGCCGCAGAAAAAGATATAGAAAAGGCTTATTTTGATGTAAATAATATGTATTTACAGACAAAAAGTTTGCAAGATAATTTATTTGCTTTAGATCAACGATTAGTGCAAATGGAAGAACTTTATCAAGCTGGATTGATAGCTGAAAATAAGCTTAATCAATTAAAAATACAACATAAACAATTAGAAAATGCTTACCATTTAGCTTCCTTTAGTCTTAATACAAAAAGGCAAGCACTAGTAATGGCAACTTCTGTCGGTCCTAGTTATCAAGAGTCGGGGGTACAGTAATGAAAAACTTTAAGAGTATTGTAATATTTGTTTTGGCTTTACTTTTCGTTCCTAGTTTTGCGAATGAAAGTTTAACACTTGATCAGTTAAAACAAATGGCTTTAGAAAATGATTTACAAGAAAAAATTGATACAATTAATATCAAAAAATTACAAATTGAACAGTATGATGCACATAAACATAGTACAAAGTATGAAAGTACTAGTGAAAATGCAGGTGAAGTATTAAGAGTGTATAATAATAATGTCGTTGCTCCTGAAAAAGCAGATGATGCTGTTAAATACGCAATGATAGAACGCCTTAAAAATAAAGATAAATTATTGCGCGAAGTAGAAATGAAAACCGCAAACTTTTATTTATTAGATAAAAAAATTGAACGCGCTAAAGAAATCATTGCTTTTACAGAAAAAAAACGCGATGTTAGTAAGTTGAAGTTAGAACTTGGTATGGTAATAGAACTCGACTTAGCGCAGGCAGAAAATGATGTTAATACTAAAAAAAGAGATTTAGAGGGGTTAATTGCCGAGAAAACAAGTGCGGAATTAGAACTTAAAAGTATTATTGGTATGGATTTGAATCAGCCTTTGACTATCGATTATCAAATCACAGAACCAACTGAGTTTGTTATGGATATTGCACCTTTAAGTCAGCAGTATCAAAAATATGCTTTAAAAGTCGTAGAAGCACGTGATAAAGCGGAAATCGACAATGGTATTTTTGAAAAAGTAAAAGAGGAATATCACCCTAATGTAAATCAATATAAACAAGCCAGTCTTAACGCTTTAAAATCAACTAGACTTTATCAAGAAGCAGAGAAAAATGCTCAAATTGATTTTGAAATGAAATACGCTAAATTAAGAGTTGAATACGATGAATTAGTCGCAGCGAAAGAAAGTGTAGTTAATGCTGAAAAAGAATTTGCTAATGCTGAGCTTAAATTCAAACTTGGAACGATTAGTGAGATTGATAAACTTCAAGTAGCAGATAAAGTGAAAGCAAAACATTTATTAGCACTTGAAGCTTTTAATCAGTATGCTCAATCTTTAGCAGATTTCAAGTTGATGTATAAAGATTATGTAGTTGATATTACGCCACGTGATTATGATATGGATGATTATTATAAAACGGAAGATATCGTACCTAAACGTGCAAACTAATAATATGAGGTGATAACTTGCAAGAAGTTATTTTTAAAACGATATTTTTATCGATGTTGCCTATATCGGAATTAAGAGGAGCAATACCATTTGGTGTTGCTCATGGCTTGCCTCTTTTAGAGGCAAGTTTACTTTCCGCTATTGGTAACGCGATAATTATTCCAATACTATTAGCCATAGTTGACCCTTTATTTAGATATTTAAAGACTTTTAATTATCTGCGTAAATTTGTTGAGCGTTATGAAGAACGGGCAGCGCGTAAAATGGAAAATTATAGAAAATATCGATTTCTTGGCTTAGTTCTATTAGTGGGTATACCAATACCGACAACGGGTGTTTATACTGGGGTTGTCGCTGCTTGTGTAATGGGGATGTCTTATCGAACGGCTTTACTGGCTAATTTTTTTGGCGTATTGATGAGCGCTAGCATAGTGACGCTACTTACAGCGGGGATTATACATTTATAATTACTCTACATCAACGATTGAATACTTAGAAAAAAAGTAACTATTCAGTCAACCCGCGTTGTCATACAGAGGAACATCGTGACGTAGGTATCTTAACGCGGGTTAAATATTAAAAGCCATAAGATTCTTACGTCGTCAGAGATAGGTACTCGCTCTGTGCCTACGGCACTGCACTCGTCGCGCTAGCGCGCTTAATGACAAAATCACAGAAAATTAATTTAAATACAAGTATTTAATCGCTTTTCTTGAATTTTG